>ERZ795048.1122-NODE-1122-length-25352-cov-5.698699_pt1 | contig 25352 bp, 12 predicted proteins | sample MGYA00375132_ERZ795048 | MGnify/ENA primary metagenome ERZ795048 (study PRJEB30177, sample SAMN05720225) | activated sludge metagenome | isolation source: Anaerobic digester | place: Hong Kong | collected 2014-12-17 ... | reverse complement strand
TCGCATTTGGGCCCCGGAACATCCTGCTTATCGCAGAATTTCACGCCTCTGTCGTAATGTATTTCAGTACACGGTCCGCATGGACCGGTATCGCCCATCTGCCAGAAATTGTCCTTTTCGCCGTGTCTTGTTATATGCGAACGGTCGATGTCGGTTACCGTTTTCCACAGCTCTTCAGCTTCATCGTCATCCTTATAGACCGTCGCGTACAGCTTAGATTTGTCGAGCTTCCACACTTCCGTAAGCAGTTCCCACGCCCAGGAAATGGCTTCTTTTTTGTAGTAATCCCCGAACGACCAGTTCCCCAGCATCTCGAAGAACGAGTGATGGTAACCGTCCTTTCCGACCTCGTCAAGATCGTTGTGCTTTCCGCCGGCTCTGATGCATTTCTGACTGTTTACGGCTCTTGTGTAGTCCCGCTTCCCCGTTCCGAGGAAAATATCCTTGAACTGGTTCATTCCTGCATTCGTAAACAGAAGTGTAGGATCGCTGTAGGGAATGACAGGTGCCGCAAGCACTTTTGTATGCTGCTTTTCTATAAAGAAGTTTAAAAAATCATTGCGGATCTCTTTGGTGCTCTTCATTTAAATACACTCTCCTATAAATTTACAGATCGATTACATTGATCTTAAGCGTTTTGCCGCCTCTTTTAGCTTCATTACCGATGAACCAGAAGTCGTCGAAGTCTGTTGTTTCCCTTTCTTTTGACAGTATTCTCCGCACAACAATATCGTGCTTGGACCCTATCTGAGACAGAGAATTGGAGAAGCTTAATCCCCAGTCCTGAGAGAACAGCGCTCTGTCGTGTATCGGGGTCTGGTTCCTGTTAGCGAACCTTATGAGTTTTACCTGCACTCCGCCGAATCTCTGGTCTCTGAATTCCTGGAGCTTTTTTTTGAAAGCAGCCAGTTTGTCTTTATAATCATCGGTCATCAGTGCATAGGTAATAATCTTGATATCGATATCGTCAGGAACTCCCATGATAAGTTCCAGTTCGGAAGGGAAGAAATAGGGATCAACTATTTTCAGATATTTCTCGCTCATTCCCTCGATCAGCATAAGGAGTGTATTTTTCCCCTGGTCCGGATTTTTCATTTCAATAGTAAAATTGTCGGGGAGTTTTTCGTTAAGCAGTTTATACCTGTAGTAGAAATTAGTTATCCTGTCTATGAGCTTGTCACAGTCCGGTTCTTTTATATCTGTAATATCCCCGAGTTTGATATTATCTTTTATGATCTCCCTGTAGATCTGTTTTTCGAGTTCGATCTTATTTGCGTATTCGTCGATCTTCTCGTGATAGTCATTAAGAAGCTGTTCCTTGATCTTTTCCACACCTTCCCTTATCCTGTCGTCCACGAACTTCTGGACACCCTTGACAGACATCAGTTTCTCCAGATCAATATCCCTTTCAGGAAGGTTTTCGGGATCAATATCTCTGCTTCTCGGCACATGCTTGGAAAGATTGAAATCTTTTTTCATTCTCAGTCGTTTTTCGATAATATCCTTATGTTTAGGGTAAATGTCAGTAAGGTATATTATTTTTTTCTCTATAATATTATCATAGATCTCGACAAAACCTTCACATTCGGACTCAGCTTCATATTTGAGCAGAGAAATGAAGTCGATTATGAAAGTAATATCATCGATCTTTTCAGAAAGAACCCTGTTGTAGTAGTAATAAGCCTGTCGTGAAGTGTCATTCTGCTTAAGGAAAGCCGATGCTCTTTTTATCAGTCTGTCCTTGATCTTTACTGAGAGTCTGTAGACAAAATCAGGTTTGATATTCTTCGTTATATAGTCTTCCCACGATATGCTGAATTTACATTTATCCTTTTTCTTGTCGAACTCCTGATAAATGAAGCTGATCGAAAATCCGCTGTTCTGAGAAAGGTATATGTTCTCGTATGGAAATTTCAGCAGGAATTCTCTTTCGAGCAGAGATTTAGCGCCGTAAAATACAAGCTCGTCATCTTCCTGCATAAGGATGCCGGTCTTTGGAAGAAGGGTGTTGCTTTCGTAATAGATAAGCGAATTAATGAACTCACCGTAAATGATCCTGTCAGATCTCAAAAGTGAATCAACATAGTCTTTCTCGCCCCTGATATTTATGTAATTCTGTACTTCGGACTTTTTAGACATAAGCGCTCCGTTATTTGTTCTGCCTTTTTTTATCGGCCTGAACCAGTTTTTCTTTACCCTCGTTACCGTCGTAATTCAAAAAATTACTCTTTGGGCAGCTGTTACAGCCGTTACCTGCCTGATCATCTTTGCTGTTTCTGATAACCCTGTATGCTTTCGTTAACTTATGCACCAGTTCTTCCTTTTTCATTACGACCGTGTCGCCGTTTTCAAAATCAAGAGTAATTGTGCCGTTGAACACATCGATTATTGAGACAGTGGCTTTTCCTTTTTCTGTCTGAATTACCGATCCCGTGTCGGGTATTCCGCTTTTCTGCTCAAGGTAGAAGTCGTGTTCGTATTTCAGGCAGCATTGAAGTTTGCCGCATGCTCCGGAGAATTTTTCCGGTTTAACGAAGAGGTTCTGGTCTCTTGCCATCGAGACGTTTATAGACACGAAATTCGTCAGGAACTGAGAACAGCAAAGCTCCCTTCCGCAAATACCTATTCCGCCGATCTTCTGCGCCTCGTCCCTTACTCCTATCTGCCTGAGTTCGATCCTTGTTTTATATTCGGACGCGAAGACTTTTACAAGTTCTCTGAAATCCACCCTGCCGTCAGCAGTAAAATAGAAGACCAGTTTCTTCCTGTCGAATTTATATTCGATGTCTATGAATTTCATCTCCAGGCCGAGTTTTTTAGACTGTTTCCTGGCGTTAACGAGGATGCCGTCCTCTATTCTCCGGTTCTCATCCAGTCTGCGGATGTCGATCTGGTTGCTCTTGCGGATTATATTCCCGGCGATCTCAATATTTTCGCGTTTAAGCTGTTTAACCGTTATTCCGCTGACGATGCCCATATCCTCACCGTCCTCGTATTCGACAATAATATACTCACCGACTTTGAGCGGTATAGCTTTAGGATTTAGGAAATAGTGCTTCCTTACACCTTTGAAGTTCGTTTCGATAAGAAATTCTTTCCTGTCCTCAGTAGTAAGTTCTGAAGTATCGGTCGTCGGTGAAATAATATCTGTTGTTATATCTCTTTCTGTATCATCTGCCACTTTTTGTATTCCTCTCTGAAGTTTAAGTATAAGTTAATTAGTAAAAGTCTTGGATTAATATTCCGTCTGTACATAATTCCGAAGCGTTCGAAATCGGCCATTATTACGGATCTGCCTTTTAAAGACATTTTATTTTCTTTCCCGTATGTTTCGGTGATCAGCTTTTCAAGTGTTTTTCTGAAAACGAAATCAGTTTCAGTATCAGAAAGTTCTTTGATTTTTTCAATGAAGCTGTCGATAAGACCGGTAGTGGCTGGCGGAAGGGATTTCGAAAAGATATGTGTAAGTTCCTCGTGCAGCTCCATAAGTTCATTCCCGGAATCCGAGACGAGCTTACTTAGAGTATCCGTGCTTCCGAAAGAATTCAAAGCAAGTTCTGCTAACCGGCCTTCATCAGTATCGGGATAGTACTTTGTGAGATATTCTTTAATGTCTGTATCGTTTAAAACAGGGAAGTGAATATTAAGACATCTCGACCTGATGGTATCCAGAATTACCGAAGGATTTTCCGAGATCAGGATGAAATAAAGGTCAGCCGGCGGTTCCTCAAGGATCTTTAAAAGAGAATTCTGGGCTTCCTTGTTCATAAGTTCAGCGGGATGTATGATCACGAATTTCTTTGATCTGTTTATAGAATTGAACCTTGCGAAATATTTTATCTCGTTTATTTGGGGCAGGGTTATGTACCGTCCTGATTTAAAGCTGAACTTATGATAGCCTTTTAGCATTGCTTTCTGCTTCAGCTCGGAGCTGATCATATCTGCTCTTTCCTTGATGACCTTTTCAGAATCTGCAGCTTTAGACAGAGAAGGGAATATATAAAGCAGATCGTCGGATGAAAAAGAAGCGTACTTCCTGCATGAAGCGCATTCACCGCAGTATCCGAGCGTACTTTTATTCTCAAGGCAGTTCACGATCTTTATCAGCTCGAGAGCGACAGCTTCTTTTCCGACTCCCGCAGGTCCGGTAAAAAGATAGGCGTGATGAAGCTTTTTGTTCAGCAGCGCGCCCGACAAACTTAAAGTGATGTTATTCTGACCTATTACATCCCTGAAGAGATTCATTGTTCCCTTTTTTCTTTGACAGATATTTTTATCCGCCGCACTGCATGTATTCAGCGCGCGCGGACAATATATCAAAATATAATCATATAGTAAAGAAAATAAAAGCAAAATCAGAAGTTAAAGTGTTTGATATGAGACTTTATATTTCTTATATTTACCGGGATCGCAAGCAGAACATCAGGAGGGTTTGATGGAAAAAATATCATACATAAGCGTTATGAGCAATAAAGTAAAAATGAACGGCGGGATCAATCTTGCCCAGGGAATTCCCGGATTTTCTCCGCCTGCAGAACTAATTCATATACTTTCCCGGATATCATCGGATAACATTCACCAGTATGCTCCGGCGAACGGTAATATAGAGCTGGTCAGAACTATAAAAGAAAAATTCAGGTCTGCTACGCAAGACAATATAATGGTCGTTAATGGAGCTACCGAAGCAATATCACTGATCTTTACTTATATTAACGGTATTATGCCCAAGAAAAGAACTGTTCTGGGTTTCGATCCCGCGTATGAGAGCTTTCCGAGACTGCCGGGGATATTCGGAAGAAAATATATTTCGTTCTCTCTGGAAGAAGATTTTTCTGTCGATTTCGGAAACCTGGAGAAAACAGTATCTGAAGATCAAGTCGGTCTGATATTCGTGAACTCACCGGGAAATCCGTATGGAAAAATATGGACTGAAAAGGAATTTCTGAAGCTGAAAGATATCGCTGAAAAGCACAAAGTATATGTTATCGCCGACTGTGTTTATTCTGAAATTTATTTCGGGAAAAAACCGTTCACTCCGCTTTTCGACAGCCAGTATTATTTTTATGTTAACAGTTTCTCAAAGCTGCTTTCTATTACAGGATGGAGGATAGGATATTTCATTGCTTCAAAGGAACATATAAGCGAGATAAGGCTGATCCACGATTACACAGGTCTGTGTTCACCCTCAGTTCTGCAGGAGGCAGTTGCTCGGTATCTGAACAGGTACGATTTCGGTAAAAAATATGCCGCAGACCTGAGAAAAAAAATGAAAAATTCATTTATTCTCCTTAAAGGAATTCTTGAAGAATGCGGGTTCAAAGTTCCGAAGATCGAAGGCGGTTACTTTATCTGGGCTGAACTTCCGGCATGTTTTGATGACGGATTTAAATTCGTTATGGATCTTTATGAAAAAAAGAAAGTAGCAGCAGTTCCCGGAATACATTTTTCAGACAGCGGAAAAAAGTTCGTCAGATTCAACATCGCAAGACCTGAGGATGAAATAGTGGAGGCCGGAAAGAGGATAAGTGCTTTCATCAGAGAAAGACAAAAATGAAGGGAACAATATTCAATATACAGCATTTTTCGCTTCACGACGGACCGGGGATCAGAACTACGGTATTCTTAAAAGGCTGCCCTCTCAGGTGTATCTGGTGTCATAATCCGGAGAGTTTTAAACCTGAACAGCAGGTAGTTTTCGACGAGAACAAATGCCTCAAATGCGGATCGTGCAAAGATGTTCGGAATGAAGCCGCCGCAGAAAAATGTCCTTCCGGAGCCATGGAAGTGATCGGAAATAGTTTGTCGGTTGAAGACCTGATGAAGGAGATACAGAAGGATAAAGATTATTTCGAAACCTCAGGTGGAGGAGTCACTTTTTCAGGCGGGGAACCTCTGATGCAGCCTGAATTTTTACTGGCTGTTTTGAAAAAGTGTAAAAAACTTGGGCTTCACTCTGCTGTCGATACCTGCGGATACGCTGACAGAGAAAAATTTGAATTGATCGGCGACCTTACCGACCTCTATCTTTATGATATAAAACTGATCAATGATGAGTTGCATAGAAAATATACAGGCGTATCGAACGTTCGGATACTTGAAAATCTGAAATTTCTTTCGGCGTCAGGAAAGCGGATATTCATCAGGATCCCGCTTGTTCCCGGCATTACCGATACGGACGATAATATAAACGGAATAAGAGAGTTTTTAAGATCAATAAAATTCGAACAGATAAATCTTTTGTCATATCACGGATTAGCAAAAAACAAGTATATTAAACTCGGTCTGGAAAGTTCAGGATATGATATTAAAAGGCAGGAAGTAAAGACCGATGATATCAAGAGAATTTTCGAAAATGAAGGCTGCAAGGTAATAACCGGAGGATAGATGCTGACTGAAAGAGTAAAAAAGTTAAGAAAGCAGAGTCTTGAAGCTGTTCCGCATATATGGATAGGACGGGGAGAGATCATTACTGATTTCTACGAGAAAAACGAGGATAAATATTCCGTTCCGGTACTTAGGGCTTTGGCCTTTAAAGAAATACTTCACAAGAAACCTGTCTGTATAAATGAAGGTGAACTTATAGTCGGGGAGAAAGGAGATAATCCTGCAGGTGCTCCTACATTTCCCGAACTTTGCTGCCATACAAAAGAAGATTTTGACGTAATGAACAAAAGAGATAAGATCAGCTTTAAAGTCGACAAAAATACTTATAATGTACAGAAGAAAAAGATAGAACCATACTGGAAGAATCGCTCGATCAGGCATAAACTTCTTGAAATGATGACAGAGGAATGGACAGATGCTTATCATGCAGGAGTTTTTACCGAGTTCATGGAGCAGAGAGCACCCGGTCATACTGTTGCAGATAAAAAGGTGTTTACAAAAGGCTTCAAAGATTTCAAAAAAGAGATACGGGATTCGATCAGAAAATTCGAGGCGGGGGAGGCTGAAGATAGAGCTGAAAGGATCGAAGAACTCAAAGCGATGAACATTGCCTGCGATGCGATAATTTTATTCGCGAACAGACATGCTGAAAAAGCTCTCGAACTTGCGGCTTCGGAGCAGGACCCGGTAAGGAAAGCGGAGCTTGAGAAGGTCGCTGAGATCTGTAGTTATGTTCCCGAGAATGCTCCGCGCGATTTTCATGAAGCACTGCAGGCGTACTGGTTCGTGCACCTCGGTGTCACCACCGAGTTGAACACATGGGACGCTTTCAATCCGGGCAGGCTGGATCAGCATCTGCAGCCTTTTTATGAAAACGGTATCGCTGACGGTACGCTGACTAAGGAAAGTGCGTATGAACTACTGAACCTGTTCTGGATAAAGTTCAACAACCAGCCTGCTCCGCCAAAGGTCGGTTTCACGCTGCTGGAAAGCGCAGCCTATACGGATTTTGCTAACATCAATACGGGCGGACTGAAGACTGACGGAACTGACGCAGTGAACGAGATGTCGTATATGATACTCGACTGCATAGACGAGATGAGACTGCTTCAACCGAGCTCGAACATCCAGCTCAGTTCAAAAAATCCGGACGAATTTATCAAGCGCGCACTTCATATTGTCAAAAAAGGAGCGGGTCAGCCTTCGGTATTTAACGCAGATGCGGTCGTTCAGGAGCTTCTGAACATGGGTAAAACTGTCGAAGACGCGAGAGACGGAGGCACTAGCGGATGCGTCGAGACAGGGGCATTCGGGAAAGAGGCATACATCCTTCACGGTTATTTCAATCTTACTAAAATACTCGATCTGACACTGAACAACGGATATGATAATTACACTAAAAAGCAGATCGGACCTGGTACCGGGGATGCAATGTTCTTCGGTTCGTTCAAGGAACTGATGGCAGCTTTCAAAGAGCAGCTGAAATATTTTATTGATATAAAGATAGAAGGCAGCAATAAGATCGCTGAAATTTATGCGGAAACTATGCCGGCGCCATTTCTGTCGGTGATAATTGACGACTGCATCTCAACAGGAAAAGATTATAACGCAGGCGGAGCGAGATACAACACTTCCTATATACAGGGTGTCGGTACCGGAACTATTACCGACAGCCTTTCAAGTATAAAACAGCATGTTTTCGATGATGAGAGATTTACGATGCAAGCAATGCTAAAAGCTCTTGATGAGAATTTTGAAGGATATGAAATCCTGCACAGCATAGTGAAGAATAAAACCAGAAAATACGGCAACGACGACGACTATCCCGATTCGATCATGCGTGAAGTTTTTGACATTTTCTATGAAAGCGTCACCGGCAGACCGAACGCGACCGGCGGACAGTGGCGCATAAATATGCTTCCTACGACAAGCCACGTCTACTTCGGTTCTGTAATAGGAGCCACACCGGACGGCAGGAAGGCGGGTAAGCCACTTTCAGAAGGGATATCACCCGTTCAGGGAGCCGACAGAAAAGGTCCGACAGCCGTTCTTAAATCCGCATCAAAAATGGATCATCTCAAAACCGGCGGCACTCTTCTCAATCAGAAGTTCACACCTCAGATAATGGCTGATGAAAAAGGGATCGAAGCTGTAAAATCTCTTGTCAGAACTTATTTTAAGCTCAACGGTCATCATATTCAGTTCAATGTCGTAAAAGCCGATACTTTAAGGGAAGCACAAAAGAATCCGGAAGAATACAGCGATCTTATCGTAAGAGTTGCGGGTTACAGCGACTTTTTCAACAACCTGGGAAAAGACCTTCAGGAGGAGATCATCGAGAGGACGGAGCAGGATTCTTTCTGAGAATTTTAATAGTTCTCATAGATTTTTATTTATCAAAATAATCTTTAAAGAAATCAAAATAATTAAATACGGTAAAATCTGATCTTTTATGAGTTTCTCCGGCATAAATCACATTCCCGATATTGTCCGACTTGGTCAGGTCTGCCAGGTATTTAAGGTTTTTTGTAAAATCAGAAATATATGTCAGAGCAGATTTGATCTCATAAGGATAAATTTTGAGGCCTTTATTAATAAGCAGATCAATTTCTTTTTTATTTTTATCCCTAAAGAAATAAAACTCATCTTTAAAGCTGTTGTGGGCATTCATTTTAAGCACTTCGGATATAACAAAATTCTCGAAAAGAGAACCTTTATTCGGCAGTGCTCCAATATGATCTTCCCGCTTTGCACCGTTAAGGTATGCGCATAATCCGACATCGTAAAAATATACTTTCGGTGTTTTGATCAGCCTTTTCTTTACACTGCTGTGGTAGGGCTGCAAAAGAAAAATGATATAGCTTTGTTCAAGAATCGAAATCCAGTTTTTTATTGTCGGTATCGTAACGCCGCAGTCATCAGCTATATTGGAGTAATTTAAAAGCTGACCCGTTCTGGCTGCAGTCAATTTAAGAAAAGTGCTGAACAGATTAAGGTCTTTAACATCATAGAACTGCCTGACATCCCTTTCGACATAAGTTTCAACATAGGCTGACATCGCTTCGGTCGCATCAAGGCCGTCACTGTGGATCCTCGGATAAAATCCTTTATAAATAACTTTATTCACCCATTCAGCGGAATACTCTGCGGAATTATAAACTTCAACATAAGAAAAAGGAAAAAGTTTTAACAAAGCGGTTCTTCCGGCAAGAGACTGGGAAATACTTCTTGATAATTCAAACTGAGAACTGCCGGTGAGTATAAATTCCCCTTTAATCTGATTTTCATCCACAATTCCCTGAATATATGAAAGCAGGTCAGGAACCTTCTGAACTTCATCAATGATAACGCCGTTTGAATATTCGGACAGAAAACCTCTAGGGTCGTTCATCGCATATTTACGATTATCAATATCTTCAAGAGAAACATATTTTTTATCGGGAAATACATGCTGGCAGAGAGTAGTTTTACCAGATTGCCTGGGACCGGTTATTGTTACTACAGGGTACTGTTTTGCGAATTTTTGCAGTTTCTCTTCTGCGTTTCTTTTTATGTACATATCATATCTCCCGAATTATTCTTCAGAAGTAATATAACAGGACAAATCTAAAATGTCAACTTATATTTAGCTGATTTTGGTTTTAGACTGCCGTTTTCTTCTCATTAAACAATTGAAAAATGAATAAGTATATGTTATATTCTAGGCGATGAGTATAAGGTTAAGTTTATGATCATAGCTGCTTTGGCATCTGCTCCGGGAAGGGCAGGAATATCGGTTATAAGAGTTTCAGGAAAAGAATGTTTAAAAGTTCTCGGGCGGTTTCTCAGCCTGAAAAAAAAGCCTGAATTTAACAGGATCTACCTGACCGATTTCATTTCAGGAAAAGATAAAATCGATGAAGTAACGATCGTGTTTTTTGAGGAAGGCTGTTCATATACAGGCGAGGAATCAGCTGAGATATTTTGTCACGGATCGCCGCTAATAGTAAAAAAAATACTCGAAGTCCTATATTCAGTTAAAGGTGTAAGGGAGGCTGAACCGGGTGAGTTTACGCAGAGGCGTTTCATGAACGGCAAAATGGACCTCGTTCAGGCTGAAGCAGTGATCGATCTGATCAATTCTGAAAGCGAAGCAGGATACGCCGCTTCAAGGGAACAGCTTGAGGGCGGACTTTCTGAAGAGCTGAAAAAGATCAGCTCAATGCTGGTAGACCTCGTATCGGTACTCGAACTTGAGCTTGACTTTTCCGAGGAGGACCTGGAAAGCACTCCGAAGGCGGACATTGAGGCTAAAATGGATGATGCCGTCACGGTCATAAACAAATTCATACAGGGATATAAAAAAGGAAGAATTTTCAAAGACGGCATCAGAGTCGCGCTGGCCGGCGAGGTCAATGTCGGCAAGTCATCTTTGATGAACGCGCTTCTCAAGTCCGACAGGGTCATTGTGACCGACATTGCAGGTACGACGAGGGATACGATCGAGGAGAGCATTGAGGTCGGGGGCTGGATGCTGAGGCTGACTGACACCGCCGGGATCAGAGAGACCGGCGATGTGATCGAAACGGAAGGTATCAGACGATCGAAGAAGCTGCTCGAAGAGGCTGACATAGTTCTTCACATAATAGATTCCGCCAATCCCGGTCAGGCTAAGATAGCGGGAAAAAATGTCATTAAGGTTTACAATAAAAGCGATTTGAAACGGGTAAAAACTTCAGGTAAAGATTCGATCCTGATAAGCTGCAGAACGGGTGAAGGAATTGATGAACTGAAAGATCTGATAGTAAAAAAGGCCGCCGGCGACAACCTGACTTATCAGCCCTACTATATTTCGAACCTGCGCCACCTGAATATCCTGAAAGAAACAGAAAAACTGCTCGAACAGACAAGAGTTACGCTTAAAGAGTCGAATACTTACGAAGTGATCATCGTCGATCTGAGAGCCGCACTTGACAAGCTGGGAGAAATTACGGGACAAACTACAAGCATTGATATAATAAACAATATTTTCGGTAAATTCTGCATAGGAAAATAATTATGAACAGACAGATCCAGGCATACCGGAACAGGCCGACAAGAGCGGTGATCAGCCTTGAGAACCTCAGAAATAACTTCAATGTCGTAAAATCCTTTATCGGTGATGATGTGAAAGTTATGGGAATCATCAAAGCCAATGCTTACGGGCACGGTATGCTTGAAACTGCGAATGAGCTGATAAAGCTGGGCGTGAATTATTTCGGCGTGGCATTTCTTGAGGAAGGTATATTTCTACGCGAGAACGGGATCAATATTCCGATACTCGTAATGGGCGGGATAAACGTTGAACAGATCCCGGATTTTATTATATATGACATTGATATTACAACATCTTCGATCGATAAAACGAGAGCGATCAGCCTGACAGCGAAGGAACTCGGACAGAAGGCAAAAGTGCATATAAAGATCGATACAGGCATGGAAAGACTTGGTGTTCACTGGTACAATGCTGAAAGGTTCATCGAGGATACTTTCAATTCCGAAGGAATATCAGTCGAGGGCATCTTCTCCCATTTCGCGAAATCGGACAGCGACAGAGAGTTTACAGAGCTCCAGATCAGCCGTTTCGACAAGATACTTGACCTGATGGAAAAGAAAGGCATGAGAACGAAGTATGTTCACTGCGCTAATTCTGCAGGGATAATAAATTTCCCTAACTCGCATTACAACATGGTTCGTCCGGGACTGATGCTTTACGGCTATTCCGGTCTTCCGGAAGATTTCGACGGCGAGCTTAAACCCGTTATGTCGCTTCTGACAAAAGTGTCCTATTTCAAGGTTGTCCCACCTGAGACAGGGATAAGCTATAATCACACTTACACAACGGACCGGCAGACAAGGATCGTTACGCTGCCCGTAGGCTACGGGGACGGCTACAACAGACTGCTTTCCAACAAAGGGGAAGTTATGATCAGAGGAAAGCGCTATCCTGTTGCAGGGAACGTCTGCATGGACCAGATGATGATAGACCTGGGCATCGACGGAACTGCATTCAACGGTGACGATGTGCTGCTTTTCGGCAGAAACGGCGAAGACGAGCTCAGACTTGAAGAGCTATGCGATAAAATTGGAACGATACCTTATGAAATACTGACAATGATCTCGAACCGGGTACCGAGAATTTATGTTGATTAAAACGGAGAAACAATGCTGAAGAAAATGATCCTAACCATAATAATCATGTGGAGCGTGACTATGACCGCGCAGGTAAATAATTCGTATAAGCTTTATGACACCGATCTTAAACCGATCAATTACGCGGAAGTAGTAAAGAGGGCTGCAAAAACTGACATCGTTTTCTTCGGTGAAACGCACAACAGCGCAGTCGCCCATCAGCTTGAGCTGCGGCTGGCGAAAGACCTGTTCGCAGCGAAAGGGAATAAGCTGAAGATCGGGGCCGAGATGTTCGAATCAGACATCCAGCTGATAATCGACGAATATCTTGCGGACTATTTCGACGATTCGAAATTCGAGGCTGACGCGAGATTGTGGCCGAATTACAAGACCGATTACAAACCGATCATGCAGTTCGCTAAGGAGAAGAAACTGAAAGTGATCGCCACGAACATTCCGCGAAGGTACGCCAGCATGGTCAATTACGGCGGATTCGAAGCGCTTGAGAAACTGTCAAAACAGGCTAAGAGTTACATAGCTGATCTGCCGGTCAAGTTCGATCCTGAACTGGAAGGCTACAGCATGATGATCAAGGGAATGGGAAGCATGGGGCATATGAAAATGGATCCGACGAACCTTGCTAAAGCTCAGGCGATCAAGGATGCGACGATGGCGCAGTTCATATTCAGGAATATGGAAAAGAGCGGGCTTTTCTATCACTTCAACGGCAGTTATCATTCATACAATTTCGAAGCGATAATCTGGTATCTCAGGCAGTACAGAAAAGATATGAAAATTTATTCTATTACTGTAGTTGACGAGGAGAATTTCAATCAGAAGCCCGAATCTTACAAAGATAAAGCTGACGCAATTATCATCCTGCCTAAGGACTCACCGACAAGCTATTAAACAAGAAAGGGCGGAATTTCCGCCCTCAGATTGAATTATTTCATCTCAGTTTTCGCATCGTTATTTGCAGTGACGCAATAGAATCTTTTGGCAGATGCTGAGGGTATTATACAATAATTACCGGTCGTTGATGTTTCGTACAGCCATCCCGAAGGAAATACCGCTGCAGGATCGTTCGTACTGTACACTTTATACAGGATTTCAGATTTTTCAGTTTTTTCTGCTCCCCACTGCAAAGTGACGAATTGCCCCGAGACAGTAACTGATATGTTGGAAGGAGCCACGAGAAACTGATTGAAAATAAAAGTGTCAGGATCGTCTTTGAATACTGTAATATTCTCAGGGTATATATGCTCCGGCTTAACTCTCCAGTGATATCTTGTATTTTCCTGAAGGCTGTCGAAGAAATCCAGTTCATTCAGTGCTATACCGAAATATCCGGTCTTTGAACCTTTCGTAATATTAAGTACCTGCTCATAATAAAAATCGAAACTGAGAGAGCTGCTTACCTGAAGAGTATAGCCTGCAACGTTCTCTTCCGGAATAACATATTCCCATATAAGCTGATCTTCAGGGCTCATAAGTTCTTTAGGAACAGTTACCAGATCACGGTTCTGAATAGTATCAGCAGCGGTAGAGAAAAGCGAACCTTGATAGCCGTTATCAACCGCCTGTACAGACCACGTCATCGGTATGAGCTCCTGAGGAAGAACTGTATCTGGAGCATCCTTTTTTAATATCCATGAAGTATTCTGCTGAATATTTCCCATGGCAGGAATTCTTTTATAACCGGTTGTCAGGTCGGAAGAGGAAGGTTTAACAATTCCGTCGCCAATATTTATCTCGATGTTATATGTAAGGCCGGCGGAAGGAGTTTCTGCGTCAGTAGATGGATCGAATGAGAATTCTAAGCAGTCCTGAGACTGAGAAAATGAAAGATTTACAGGAGTAGACGGTGCTGAATTTACTGTGTTTTTAAGATTTTCGTATAAAATTGTTTTACCTGATGAAACTTCAGATGAATAACCACCGATCAGAATATCCAGATCCCCGTCATTGTCATAATCACACCAGTTTGAAAAACTTGCGCTTACACCATCAAAATCTACATTTATTTCGTTGAATGTTCCGAAGTCATTTTTATACAATTTTGCAATTCGAAGACTTCCTGTATATCCAGTTATGACAAGATCAAGGTCTCCGTCGTTGTCAAAATCACCCCATGAAGTCGAGCCTGTATTTACTCCGGTGATACCTGCGTTTATATCGGTAAAAATACCGTTGTCATTTCTGTATATCCTGGAAATTCTGGATAATCCGTCGCTTCCAGTTAAAATCAGATCGAGGTCCCCGTCGTTATCATAATCACCCCAGTCTGTGAAACTACCGAACAGACCGGGCAGTCCTGAATTAGTATCAGTAAAAACGCCATTGTCGTTTCTATAAATTATAGAATGTAGAAATTCTCCGTCGCTTCCTGATAAGACCAGATCAAGATCCCCATCGTTATCATAATCACCCCAGTCTGCAGAGCTATCCTGCGAGCCTATCAGTCCAGAGTTTGTTTCGATAAAAACACCGTCGTCATTCCTGTAAAGCACAGTCTCAGTATAGATGAATGTTGAGTTGATTCCGGTTATAAGAAGGTCAAGATCCCCGTCATTATCATAATCTCCCCAACATGAAGATCCTTTAACCAACCCTTTAAGACCTGCATTCAGGTTCGTGAAAGTCCCATTATCATTTCTGTATATTAGAGATAATAATGTTTGACCGTATCTGCCTGTCATTACTAGGTCAAGATCCCCGTCATTATCGTAATCTCCCCAGTCTGAAGATCCTTCTGCTAATTCTATCAGAACTGCGTTTATATCATTAAAAGATCCGCCGTCGTTACGATAGATTTTGGAAGTAAACCATGAAGAAGTGTAACCGTTAATTACTAAATCTAAGTCCCCGTCATTATCATAATCTCCCCAGCATGACGATCCGTAGTAAACATCTATAATGTTTGAAGTAATTGGAATGTACATATAATCAAATATTGCGGTAATCGTGTCATTATTCGTCACAAAGTAAAAAAAATCATTTTGATCAGAAATTACCTGCATGTTAAGATCGAGCCAATTTATTAGAACAGTGTTTATATTCGAACTGGCAGTTAATGCCACATTTCTTCCTTTAGGATATTGTCCGTTGATCCCGTTTATTGTCCCGAACCCTGATGGAGAGACCGTGAAGGCCAGTTCAGAGTAAGGCTGCCAGTGAAGATACGGGTATATCACATCATCAACGATCTTCCATACCGGAGTGTCAAGGTCCCATGCCTTATACGTAGTCTTGTCATACATCTCGGCTGTCGTTTTTCCGGTACCTCCGCCAGATACGGTCATCCCGCTTGTTTCCGTATCCCAGAAGCAGTATGAGCATACGGTGTGAACTGATGAACCCAGAAATCCGCCCAGAGGATATATTCCTCCGATATGTCCCGCAGAATAAGAATTGTAGATACCGGTGTCTGTTGCTTCACCGATGAATCCGCTTCCGTAAGAACCTTCCAGATCGGACAGAGAATATGAATTGTAGATGTTGGAAGTGTAGCATGAGCCTATAAGGCCCCCGACTTCAGAATAACCGGTTATACTGCCTTCGGAATATGAATTTATCACCGTTGAATTCTCAGCTGACCCTATTAGACCTCCGATAAAGCTGAGACCGTAAATGCTGCCGGAGAAACAGCTTTTCTCAAGCGTTGTTCCTCCTGTAATGATCCCGGCTATTCCGCCGGCCCAAGAACCTATCATTGTATCAGAAGAATAAATCTGCCCGGTTGATGTACAGTAAGCTATACTTGATCCTTCAGCTCTGCCGACAGTACTTCCGATCTCCTGATTGCCATATATATTCACATTTACAAGATCGATATTAAAAAGTTCTGCACCGTAAACAGATCCGAAAAGTCCGCATTTTATGAGAGCTGAGTCTGCGATCATCAAATTATAAATCGAGTAATTATTCCCGTTGTACTGCCCTACGAAAGATCTGTCGTTGTCGCCAATAGGAGTCCATCCTTTTCCCTGATTGTAGGGACTCACATTCAGATCAATATCAGCGATCTGAATAAACGAAGCATCCAGATATTCCCTGATAAGATCCAGTTGTTCGGGATATTCAACCTGAAAAGGATTACCGGAACTTCCGTCTCCTCCTGAAAAACCTACAGCCAGTAAAGGAAAAGAAGTCAGGCAAAAGATCATAAGAAATATTCTGTTCATCATATATCTCCTCTGTTAATAAATTTTTATCTTTCTTTAATGCTTGTTTTTATTATCTTCTTAGCAGCGAAATTGCTTGCGGTCACGCAGTAGAATTTTTTAGCTGATGCTGATATCAGAATACAGCTTTTATTCGATGTGGAAGTCTCCTCTGTCCAGCCTGCCGGGAATTCGGCATAAGGATCGTTCGAACTGTAAACTGTATAGTAGTCAGGTTCCGCTTTATCCGCTTTAACTCCGCTCCAGTCCAGCACGATATACTGCCCGTCCACAGTGATCGTAATATTTTCCGGAGGAACGAGCGAAGGATTGAAAATGAAACTGTTCGGTTCGCTGTTGAATACTGTCTGTTTTGACGGATTAACGTGGTCAGGTCTTATTCTCCAGAAATATTCCGTATCGTCAGTCAGGCTGCCGAAGAAGTCAAGATCTTCAAGAGCAACACCTATGTATCCGGTTTTCTCATTTTTTGTAAGGTAAAGAGTCTGCTTATAGCATGGTTCAAAATAAGTGTCAGTCGCCATTTGGACAGTGTAGCTTGCTATAGAATCCGACATGACGAATTCCCAGACAAGCTCATCCGTTCCTGTCATGTACTCTCTAGGCAGGAATTGAAGATCCCTGTTTGTAGTTTGAGCATTACCTTCAGCAAAAGCAGATCCCGCAAAGCAGTGATCAACTGACTGAACTTTGCACCAAAGATTGACGACTTCCTGGGGAATTATTGCTTCAGGAAGCTTACTATTGAAAGTCCACGAATTGACCTGTCCGATATTTCCCTGCGCAACGATTTTTCTGTAGCCTGTTGAAAGATCGGACATAGCTGTTTTACCTGTGTATTCATTTACACCCATTTCAATATTATAAGACAGACCTGGTGAAGGAGTTTCACCGTCAGATCCCTGGCTGAAACCAACAGAAAGAAGGTTGTTTCCGGGAGTTAGAGTCACGCCGGCCGGTGGGAGCGGAACGGTATTGGGAATCTGGGCATTGTTTCTGTAAATTATTGTCTGTCTTGTACCTGTACTTGTGCATCCCGATATTACAATGTCCAGATCACCGTCGTTATCATAATCTCCCCATTCGGAAGAAGAAAAATATAATTGTGCCATTGGAGTATTGATTTCTACGAAAGAAGTATTGTCATTCCGATATATTCTGGTGACCGGAGTATATGACGGATCCCATCCTGAAATTATTAGATCAAGATCGCCGTCATTGTCATAGTCTCCCCATTTACATGTCGAATAATACACTCCTGTCAGATCTTCTTCGATATTATTAAAACTTCCTGCGTCATTTCTGTAAATTTTAGTGACAGGACCTGATGTAAGTGATCTGCCGGCAATGACCAGATCCAGATCACCGTCGTTATCGTAATCTCCCCAGTCAGCAAAGGAATAGTCAACATCCGGCAGATTTGCGTTTATTTTCGTGAACGAACCTACGTCATTACGGTATATTTCTGCAAGACCAGGACCAGTCAAAACAAGATCAAGGTCACCATCATTATCAAAATCACCCCAATCCAGTGAACCGGTAAAGATATCTGTTAAATTAGTTTCAATTTCCGTAAAGCTGCCGTTGTTATTTCTATAAAGTTTAGTTTCTATTCCAAAACTTGAATTCTGACCTGCGATGACCAGATCGAGATCGCCGTCATTATCATAATCTCCCCAGTCGCAAGAGGACTGTCTAAAACCAGCAAGTCCTGCATCTGTGTCTACAAATGAACCGGAATCATTTCTATATATTTTTGAAATGAATGTAGATGTTGATACACGACCCGAAATAACAAGGTCGAGATCACCGTCATTATCATAATCTCCCCAATCCGACGACGAAAGATCGATATTTGTTAATCCTGCATTTATATCATTGAAAATTCCTCCGTCATTTCTGTATATTTTTGAACGATAAACAGAACCTGTACTTCCTGTAATAACCAGATCAAGATCACCATCGTTATCGTAATCTCCCCATGATGTCGAACCCGAAGACAAACCTGTTAATCCTGCTGAAATTTCAGTAAAATCCGGCCAAATCGTGAATGAGTCAGGAGTTTGAGAAAATACGGAATTTCTGAAATCGGAATAATTCGGTTTGATCCTCCAGTAGTAGGTCGTTCCTTTTAATAGACTTGCGGCAAAGCTGAATTCATCCAGAGCTTTTGTTATATAGGCTGCTTTGGAATTTTTTGATTTATCGACTGTCTGCTCGAACGGGGAACCGAAGTTTATATCATCGTCAACCTGAACGGTATAGGTAAGAACGTATGAGCTGCAGTAGGAAGACCATGACAGGCTGTCGTTCATATACATGACCGGTTCGCAAACAAGCTCAAGATCCTGACCGTAAAGCGTAGTAGTGAGGGAAGCGAACGGAGAAGCGGCGAAACCGGCGTCTACTGTCTGAATTTTACATATCGACTGTACAGATTCCTGCGGATATATTTCCCGTTTCAGATCGTATGAGGTGACTTTGTTCAAATTTCCTTTTACAGGCAGTCTGAGTGTACCTGTTGAAAGGTCAGACATAGCAGGTTTAACAAAATCGTCGTTGATCTCGATATTCGCATTATAATACAGACCGGCAGCTGGTGTTTCTGTATCCGAACCTGCGCTGAACTGATAGTGAATATGATCCGAATAACCAGTCGCGCTTAAAGCAGATGGTGCTGAAGGAACAGTATTGGCGGTAAGAGAATTATTCCTATAAACTGAAGTAAAATAGTTCATTCCGCCGTCTCTTCCGCTGACAAGGATGTCCAGATCTCCGTCTCCGTCATAATCACCCCAGCTTGCCCTGCCTCTGTTCGATTCCTGAAAGTCAATTTGTGAGTATATAAAATTCCCATTGTCGTTCAAGTAAATATCAGTCATAACTGCCGGATCGTTATATCCGGTAATAAGTATGTCGAGATCGCCGTCATTGTCATAATCCCCGAGATCAACAGAGCCGTCCTGTACTCCGGGTATATCCATGTCATAAGATAGTGAGCCTGAATAATTTGTCAGGAACATAGTTTTATAAGTTCCGGGACTATCGTTTCCGCAAACGACCGCGTCGATATAACCGTCGTTATTGTAATCTCCTGTTGTAACAGAACTTCTGTAAACACCTATGTACGATCCCGATTCACTGAATATTCCGTTATTATTGATGTAAGTATATGTCCAGTATTCAGTATCGCGTCTTCCGCTCATAACAATATCGAGATCGCCGTCGTTGTCAAAATCGGCCCAGTCTCCACAGCTCCATTCTAGAGGGAAAAGTTCTCCGATATTGGATTCGTTGAAAGTCCCTCCGTTATTTTCGTATATCTTCGACATCTCGTTTGAAGATTCATCCTGCCCCGTTATTAGTAAGTCGAGATCGCCGTCGTTGTCTTTATCGCCCCATTTGACGGTACCGTACCCGTTGCAGCCGATACTTGTGCTTAGCAAACTGAATGTTCCTGCATCGTTCCTGTATATAAAAAGCTGACTGACGGGAGAATTACCCATTATAACGATATCAAGATCGCCGTCACAGTCATAGTCGCCCCAGTCCGCATAAGAATAGGAAACTCCGATCAGACCTGCATTAATGTCCGTGAAGGTATCGTCGCCGTTGTTCCTGTAGATCAGCGTATAACTCTGAAGAGTCGCATCCTGTCCGGTTACCAGAACATCGAGGTCACCGTCGTTGTCATAATCTCCCCAGAACGATCCTCCGAAAGCGAGACCGGTAATTGTAGCGCTGATGTCCGAGAACTCGGGAATGAGTTTAAAAGAACCGGGAGTTTCTGAAAATACGGATGCTCTTGAAGGATTGGAGTAATTGGGTCTTATCCTCCAGTAGTAGGTCAGATCTTTTGTAAGACTTGTATAGAAAGACAGTTCATCTATAGCTTTTGTAATATATAAAGCCTTAGGAGACTTGGTCTTATCAAGCGTGTCTTCGAACGGAGCGGTGAAAGACGGATCGTTATCAGCCTGAATCGTGTAGTTAGTTATAGAATCGCTGTACGCGGATGACCAGAACAGGCTGTCGTTCGTATATAAATACGGATCGTTCACCAGTTCAAGCTGTTCACCTGACACTGTATCGTTCAGTGTTGCGAACGCCGATCCCGCAAAACAATTGTCAACCGTTTGAGCTCTGACAGTGATATCTAATGCCTCTTGCGGAAGTAGTTCGAACAGGGCATTTACGAGGGTCCATGAAGTGTTCTGTCCGATATTTCCGTATCCGGTTATCTTTCTGTAGCCCGTTGTCTGGTTTGACATCTCCGGCTTCACTTGTTCGCCTTCTATCTCTATACCGATATTGTATGTCAGTGCCGTTGAAGGAGTTTCATTGTCGCTTCCCGGTGCAAAGTTTATCAGAAGGTCGCTGCCTGAAACTGATGCGTTCATCCCTGCAGGTGACAGAGGCTGTGTATTCTGAAATACTGAGTGATTATTATATAATTTTGTAATGTTTTGCGTACCGTCATCTCCGCTGATCATTATGTCGAGATCGCCGTCGTTGTCGTAATCCGCAAGAGAACAGCCTCCTTTCTGAACACCAATAAACGATATTCCGCTGTTCGTCAAATTACCCGAATTATTAAGATAGATCACTGAAATATAGCCGCTTCCTGAATCTCCGGTTGAAATGATATCAAGGTCGCCGTCATTGTCTATATCGCCGAAGTCCAGAGAGCTGTTTCCTGCTCCAGTGAATATAGAAGAGCTTTCGCTGAAATTATCCGAACCTGTGTTGATATAGAGCAGAGTATAATGCTCATGCATTGCGTCGTCGCCTGATATTATGAAATCCATATCTGAATCGCTGTCAAAATCCAGCCATTCCGATGACGAAAGATATAATTGCGGAACGTATGCCTGAACGTTGATGTCGGTAAATATACCGGAGTCGTTCCTGTATATTTTTGTAACTGTTGCTCCTCCGTTAAATCCGGTAATAAGCAGATCAAGATCTCCGTCGCAGTCGTAATCCCCGAATGAACCTGAGCCGTAACCGGCAGGCTCGATCCCGGCGTTTATATCGGTAAATATTCCGTTATCGTTCCTGTAGATGTAACTGTAACAGAAATATGTGTCCGTCGCTCCCGACAGGAAAAGATCGAGGTCGCCGTCATTGTCATAATCTCCCCAATCGAGAGAACTGAGTCTCAGATCATGTAATCCCGCACTGATATCGTCAAAGATCCCTCCCGAATCGTTCCGGAATATTCTGGAAGCATACCCTGTTCCCGTGTTCCCGCTTATAGCGATATCCAGATCACCGTCATTGTCGAAATCACCCCACTCGGCATCAGATTCGTAAAGATCAGGCAGGTCGGTTACGATTTCCGTAAAAACTCCGCCGCCGTCATTCCTGTATAATTTTGTAATATACGATGCGCCGGTATTTCCGGTTATCAGAACGTCAAGATCGCCGTCGTTATCGTAGTCGCCCCAGGTATTTGTTCCTTCGCTTATTCCTGTCATGCCTGTAGTGATTTCGCTGAATTCATTAAGTAATTTAAAGTTTACTGCTGCTGAAGTGAATCCGGAAAATCTTGAGGAACTGGAATATTCAGGTCTTATCCTCCAGTAATAATCAATACCTGTACTCAAACTGTTCCAGCATGACAGCTGATCGACCGGAACTGCCAGATAAGCGTCTTTGCCAGATGTCTTTGCAGGTGAAACTGTTTCGGAAAAAGGGCTTCCGAAAGCAGGGTCGTCATCGATCTGCAGAGTGTAGTAAGATATGGAGTCAGCGTAAGCCGAACTGATAAACAATGAGTCTCCCGGGAAGAGCTGAGAATCTGAGGTAATATCGAGATCATGGAACTGAAAAATGTTCGTATATCCTGCGAACCCTGATCCGATATAACCTAAGTCTACTGTCTGAACTTCCCAGTCTGCTGATACTGTCTCCTGAGGAAGATATACTCTGTTGTATTTCCATTCCAGTTCGTAACCGACGTTTCCTGAAGCCGGTATTGACAGAACACCGGAACTGTTAGAATGGGGCATCATTACAGATATTGCAGTGTTAAGCTGATTGATCCTTATATTATAAGTAAGAGACTGTACCGGATCCGGGCTGTCATATCCTGCGTCATAAGAGAAAACAAGTTTTCCGCTGTCCTCTGAGAGGGTCAGGTTGGTCGGAGGATTCGGCTCCTTGCTTGTAACGGTATAATCGTTCCTGTAGATCTTTGTGATATTTCCTGAAGCGCTTTCTCCCATGACTACTATATCCAGGTCTCCGTCATTATCATAATCGCCCCATTTTGCCGCGCCTTTCCATACGCCTTCCAGCGTTATGTGCTCCTCTTCGAATAAACCTGAATTATTTGTATATATGCCGGTGTATTTCGCTGTTCCGTCGGTCGTACCTGAGAGAAGTATGTCAAAATCCCCGTCGCTGTCGTAGTCCGCCCACTCTCCGCTTGACCAGTATAAAGCGGGAAGACCTGCCGAAGCGGCTGTGAATGTACCTTTGTCATTTATATAGATATCGGCAAAACCGGACGTTCCCGTGTATCCTGTCAGGAGCAGGTCGGCGTCACCGTCCGCATCGCAGTCCGCCCATGATATCGAACCTACCCTCAAAGCTGTGATCCCTAAGTCAACATAGGTAAATGTACCATTATCGTTCCTGTAAGATCCGACGAAGTTCGCTGTTCCTGTATGTCCTGTGTACAAAATATCGTAATCGCCGTCGTTGTCCCAGTCGCACCATGATGAAGCGCTGTATTCGACTCCCTGAAGGCCTGCGCTGACATTTGTGAACGTACCTGAATCGTTCCTGTATAAATAAGCGATCCTTGCAGTACCGGCAGAATAATATCCTGTCAGCAGCAGGTCTTCGTCGCCGTCGTTATCGTAATCCGCCCACGCCATACTTCCCGAGTTTACTCCCGCCAGACTTCCCGCTGTCGAGAAAGAACCATATCCGTTATTTCTCCACAAAGTAGTGATTATTCCGCTTCCCCAACCGGTTGTAATACCGTCAAGGTCTCCGTCATGGTCCCAGTCGCACCAGGTGGAAAAAGAGTATCTCGCGGGTACAAGATTTAACCCAAGGTCCGTGAAGGTTCCCGAGTTGTTGCCGTAAATCTTCCAGTATCGGGTAGAACCGTTATAACCTGAAATATGCAGGTCAAGATCTCCGTCCCCGTCATAATCACCCCAGCAGGGAACGCCTTCATACATTCCGGTCAGCGATTGTCCGATGTCCGTGAACTGCGCGTTTACTGAAAACGCGAGTGAAATCAATAGAATAAAAAAAATAATCCTTCCCATTTTATCCTCCATTTTCTTGAATATTTTACAGTATGTTAATGTAGGGAAAGTGTAAAATCAAGATAAATTAATATGATTATTCAGTAATATATTTTAAGTATTTTGAGCTTGTAAAAATTACTTCAGCTTGTTAAATTTAGTAAAAATAACGGAAGTGAAAATGCGCGACGCAATTACGGAAAGAACGCTGGGATTCGACGTCATAAGGACAAAATTAAAGTCTTTTGCGACCTCGGAGAAAGCTAAGAAATATATAGACGAGCTTGAACTTTCTGACGAAATGCCCGTCATTTTATCTTCACTCGATCTTGTGAGCGAAATGAAAAAGCTTCTAAGCGAATCCGATCTGCCCATTCACGGCATTATGGACATTGAAAGACCGCTTGAGTATCTGAAAGGGCCTGATCAGCTCATGGAGCCTAAAGATCTATACAACATTGCTTCGACTATGGGGGTGGCGAGGCGTGTCTTCACTTTTCTGCACGGTAAAAAGGAACTGTATCCTTTCCTGTATGAGATCTGCGGCGAGCTGGAAATTTTCGAAGATGTCGAAGATATTATACTTAAGTCTGTAGACGAGGACGGACAGGTGCTGGACGGTGCGTCAAAGGAGCTCAAGAGTCTCAGGAGTTCGATCCAGACCGCGCACAACAGGATAAGAAAGAAGACCGCGGAGATCTTTGACGCATACACGCACGCCGGGTATACGCGCGAAGGAGAGATAACGATCAGGGACGGCAGGTTCGTGATACCTGTCCGCGCCGACAAACGGAACAAAGTGAAGGGGATCGTTCTCGACGAGAGCGCGACGGGCGGCACCGTGTTCATAGAGCCTTACGAGGCTATCGAGATCAACGCGGAACTTGAAAAGCTCATCAGGCAGGAGCGCAAGGAGGTAGACAGGATCATCAGGGCTCTCGCGACCAGGATCTTTGAAGTGAAGAACGAGCTCCTGAACGATCTGGAAATACTCGCGGAGACCGACATTATTTTCGCCAAAGCCAAATTCAGCCTGAAATATCACTGCTCCCATCCGAAAGTGAATAATAAGAACATCGTGAATATATATTACGGGCGTCATCCGCTCCTGCTCGATTCGCACGGCGAAAAAGGCGTAGTCCCGCTCGATCTTGAGATAGGGGAGAAGTACAGCACGCTGGTCATTACCGGACCTAACGCCGGCGGAAAGACCGTCGCGCTCAAGACTGTCGGACTGATCTGTACGATGATAAAAGCGGGAATGCATATCCCCGCGCAGAGCAACTCAAACATCGGTGTATTTTCGGAAATTTATACCGACATCGGCGACGGGCAGTCCATCGAGAACGACCTTTCGACATTCAGC
>ERZ795048.1120-NODE-1120-length-25384-cov-27.682025_pt1 | contig 25384 bp, 27 predicted proteins | sample MGYA00375132_ERZ795048 | MGnify/ENA primary metagenome ERZ795048 (study PRJEB30177, sample SAMN05720225) | activated sludge metagenome | isolation source: Anaerobic digester | place: Hong Kong | collected 2014-12-17 ... | reverse complement strand
CTGTGGCATCTTGAATGGCCGGTTTTTCCGGCAAGTCGACCATTTGGATCTTGTCAAACTTGGACGTGATCTTTTCAACATGGTCGTTGACGCTACGCGATTGTCTTGAAATTTGGTCGATTCCACGGTTGAGTTTCTCCCAGTCCGAACCAAATTTTTGGAATTCGCCACTCAAAAGTCCCAGTTGTTTTTTGATCTCGGCGGCATACCGGCTTTGTTCGTAATCAATGACCATGGCCCAGTAGCTCGAAAGCAAAGGTATGAGTGTTGTCGGAGATACTATCGTCACCGCTTTGGAGCGAGCATAATCGATAACATTGGTGAGTCTTGAATGCAGCAAAGCCAGGATGCCATCGCTGGCGACGAACATCAGGGCATATTCGGCTGTCACGCCTGGAACAATGTATTTGTCGGCAATGTCGGTGATGTGTTTCCTTACCTCGTGACCGAAACTCTGAATGAGTTTGTCCTCATCTTCCTTTGTCAATTCATCATTGTCGAACAACTTGGAATAGGAAGAAAACGGAAATTTGGAATCGATCGCCACCAGATTGTTCGGTTTAGGCAGAAAGATCACGGCGTCGGCGCGAACCGCTTCCTTTTTGCCTTTCTGTTCTTTTATCGTATATTGAGTCTGATATAACTTATCGTTTTCGCCGAACACGCTGAAAAGCAACTGGTTGAGCTGGTATTCTCCGAATGATCCGCGGGCCTGGTTGTTGGTCAGGATGTTCTGGAGTCCGATCATCTCGCCGGAAAGCTCCTCGATCTTCTTTTGGGCGTCATCAATTACTTTCACTCTTTCGGCAATCTGGACAAAGGTTTCCTTGGTATCCTTGAAACCTTGGCTGAGCCTCTCCTCGACCTTGGCATTGATCGCGTTCATTCTTTGATCAATGGAATTGGTCAGTCCGGTGAAATCGCCGGTCAGCTTGGTGTTGATCTTTTCCTGAAAAGAAGCCAACTCCTGGTTGACCTTGACTTGGAAATCTGCCATGTTGCCGGTGGTTTTCGTGCTGGTTTCCAACAGTTGCTTGTTGACATCGGAGGAAAAGGTCCGCATGGATTCGAACATTGTTTTCATAAATGTATCTTTGAGATCACCGACCTGTTTGGATAAATCGGTTTCCAACCTGTCCATGCCGGCAAAGCCGTCGTCTTTTGGATGGCGCCGGAAAACAAGATATGCGATTCCAACCAAAATTATCGTCAGTAATATTACGGAAATCAATCCAAGAATTTCTGGTAACGACATACTATCACTTCCTAATCAAGAATTGTCAGAATATGGGGCTAAAAAGATTTAACAGAGCTTGAATGAAACGTTTCATCGCTCCCCGTCGAGCCCATTCTTCCATGGTTATTCGATTTGATTTTTCCAGGTCTTCGCGGAAACTTTCGGAAAGCACACCGACGGCTTCGTCAGTGAAAACCGCCGTCACTTCGAAATTGAGATGGAAACTGCGCGGATCAAAATTGACCGATCCCACCGATGCAATCTTATCGTCTACGATCAGAATCTTCGAATGGACGAAATGATCCTTATACTCATATATCTCGACACCCGTCCTGAGCAACTGCTCATAATAGGATTTCGTGGCCAAGCCGACCATCACATAATCTGACAGTCCCGGAACAAGTAGACGTATTTTTACTCCGCTTTTGACAGCGACGTGGATGGCGGCCATTATTTCCGGTTCGATGATGAGATAGGGCGTCACGATATCGATCGTTTTTTTTGCGGCAAACATCATTTTGAGATAGACGTCGCGGATCTGTCCGTCCTCGAAATCCGGTCCTGATTCTATTACGGAGAAAAGCCCGCGGTAATTGGCGTCGGTTTTGTCCATCGGCATGTCCAGCACTTCTTTGGTGATATAATACCAATCCTTGACAAAAACATTCTGAACGCTGGTCACCCCGTTGCCGGCCATCAGGACATGTGTGTCGCGCCAGAATCCGAATTTCGGGGATTTATGGTTGTATTCGTCCGCTAAATTCATGCCTCCGACGAATCCGATCTTCCCGTCGATGACGGTCGCCTTTCGGTGATTCCGAAAATTTAGATTGCTGTTAAAAACGGACAACGTTTGGGGATCGAAAACCCCGATATGGACTCCGGATGATTCCAGGTCTTTCATGTATTTTTTATCTAAATGACGGTTGCTGCCGAAATGATCATAGATCAAATATACATCCAGCCCCTGTTTTGCCTTGGATTTGAGGATATCAAGGATTTGACATCCGATTTCGTCGGTTTTGATTATATAAAATTCCATTAAAATATAATTTCTTGCTTTTTCAAGGGCATCTTTTAACCTGGGGAAAAATATGTCGCCGTTATTCAGAATTTCGACATAGGTGTCATCTTGATATACCGATCTACCAGTATTTTCCCGGATAAATCTAAAAATATTCCCGTATTCGCGTTTATCGTAATCGACATGGGTCGCTTCCTCAAGTCCCAAAAAAGCTTTGTTAGCGATTAACGGCCTTGTTCTGTGGAATCTATCGGCCACAAAATCGCGGGCGAATATGGCATAAAGAATGATACCAAGGATCGGGTTCAACAAAATTATCAGTATCCAATAACTTTTTTTGTAAGCGTATGTCTGTTTCATGATTATCCTGATGGCGATGAAAAACGCCAACAACCATAAAAACCCGATTATGATGTATATGAAAATATTATTGGGCAAAATGTCAAGCAAAAAAGACATGCTTATGTACTGAGCCAACGAGAATGTGTATATGAACATGACAACAATCAGAAGCGCCACAAGCAGAAAGATTCTTTTCATCTTACATCACCCCCCATTATTCAGGGCTTTTGCGATTACGTTTATATTATAACATAATCAATCGGTATTTCTTCATTATTCGGGACGTTCGTATTGTAGTTGATATAGTCCGAAATAATAGCCTTTTTTACGTAGAAGATCGTGGTGATTTCCTGATTCGACGATCTTTCCTTTTTGCATGACGATGATGCAGTCGGCATGTTGGATGGTGGAAAGCCGGTGGGCAACAACAATCATCGTGCCGATGTTCATCATTTTCCCAAGTGACTCCTGGATCAAAGCCTCGGTCTCAGTATCGATATTGGCGGTGGCTTCATCCAAGATCATGACCGACGGATCATGGGCTACGGTCCTGGCAAACGAAAGCAACTGCCTTTCGCCAGCGGAGAAATTGTTGCCTCTTTCCCTTACTGGTTCCAAATACGTTCCCGGCAATTTTTCAATGAAATGGCTGGCGTTGACATATTTTGCCGATTGGACGACCTTATCCATCTCTATCGATTCGTCACGCATTCTGATATTCGATTCGACCGTCCCGGAAAACAGGAAGACATCTTGCGGCATCTGTCCGATCTTGCTTCGTAAAGATGCCAGACGGATTTTCCTAATGTCGATGTCGTCAATCAAAATCTCGCCTTTTTGAATGTCATAGTTTCGCACTATCAGATTGATGATCGTCGTCTTGCCGGAACCGGTAGCTCCGACTAACGCCAGAGTTTCCCCGGGTTTTACGATAAACGACACGTCTTTCAGAATCCAATCCTCGTTGTCATAGGCAAACCAGACATGTCGGAATTCGATCTTTCCTTTCAAACTCTCGATATCGATCGCATCAAGGTCGTCTTTCACCAAGGGGGATGTGTCCATGATCTCGAAGATCCGTTCTCCCGCTGTGAAAGCGGCTTGGAGAGTATCGTATTTTTCTGCCAGATCCTGGATCGGATTGAAGAATTTGTTTATGTATTGTGTGAAGGCGTAAAGCACGCCGAAAGTGATGATCTGAAGCATCGTGTCAAGCGAACCTTGCCACAAGACTATCATCAAAGCTACAACATAAAGCAAATACATGAGCGGGCGGTAGATGCCGAACGTGAATGTTTGTTGAAGATAACTGCGGTTCAATTTTTGGTTTTGCCTTTTAAACTCAGAGAATTTCCGGTCTTCGCGATTGAAAATCTGGATTAGCTTCATGTTGGTAAGATGCTCGGATAAAAATGCATTGATATTGGCGAGATCGTTTCTCACGTTACGATATGCCTTTCTCGCATATTTCCGGAACAAAAATGACGCGAGAACGATAAAAGGAACCACAACCAACACAAGAAGTGTCAATTTCCAATCTAGGAAAAACATGATGACGAAGACACCGATGATCGTAATCGCGTTGCGAAATAGATTGATGATGACATCGGTATAAAGCATATTAAGAGTGTCTATATCCGAAGTCACCCTGGTGACTAGCTTGCCGATTGGCATATGGTTGTATGTCTCGATTGACAAAGATTCGATGTGTTGGAACACATCCGCTCTGATATCGTAAATAACTTTCTGCCCAGTAGTCTGGAGTAGAATCGTCTGTTTATAAGAAATAATCGCGCCGATCGCCGTAGCGGCGAAATAAATGCCGACGATTAATAAAATCCTTGCAAAAACAATTGTTTCCTCCCCTAATGAATCAAGAGCATCGGATATCAACAATGGTCCGATCAGATCGAGACCGACAACGATGAGTGCCATGACAAGCGCGGTGACAAATTGTTTGATAAACGGTTTGACATAGACCAGGAGTCTTGAAATGATTGTCTTGTCCGAATAAGTGCGATGTCTTTCGATATCGCCGCCGTAACCCCTAGGCATCCAACTCACCCGCTTCCAGTTCGCTTTCCAGTTGTTGATGCAAAACGATATTCCGGTATTCAACCGATTTCTCCATCAATTCGGCGTGCGTACCAACCGCTTGAATCTTGCCTTCCGACAACAAAACGATCTTGTCGGAATTCTTGATCGTCGATACCCGGTGAGCGATAATAATCATGGTTTGATTGGATCTTATTTTATCTAGGTTTTCCAAGATCGCTTCTTCTGTCCCGGTGTCAACCGCGCTGAAAGAATCGTCCATTATTAAGATTTTCGGTTTTTTCAGAAGTGCTCTAGCAATAGAAATCCTTTGCTTTTGGCCTCCGGAAAGCGTGACGCCCCGTTCGCCTACCATCGTCAGATATTGATCGGGAAATTCGGCGATATTATCATGAATGTCACTGAAACGGGCCATTTGTTCCACAAGTTTGTGGTCAATTGTATCCTGAGAAAAAGAAATGTTATTTTCGATTGCATCCGAAAAGATGAAATTATCCTGAGGAACGTATCCGATGGTATCGCGAACCTGTTTCACCGGAAGCGTCATGATATCACGCCCGTCTATCAGAATCATTCCCGGACCGACATTGTATATTCTTAACAAAAGATCGGCAATGGTTGTTTTACCGGAACCGGTAGGACCGATAATACCGATTGTATCTCCCGCCTTGATTTCAAGATTGATATTTTTAAGGATCGGTTCCTTGACGCCGGGATAAGTAAAAGTGAGATTTTTAAACGAGATCGCTCCGTCGATTTTTTCCACCGGCGTAGTTTCAAAATCATCGGTGACATCAACCGGGGAATCCAAAAAATCGCCGATCCGTTTGAGACTCGCTCTAGCTTGGGCGCGCAAGTTGATAAACCGACCTATGGCCATCATTGGCCACACTAGGGCGCCGAAATAAGCGAGATAACGGGTCAAATCCCCGATGGTGAAGGTGAATGACTGGGATGGATCGATCGGAGATGTCTTGTATACGAGATAACCACCAATTCCAATCAAAAGCACACGAACGATGTTGATAAACATCTCGATGGAAACAGAAAGCAGGGTCGACACTCTGATGAAAGAAAGATTTTTGTCATAATTATCCTTGTTAATACTGGCAAAGGCTCTGGTTTCGCGTAACTCGTTGGCAAACGCCTTGACTACGGCAATTCCATAGAAATTCTCTTGGGAAAAATCGCTTAGATTTTCGTATGCTTTTTGCCGATCACGGAATTTTCTTCCCGTAACCCGAGATACGAAGGTCGCCAACACAGCAATCATCAAAGAAGGTATCAAAGCAACCAAAGTAAGAATTGGATCCAAAAGATACATTTTGTAAAACGCCATGCCGCCGAGGGCAAGCACATCGAAGAAAATCATGATACCGGGACCGAATGCCATTCGAACCGCATTCAAATCATTGGTGAAAAGCGCCATGAGGCCGCCGGATTTCTTTTCCTGGTAATATTGCTGGCTCAGTTTCTCCGCGTGGGCGAACATTTCGTTTCTCAAATCATAGTCTACTCTTCTCGACGTTCCGAAAATGAAGATCCGCCATATGAAACGACCCGCGACAATGATAGCACCGATGATACCTAACGAAACGATATATCCTGACAGGGTAATCCGGTCCAAAGTCCCGTTTTGCAGTTTTTCAATGATGTATCCAATGATATTCGGAATTTCCAACTGAGTGTAGTCAACGACAAAAAGGGCGGCGATCCCGAAAAGGAAGAATACGCCGTACCGCCAATAGAATTTGTTCACATGTTTGCCAAAAAGCATCGTATCACCCCGCGTAAGCAAGTTTATTCTACCGCATCCCGGATTGCTTTGCAATCATCGGGTTTGTTTCCGACAAAAAAAACACAAGATGTGGGGTCTTGTGTTTTTGGCTTCTTCAAACTAACGCTTGCTGAATTGCGGGGCTCTTCTGGCGCCTTTGAGACCGTATTTTTTACGTTCTTTGGCACGCGGATCCCTGGTAATCAGTCCGGCAGGTTTAAGAATCTTGCGGTATTCCGGGTTTACTTCCAGCAAAGCACGGGTGATCCCTAAACGGATCGCACCGGACTGGCCGATGAGTCCTCCGCCATTTACGTTGACGGAGATATCAAATGTGTTTTCGTTCGCTGTCAAAACTAGAGGTTGCATGACGTCGAGACGGGCCAACGAAGAAGGAAGATAATCGGCGAATCCCCGACCGTTAATGATGAGTTCACCTTTTCCCGGTCTGAGTATCACTCTCGCGACGGCTGATTTGCGTCTGCCTGTGCCGCGATACATTACTGATTTTGCCAATTAAGCACACCTCCTAACCTTTGAGTTCCATCACGACAGGTTTTTGTGCTTCGTGTTTGTGCTCAGGTCCTGCGTATACGAACAATTTTTTGTACATCTGATTTCCCAGTTTACCTTTGGGCAACATTCCTTTGACCGCCAGTTCGACGATGCGGGTCGGCTTTTCGGCCATCATGACTTTTGCGGTTTTCGTCTTCAGTCCTCCGGGATAGTGCGAATGGGTATGATAAAGCTTATCGTCCCATTTGGCTCCGGTGAGTTCGATCTTGTCAGCATTGACGACGATGACATAATCGCCACAATCCACGTTTGGCGTGAATGTTGGCTTGTGTTTTCCGCGCAAGACAGAGGCTACTTCGGTCGCCAGGCGGCCGAGTACTTTGCCGGCGGCGTCGACCACGAACCATTTGCGTTCGATCGTTTGTTGATTTGCCATGTAGGTTTTCATTTTTTGTTTCCTCCTTAAAAGTTAATTTAAAGAGCTGTGGGATTCAAACAAAAATGTACCTTTTATATAATATCATCAAGGTACACTTTAGTCAACAAATATTGACTTCAATTGATGATCTTCTTGGTGAATTTTCCCATCACGCTGGAGACTCCGGTCATGACCACGAAAGCCTGTGGATCGATCTGTCTGATCAAGGAAACGTACTTATGGATCTCATGTACTGATATGACGGCGTAAATGACCGTTTTGGCTTGATACGTATAGGCTCCGACAGCGTCAATCATCGTCACTCCGTGGGGAAGTCTGGTCTTCAAGGCTTCAGCCATCTCTTTGCCGTTAGTGGTGACGACTTCAAGTTTCATGAAATTGTATCCGGTGAATATCTTGTCAAGAACAATCGAAGAAATGAGCTGGGAAATCATCGTATAGATGGCGATATTTAATCCGAAAATCACTCCTGAAAGCAATATGATCAAACCATGCAGGAATATCTGGTAAGTGCCCATTGATTTTCCCGATTTAATCGACCAGTACTGGAAGGGAATTGATGTTCCTCCGGAAGACGCTCCGACGCGGTGCAGCATGCCGTTGCCGATGCCTCCGAGAATTCCTCCCACGAGCGCGTTTGTCAACATATCCGATCCCATCAGTGGTTCATTGACTCTGAAGAGTAAAATCAAAGTAAAAACAACAACCGAAACAATGGTGTAGAACACAAAACGGCCGTTAAGTTTGAAATATGCGAATACTAGCAACGGCACCTGCAGAATAAAAGACAGGATACCGAGGTTGATATGGATATTGTTGCTGGAAAGCAATTCAACAACGTTGACGATAAGCTGGGAAAGCCCGGTTACTCCGCCACTATATAGTTTGGCGGGGTCGATGAAAAACAGGATGCCTAGGGCGTAGATCGCCGTTCCCACCACAGTATTGAACATGGTGCGGGCTTCTTTTTTCCCGTCGAAGTTTTTCAGGAAGTTTTCTTTCATTCCTATCTCACTCCATCTCCCGGATTCAAATTGGGATTAGCTTCTATGACATAGAGTTTGCCTTCACTTGTTTCGCCGCAGAGAATCATTCCTTGGCTTTCTTCGCCCCGAAGTTTCACAGGTTTGAGATTGGTCACGACCAACAATTTTTTCCCGATCAACTCCTCAGGCGCATAATATTCAGCGATTCCAGATACTACTTGTCGTGATTTGTCACCGGTATTTATCTGCAAAACCAGCAGTTTCTTCGCGTTTTTATGAATAGCAGCCTCTTTTACCAAACCGACTTTGATTTCCACTTTGTCAAAAAGATCGATTTCGATTTCCGGTTTGCTTTCGACTTTCTTTTCATCGATATTCTTCACGCTCATCATGGTTCTGATCACTTCTGTTTCTTTTTCAGCGTCTATTCTCGGAAACACGTGAGTCGGTTCATTGGTCACTATGTATTTTTCCTGGATTCCGAACATGAGGGTAGAAAAATCACGTTTGTCCTCATCCGCTCCAAGCATGTCGAAGACTTTTTCAGTCGCATTGTCCATAAAGGGAATATAAAGAATGGAAGCCACTCTCAAGGCTTCTAAAAGATGGTACAGGACTGATTCAAGAACCGGGAGATCCTCGTCGTTTTTGGCAAGATTCCAAGGTGATGTCTCGTCAATCAGTTTGTTGGCGCGGTTGACAAGCCTGGTGACTTCCGCCAAAGCGTTGGGAATCCGGAAGGCGTCCATATTCTGTCTGTATTCATTTACCGCTTCCTTGGCGATCGATTCCAGTTCCTTTTCAAATCCAAGATATTCCGACCGGTTGTGTTTTGTGTTTCTCACCAAACCGTCGAAATATTTATTGACCATCGTGACGGAACGCGACACCAAATTCCCGTAGTCATTGGCCAGTTCCGTATTGACGCGGGAAATGAAATCCTCTGGGGTGAACAATCCGTCGTTACCGTAGGGAAGCTCCCGCAGGATGTAATAGCGGAAACTATCGAGTCCGTAACGTCCGGTAAGTTGATCCGGGTAGATGACGTTACCTTTCGATTTCGACATTTTGCCGTCTTTCATCATGTACCATCCGTGCACGAACAGTCTGAACTTGATCGGCAAATCAAGCGCCATCAGCATGATCGGCCAATAAACGGCATGAAAACGCAGAATGTCCTTGCCAACGACATGAACGACTTCATCTCCGTTTTCCCAATATTTCTTATAAAGAGAATCGTCTTTGGAACCGTATCCCAAAGCGGTTATGTAATTGGTGAGGGCGTCGATCCATACATAGATGACATGCTTGGGATTGCTCTTGACTTTGATGCCCCATTCAAAAGCGGTTCTGGATACCGAAAGATCCTGCAATCCGGTTTTGACAAACTGGACGACCTCGTTTTTCCTGGTTTCCGGGAAAATGAAATCGGGATGTTCATCTATGTATTTCAACAATCTGTCCTGGTATTTGGAAAGTCTCAGAAAATATGTCTCTTCCTTGACGATGGTTGTCGGTCTTCCGCAATCCGGACATAGTCCGCCTTCCAAAAGCTGTGTCGGTGTGAAATAAGCCTCGCATTCCATACAGTAATTACCGGAATATTCTCCCAGATAGATGTCGTCTTTAGCCAAAAGCTGTTCGAAAATATCGGCGACAATCGTTTCATGTCTCTTTTCGGTCGTCCGAATAAAATCGTCGTTATGGATGTCGAGAAGTTTCCAGGTATCTTTTGCCATTCCGGCTATCCTGTCAACATATTCTTGCGGAGTGATTCCGGATTCCTTAGCTCTTTCAGCGATCTTCATCCCGTGTTCGTCCGTTCCGGTGAGAAAACGGGTGTCATAACCCATCAAGGATTTGTAGCGTTTCATCGTGTCGCAAAGACATGTTGTATAAGCAGTTCCGATATGGAATTTGCCGCTGGTATAATAAATGGGTGTTGTGATATAAAATGTTTTCTTGTCCATCTGATTACCTCTCATAAGACCGGAATACAGTCCGGTTCTGCATTTCTATTTTCTTTTCGGTCCCGAATAAAGCTTCGATAATCGCAAAAGCGAATTCAAAGACCGCTCCCGCGCCAGCGCCGGTAATTATTTTCCCGTCGACTACGGCTGCGCGGTTTTCCCTGATCCCTTCCTGAATGTAAACTTCGGTTCCGGGAAATGATGTATATCGAATGTTTTTTAACAATCCGGCCGCGCCGAAAACCGTAGGTCCGGCGCAAATAGCCATCAGCCATTTGTCATTACCATAAAAGGATCTTGCCATTTCTAAAACCGATGTGTCGCTTCTTAGGGTAGCGGATTGTTTTCCGCCGCCAGGAATTAACAGACCGTCGTAAAAAGCCGGATCCAATTTCTCATAAGGTGTTTCGGTTTTGATCACGATGCCGTGCGCTCCGGTGACGAATTCCCGGTTTTGGTATCCGACGAGATCGATGATGACATCGCATCTTCGAAGCAGATCGATCGTACCGATCGCTTCTATTTCCTCGAAACCATCCGCCAGCAAACAGGCAATACGCATAAATGCCAACTCCTTGCTGTTTCATTGAGACAATATTATATCACTGTTTCTTGGTTTTCGCCAAGTATTCCTGATAAATGACGTTTTTGGAAACTCCGGTCGTTTCCGAAACCTTTTTCGCCGCTTCCGACAAGCGCGTTCCAGCTTTGACAAGAGCTTCGACCTGTTGGCAATACGAATCCTTGTCAACCGTTGAATCATCGTCATAAGCGCCTTCCATGACGACGACCATTTCGCCCTTCCAATCCTCGATTTGTGACAGTTCCTCAGCGGTTCCCTTGACAATCTCCTCGAATTTCTTGCTTATTTCGCGGCAAACACAAACCATCCTGTCCGGATATGTTTCCGCCAAGTCGGCAAGCATCGCTTTGATACGATGCGGAGCTTCGTAGAAAACCAAGGTTTCTTTCCGGAACCTTAATTCCTCGAGACGGGCTTTTCTTTTGCTTTTTCTGGTATCGAGAAATCCAACGAACGTAAAGGGATGAGGATTGATTCCCGACATCAGAAGTCCGGTCGTAGCGGCATTGGCTCCCGGAAGACAAACGACATTGTACCCGGCTCCCATGGCTTTTTGTACCAGCCCGTATCCCGGATCGCTGAAAAGAGGCATGCCGGCATCGCTGACGATTCCGATGTTTTCTCCTCTTGCCAAACGTTCGATGATATCGGGTGTCACTTCTTTTTCGTTATGTTCGTGAAGACTTTTCAATTCGCCCGTAATCTTGTAATGATTCAAAAGTTTCATGGTGTTACGCGTATCCTCAGCATAGATTGCGTTAACTTCCTTTAAGGTTCTGAGCGCCCTTAATGTGATGTCCTCCAAATTGCCGATCGGAGTCGGTATCAGATAAAGCGTGGCTTTTCCGGGTTGATAATTGCTATGACGATACATGCTCATACCTCCCGCGGACGATGAAAGTATCCGCTGACCTCCGGCGTATAGTTGCCATTTTGGTCGTAAACATACAACGGTTCGGCAAATGACAGGCTCCCCCGGTTTCCCTTATTGGCGGCCTCAATCAATATCCAGAGTGCCGGCGTGCCGGGCTTTGAATAAACAAGCCGGATTCTCTTGATTGCAAATTTTTCCGTCTGTAAAACCAATATGATTTCCTGTAATCTATCCGCCCGGTGGATAAAATCAAACTTGCCTCCCTCTTTCAACATTCTCGACGCCTGTTTTGCCAGGGTTGAAAAAGAAAGCTGGGTTTCGTGTTTGGCAACCAAAATCTTATCGTTGTTTCCTTTGTTTCCTTCGCCGGTAAAAAACGGGGGATTGGAAACGACTATGTCAAAAGAAGACGGCCGGTAATGAAGATGGACGGCAGCAATGTCGTCCATGTCGATTTCGATTTGTTGAGCAAGTCCGTTAAGTTTTACGCTACGGACGGCCAATTCACAAAGTTCGGATTGAATCTCCACTCCGGTGATCTTTGCCTTTGTCCATTGCGAAAGCATAAGTGGTATCGCTCCGGTTCCGGTTCCAAAATCCATAATTCTGGCAATCCGAGGATTCAGCGAAACAAAATTGGCCAACAGGACAGCTTCGATCGACATCCGGAATGCCTTTTCGCTTTCGATGATTTTCAAGCCTTCATAAGCCATCAGGTTAGCGGTTTTTTCCCCGTCCTTCAAAAAAACGTCGTTCATTCTTCCAGATCTTTCAGATCGTTTCCGTTGTTGTCGATGTTTTCTTCGGTAGCTTTTTCCCGGAATTCTAATTCAGATACTTTATAATATCTCGATGATCCATCATCAAAATCCACCCTGGCTTCCATGGAGATAAAGTTGAGTTGCGTGACTTTTCCCCGGCCGTCCGGCGTTTTGACGAAAGAGTTGATCTTCGGTGCTATTTTCCTGTATTCCCGATAATTGTCATCTTCGTAATGGATACAACAAAGCAATTTGCCGCAGAGTCCGGATATGTTGCTAGGATTCAGAGACAAATTCTGATTTTTCGCCATTTTGATTGAAACCGGGTCGAATTCGCCGAGAAAAGACGAACAGCAAGTCGGCAGACCGCACGGTCCGATGCCGCCCAAGACTTTCGCGCCGTCTCTCGCTCCCACCTGACGAAGTTCGATCCTCAGACGGAATTCATTAGCAAGATCCTTGACGAGTTCGCGAAAATCGACGCGTCCGTCAGCGTTGAAATAGATTATCAGTTTGGATCTGTCGAGTGTGTATTCGCAATTCAGAAGTTTCATTTCCAGTTCGTTTTTCTTGACGAGTTCCGATGCTTTGTTCATTACAAATATCTCATCGGCTTTGTTTGTCTCATCTTGTTTGATATCCGCTTCGAGGGCAACCCTTATGATCGGTTTGAGCGGCAGGACGACTTCCTGTTCCGAAACCATCTTGACATCGGATGCGGCTTCGCCTAGTTCGATCCCCCTGACGGTTTCGACGACGACCTTGTCGCCTTTATTGACTGTTTTTCCTCCGGTCGAGAAATAATATTGTTTTCCCAGTCGATTGAACTTAACCGGCACTACCTGATATTCCATGGTCAAAACCTCTTTCTAAATCAACCAGCAAGGCGTCGAACGCCAACTGGCTGTTGATATTGTATTTCGTTGTCGATTTTAGATCCAGCACTTGGTCGATGGCTGCCTCGATTTTTTCCTGATCGGTCTTGTCGGCAAGTTTCCCGATCAATTCCTTTTCGCTTTCAAAAACGATCAGGGAATGATAATGAATTTTGTGCGACAGCATATCTTTTAGAAACAAAACCATCATCGTAAGGAAGAAATCGATCGCTTCTGGATCGGGAAGAATCGCATCCCTTTGTTCTTTAAAGGCCATGACTGCCGATTTTTCGCCTGTCTCTAGCCTTTTGAAAATTTCAAACATTAGTTCCAATATATCTGATGTTTGCTGGGAAGCGGCCATTTCTCGGGCTTTATCGGTATTATCAGTATATTCCGATATACCAGCAACCATCGCTTGGGACAAATTTTCTTTTTCCAGTTCCAACACTATCTGTTTCTTGTTTATGGGTGTGAAATGCAAAACCTGCGAACGGGAAACAATGGTTTTAAGCAAAGCGTTGACCTGGGAGGTAATCAGAATCTGATACAGATCCTGCCCAGGCTCCTCCATTGTTTTAAGCAAGGTGTTGGCGGCTTCCTGGTTGAATTTTTCCGCTTCGTTGACGATATATATCCGCGGACCCTTTTCGACTGACTGACGCGAAAACTCCTGAAGAAGTTCCAATACCTGTTTTTTTCTGATCTGTTCGCTTTCCGCTTCCACATAGAACAGATTCGGGTGAGCCATGTCATCGATCCGACGACAGTTGTGACAGGCCTGGCAGGGATTTCCGTCAGCTTGCAGATTCTGGCACAGCAAGGTTTTAGCAAGCAATATCGCCGTGTCTAAACGTTTGGACCCAAGCGGGCCTTCCAATATATACGAATGCGCTAGTCTTCTGTTTTTCAGACTGTTCCCGAGAATTCTTGCGACATACGGCTGGTAGCCGGCAAGTTCATCCCAGGTGACAAGCATCTTTCTCATCATATCCTCACAACAATTCGGCGATCTGATCAATCGCCGCTTTTGTGACGGTATCAATGTCGGCTTCGCCGTTGATCGAACGAATGCGGTCTGGATATTTCTTCATAAGTTCGTGATAGCCTTCGTATATTTTCTTGTGAAACGCCACTTGTTCCAGATCAAGCCGGTTAACTTCGCGGTTCGGAGTCCCGAAAACCCGGCTCAGACCCACTTCCGGACGGACATCGATATAGATCGTTCGGTCGGGAAAATGATTTTCGATCGCAAATTGGTTTATGGACATAACTTCGTCGATGCCAAGGTTTCTGGCGACGCCCTGATAGATCAGCGAACTGTCGACAAAACGGTCACAGAGAACGATTTTATGCGCTTCCAGCGCCGGAAGGATCCTCTCCACCAAATGTTGTCTCCTAGAAGCCGCAAACAACAGGGCTTCCGTTCTCGGATCCATCTCCGTGTGTTCCTTGTTCAGGATAATGTTTCTGATCAGTTCGGAAATCCGGCTGCCTCCAGGCTCCCTTGTGACAAAAACCGGATATCCGAGTTTATCGAAATATTCGCCGACTTTTCTGATGACCGAGGTTTTTCCCGAACCTTCGGTCCCTTCGAATGTGATAAAAAGACCTTTCATTCCATCCACCCGCTTTACTTATTTATTATCTCACATTATGGCTGTTTTTTGTATAAATTCTTTCATTAATATTCAGCGGTATGATACAATATCCTAAGAAAGCAAGGTGGGCTCATGCAAATAGATATTCACAATTTGACGTTCGCTTACGGACACCGGAGCGTCATCAGCGGTTTGTCGCTTACTATAAATCCAGGTGATTATCTCGTTGTCAGAGGCAAGAACGGTTCCGGCAAGACGACGCTGATAAAATGTCTTTTAGGATACAATCCGGTAAAAACCGGAATGATTTTTTTCGATCATGAGGATATCAATACGTTTACCGGATGGACAAGGTTCGGTTATGTCAACCAAAAATTCGAGGACTTCAATTACGATTTCCCGATAACCGTCAACGAAATGCTTTCCGTATACAGTTTGAAGGAAACCGGACAAAGTTTCAGACTCAAACTTCTTGACCAGCTAGGAATCCTGGGAATCGTCAACGAAAATGTGAACAATCTTTCGGGAGGACAGTTGCAGCGGGTGTTCATCGCCAGGGCAATGCTGAATCAGCCGGATGTTTTGATTCTGGACGAACCGACCGCCTCGATCGACAAGATGAACACGGCTTACTTCTACCAAACCGTCAACATGCTCAATCAACAGGGCATAACGATTATTTTAGTGACTCACAACAGCGATCTTAAACCACTGAATTTCACACATGTTCTCACCATGTACCAAGACATGTCCTATGATTTCCAGACTTCCGAGAAAATCACAATTGAGGAGGCGGAATGATGTACACATTGTCTTTTTTCACCGACCTTTTCAATTATGATTTCATGTTAAAGGCGCTGGCCGCCGGTGTTATTCTCGGAGTCATCGCTCCTTTGATCGGGTCGATCGTCGTTGTGAGAAGGCTATCGTTCATCGCCGACACCCTGGGCCATTTTTCCTTAGTCGGCGTCTCTTTCAGCCTTTTCCTGTCCACTATCGGAATCTCCATATTCTTCGATGAACCGCTTTTCTTTGGCCTTATCTTCTCGATCGTCGGAGGCTTGCTCATCGAAATGTTCCGCAGATCATACAAAAGTTACAAGGAAATATCAATGGTAATCGTCATTAGCCTTGGCACCGCGTTGTCGGCCGTCTTCTTTTCCAAGGCCAAAGCCACCGGTTCCCTTTACACCTATCTTTTCGGTTCCATTCTGACGGTCACCAATTACTATATGTACGCGCTTCTGGCGATAACAGCCGTGGTGGCTGTTCTGTTTCTGGTTTTCGGTCGTCAGATCATCGCTGTCAGCTTTGACGAAACAAGTGCAAAGTTTCTCGGCATCAACGTGAATATTTTCCAGATTCTCTTCATGGTCGTCCTGTCCATCGTCGTTTCCGTCATGTTGGAAGCGGCCGGAGTTTTGCTAATATCGTCAATGATGATTATTCCGGTGGCGGCCGGCATGAAACTGGGGTGGAGTTACCGTTCCACGCTTGGCATCGCGGTGCTGTTTTCCGAACTGTCGGTCATTTTCGGACTTTGGGCGGCATATTCGCTCAAGATTCCGAGCGGAGCAACCATCGTTTCCATCAACATTATCATTCTGCTTGTCGTGGCACTCATTAAAAAGATCGTTCTCAAAAGGCAAATCGCCAAACTCGCAAAGGAAAACCCCGTCGAAACAAATTGGTAAATCATACGGTTTATATGGCAAGCCCGGATTCGTTTACCGATCCGGGCTTTTTTATTGGCTAATATTCGATATTGTAAAGACAGAGCCCGTTAGGCGGCGCCATTCTCACCGTATGTTTCCGCGACTTTTCCATAATGATTTCCCTGATGCTTGTATCAGAACGGCCATTAGCGATTTCCACCAATTGGCACACTATCAGTCTCACCATATGATGCAAAAATCCGTCTCCTAGAATATCTATCTCGACTTTGTTGTCACGTATTACGAGGTTTGTTTCGTATATTGTCCTGACCATGTCTTCTTTTTCGCCTGTCGCAAAACTCGTGAAATCATGGGTCCCGACAAGCATTTTGAGATTGTCCGCCAATTTTTCCATGTCTTTCAGCGGACCGATTGGCCATTCCGTATGTCTGAACTTGGGATCGGCATCACCGATATTCAAACTATACCGGTATTCTTTTTTCCATACATCGTAGCGTGAATGGAAAAGTTTTGGCGCAAACTCCGCTTGACGGATCATGATGTCTTTCGGCAAAATCTTGTTAAGGGATGAAAGCCATCTTTTTTCCGTAAAATCCCTGTCGGTTTCAAAGTCGACAACCTGTCCAAAGGCATGGACTCCGCTGTCCGTACGTGATGCCCCGTGGCAGGTTGTATTATTACCATTCATTTCCGATATGGCTTTCTCCAGTTCTCCCTGGATCGTTCTTTCTTTCTTTTGAAACTGAAATCCGTAAAATTCGGTTCCGTCATAGGCAACGGTAAGTTTTATTTTGCGGGCCGTGATGCCGGGGGTTACAAGGATTCTTTTGATCATTCCGTCCTGAAGATGGATTTTCACAAGATGTCCGGTCTGATCTTCCCCATACATCGCCACATGGGCGAATGGTTGATGAAAAGCGATTCGGTCAAAGATGTCCTCGTTCGCAAGAATGGTTTTTTGGACATTTTCCCTTCCCAGCTGGATTTCGCGGCCGATTTTGATTCCTGCATCCGGTGATATCATCGCCAAAAAATCCGCTGTTCCCATTATCTGTTTCATATTAACACCTTGAGCACGATGGATCCTGCCAGGCAAAGAACGATGAAAAGACCGGCAAACAGATCAAGACGTTTGTATGCCAGTTCGTAAATCCTTGTTCTCGGTTTACCGGGAACGAAATTCCGCGACTCCATGGCATCCGCCAAATCTTCGCTTCTTTTGATGGCGATTATGAACATCGGCACAAGCAGAGAAACGATCTGTTTCACTTTATCCTTAAGTTTTCCTTGGGAAAAATCGGCTCCGCGACTGGCTTGAGCGGCCATGATTTTCATCGCTTCGTCAAAAATCGTCGGTATGAATCTGAGACTAATGGAAATGATCAGGGCGAACTCGTCGCTATTGATGCCGATATGTTTCAAAGGACGCATCATTTTTTCCAGTCCCTGAGTCAGATCCGTCGGTTTGGTTGTCAGCGTCAAAACGGTGGAAAATGTGATAATGATCAAAAGTCTGACGACAACGAAAACCGACATCTCTAATCCTTTGGAATAAATGATGAAGTCCCATGAGCCGAACTGATACCATGATGGCATATAATGGAAATTCAATATCGCCAAGGCCAGATAAAGAACAAACACGATGAATTTGAATCCGGATATGTTTTTGGCAATGATGCGCCACATAAACGTCAAAATTCCCAAAGCAATCATGCTCGAAGCGGAAAAATAGAATGTTGTCTGCCAGATGACGGTTCCTTCCGTATTGAAAAGTACCTGGAAGAAAAAAGTGAAAATCATCAGTACTAGAAGTGGTTTCAATCCACGAAGAACCCGGCCAACCGATATTTTTCCCCATAACAACAGAACAATAGACAATCCCAAGGCAATCAAAAGCTGAGGTATTGTCTCGAGCAAGAAGACGGCCACCATCAAAATGACAACGGCGGCGATTTTTGTACGCGGGTCCAGTTTGTAAAAGAATCCGGTTCCGGGAATATATTGCCCGATTACGATTCCTTTCACTTTTCCATCACCCGCCTTATTTCCCTGGCGGCTTCTTCCGGGGTTTTTTTATAAATGTCGATATCGACGCCAAATTTCTCCCTGACGGCTTTCAGCGTCTTGATCGTTCCGGGATAGTCAAGATGGTTTTTTACGAGATCATCGCGCCGGAAAAGTTTGTCCGGGGTGCCGTCAAACACCAAATTGCCTGTATTTAACACCAAAACCCTAGAAGCATACTGATAAACTAGATCCATATCGTGGGTGATGAGAACAATGGTCTTGCCAGTTTCTTTTTTAATTGACGAAAGAAGTTCCATCAACCGGCGTTTGCCGGCTGGGTCAAGACCGGACGTTGGCTCATCCAGAACTAAAACATCGGGATTCAGGGCGAGAATTCCGGCAATCGACACTCTTTTCTTTTCGCCTCCGGACAGATTCAGAGGACTTCTCTCAAGATAAGTATCGTCTAATCCGACCTGTTCGAGCGCTACCTTTGCCGCTTTAGCAGCTTCTTCTTTCGTCATCTTGAAATTCAACGGTCCGAACATGACATCTTTTTCCACCGTTTCCTCGAATAACTGGTATTCAGGAAACTGAAAAACCAGTCCGACATGTTTTCTCAGACTGTTGTAATCGATTTTCTTATCTCGTTTCGAAGTGATCACAACACCATCGATTACCACTTCTCCCTCGGACGGGAAAATCAGCGCATTCATATGTTGAACCAAAGTCGATTTACCGGAACCGGTCTGGCCGACCAGACAGATGAACTCGTCCAGATTGTCGATTTCCAGACTGATATTGTTGATGGCCTGGAAAAAAGCGGCGTTGCCTTTCATATAGCGGTAGCTTACCTTTTTGAACTCAATTCCCATAGGAAAGTTTTCACCGCCTTTGCTTCTTCGTCATCACCTAAAAGATTACTGATTTCTAATGCGACCGGTAATTCAAGAAAAGCCCCGGCAAGCATATCGCGGCTTTTCAAAAGATCCTCTTTTTTACCGTCGGACACGATCCGGCCTTCCTTCATGACGACAAGTCGTTCCGCCCACAACGCCTCTTCGATGTCGTGGGTGATCATGATGATCGTTATGCCTTCGTTGTGCAAAGATCGGATATACTCCATGAGATCGGCGCGGGCATAGGGATCGAGCATCGATGTGGCTTCGTCAAAAATCATAACCTGGGTTTTCATCGCCAGAATGCCGGTGATCGCGACTCTCTGTTTCTGACCGCCGGACAGATTGGCGGGCTCTTTGTCGAGCAAGTCGGTGATACCAACCTTGTTTGCGAAAAAATCGATTCTTTTCAGAATTTCTTCTCTCGGAAGACAAAGATTTTCCATGCCGAAAGCGATATCGTCCCTGACGGTAACGCCAACGAACTGGTTATCGGGATTTTGGAAAACAATACCGATCTTTTGTCTGGCTTCGTAGACGGTTTTCTCGTTCAGTTCATTGCCATCCACAAAAACGGTCCCTTTTTCGGTTTCCAAAAGACCGACGACGGCTTTTGCCAGCGTCGATTTTCCGGATCCGTTGGGACCGAGAATGGCGATCCATTCGCCTTTTTCGACCTTAAGATTTATTTTGTCAAGGGCCGGTTTGTCGTTTTCATAGGAAAAAGAAAGATCTTTGGTTTCCAAAAAACTCATCGGTACTTACCATCCGTACTTTTCAAATGACCACTGATTCTTCGAGGTCCGGCAACGTGACGATGCCCAGGATGGTTTCCTCCTTCTTTCCGTTTTCGGTGACAAAAAGCATTTCCAGATGATTTTTTTCCCGGAAATTTCGGCGAAATCTGGTCAATGCTTCGAAAATATCCGCATCCTTGCGGATAAAATCGAAATATTTGGTCGGATCACCGTCGAAATCGATAACATCCAGAAAATTTTCCATCCGCATGTCGCGGTTGATCGAAGCTGGTTTATCCGTCAATAGTTTGTAAAAAAAGGTATTCTTTGTGAATACACCCAAAAGGCGTTGACCGGAAAACACCGGGATTTTAGAATATCCATATCTGTCCATCGTATCCATGATATCAGCTATTTTATCCTTGGTCGACGCTTTTTTGATTCTTGACATCGGGATCATAACATTCGAAACCCTAACGGGGCTTACGATCATTCTGGTGATACGCTGGAATTTTTTTAGAAACGTATCCGTCGGTTCGGCAACGTCATTGTTATGGGCAATGACGTTTCTTAACTGGGCGGCTTGTTGGAGAATGTCGAAATATTGCGGGTTTTGGATGATATGATTTTCCTGTCTGCCCCGGATCCGGAAGAGAGTGTTCATGAAAGTCTGTTCGCGGTAGTTGCCACGATCGTATTCGACCCGCAGATAGCTTTCTAAACTTCTAAATGTATCCATGAAAATGTCGACCTTCGCCGTTTCCATAAAATCACCTCACGATAGTGTCATCGGACATGAAAAATATACCATTTAAGCGAACTTTTAGCAACATTTTAAAGAAAAGAAAAGGCGCCTTGCGGGCGCCTTCATGTGTTGGATCAAACCAATTCGATGATTGCCATGGGGCAGGCGTCGCCAAGACGTTCTCCGGTTCTGTAGATCCGGGTGTAACCGCCTTGTCTATCCATGTATTTGGGCCCCAATTCTTTGAACAGTTTCTGCAAAGCACTTTGATTGTCGATCGACAGGTCGCGAAGTCTCGCTTCCGCCAAACGCAAAGAGTGCAAATCACCTTTTTTCGCGTAAGTGATGAGCTTTTCCACTGTCCTTCTGGCTTCTTTGGCCTTGACAAGCGATGTCTCGATCTTGCCGTGCAAGATGAGTTGGGTCGCGAGATCGCTGATCAGGGCTTTGCGATTGTCACTTCTACGATGCAGTTTGCTATATCCTCTGGCCATGATTATCCTCCTCCAATCAGTGTTTTGCCAAACTCAGATTGAGTTCTTCAAGTTTTTGTTTTACTTCTTTGAGCGATTTCTTTCCGAGGTTGCGGACTTTCATCATGTCTTCCTCGGTTTTTTCGACGAGTTCTCCCAATGTATGGATGCCGGCCCGTTTCAGACAGTTGTAACTTCTGACCGACAAATCGAGATCTTCGATCGGCTTTTCCAGATTGCGGGATGCTTCCTCGGATTTTCTCTCGATCATGAAATCTTCCGACATCGCCTTGGATGACAGTTCGACCAGCGAATAGAAATGATCTATCAGCATTTTGGCCGCCATGCCGATGGCTTCCTTTGGACTTATCGAACCGTTGGTCCAGACTTCGACGGTCAGTTTGTCGTGATCGGCGCTGTCGTCCACGCGGGTTTTGTCAACAATATAGTTGGCTTTTACGACCGGAGTGTAGAGACTGTCGATCGGAATGACTCCGACCATATTGTCATAAACCGCGTTCTTGTCGGCGCTGATATAGCCGTTGCCTTTTCTCGCATGGAGAACCATCCGGAACCGCGCACCTTTGTTCACATGACAAATATAGTGGTCCGGATTGATGACGGCGACTTCGTCGTCTGCGATGATGTCTTTTGCGAACACATCGGTTGGTCCGTCGACGATGACTTCCATTCTTTTTTCCACGTTCGGGTTGGACGAATCGATCGTCAGGACGACACCCTTCAGATTAAGGATGATGGTCGTGACATCTTCCGTGACATTCTCGATGGCCGTGAATTCATGCTGGACACCTTCGATTTGAACGTTGATGATGGCGGCTCCCGGAAGTGAAGACAAGAGGACCCGGCGAAGGGAGTTGCCGATCGTGATGCCGAATCCGCGATCGAGCGGGGTGACGACGAACCTGCCGTAGGTGTCGTTTATCTCTTCGATCGTCGTTTTCGGTTTTTCGAACTTAAGTTCTTTCATAGGTCCTGCCTCCTATCAGCCGCGCGGGCGCTTCGGCGGGCGGCAGCCGTTATGGGGAACCGGTGTTACGTCTCTGATGGCGGTGATCTCGAGACCCGCTACCTGCAGGCTTCTGATGGCGGCTTCGCGTCCGGGCCCTGGGCCTTTGACGGAAACTTCGACCTTTTGAACACCGTTTTCCATGGCTGCTTTGGCAGCCGCTTCGCTGGCCAATCCGGCTGCGAACGGAGTCGATTTGCGGGATCCTTTGTATCCGATTGCTCCGGCTGAACTCCAGGCGATGGCGTTTCCGGTCGGATCGGTGATGGTGATGATGGTATTGTTGAAAGTCGAGTGGATATGGGCTACTCCCACGGGAATATTCTTTTTCACCCGACGCTTTTTCGTTACATTGCGTGCCATTTACTCCATACCTCCTTATTTCTTCTTGTTCGCAACGGTTTTTCTCGGGCCCTTGCGTGTCCTGGCATTGTTTCTGGTGTTTTGTCCGCGGACGGGCAAACCTTTGCGATGGCGGATGCCTCTGTAGCAGCCGATTTCCATCAGACGCTTGATGTTAAGCGCGACTTCACGGCGCAAATCGCCTTCGACTTTATGTTTTTGCACTTCCTGACGAATTCTTACGACTTCGTCGTCTGTCAGGTCTTTGACGCGTTTGTCAATGGAAACTCCGGCCGCGGCCAGAATCTTTTCCGAAGTCGTTTTTCCGATTCCGTAAATGTACGTCAAGGAAATGACGACTCTTTTTTCTCTGGGGATGTCTACTCCTGCAATACGTGCCATTGTTTCCTCCTACTTTCCTTGCCTTTGTTTGTGTTTCGGGTTTTCACAAATCACCATGACATTGCCATGGCGTTTGATGATTTTGCATTTTTCGCAGATTTTTTTTACTGATGGTCTGACTTTCATATCGTTTCCTCCTAAATATCAATGCATGCGATACGTGATGCGACCACGTGTTAAATCATAGGTCGAAAGTTCGACCTTGACTTTGTCCCCTGGTAAAATGCGTATGTAATGCATGCGGATTTTACCAGAAACGTGACCGATGATGCGATGTCCTATTTCCAGTTCGATTATGAATTGGGCGTTGGGAAGAACTTCCACAACTGTGCCGATCATTTCGATGACATCATCTTTTTTTGCCATTGAATCACCCCTATCAATTTACCTTCGTCAGGATTTCGTATCCGTCTTCCTTGATAAGAACCGTGTGTTCGAAGTGGGCGGACGGTTTTCCGTCGGCCGTAATCGTGGTCCATCCATCCGGAAGGATCCTAACTTCTTTCCGGCCTAGATTGATCATTGGTTCGATCGCCAGGGTCATGCCTTGACGCAAAAGCGGCCCTCTGCCCGGATGTCCAAAATTCGGAATTGCCGGGTCTTCATGAAGTTTTTGTCCGACGCCATGTCCGACAAATTCACGGACCACACTGTATCCTAAGCCCTCGGCCGTCTTTTGAACGGCATTCGAAATGTCGGTCAGACGATTGCCCGCCTTTGCCTGGCTTAACCCGGCAAATAGGCTCTTTTCCGTTCCTTCCAACAAATTCATGACCCTTTCGGAGACGTGTCCACAGGGATATGTCCAGGCGGAATCGCCGTGATATCCCTTGTAACAGGCACCGATGTCGACAGAAACGATATCCCCGTCTTTGAGGATCATCTCGCGCGAAGGTATTCCGTGAACTACATGTTCGTTGACAGAAATGCATGACGCTGCGGGAAAGCCGTTGTAATTTTTGAAAGACGGAGTGGCATCGTGATCACGGATGACTTTTTCGATGATTTCGTCAATCTTTTTGGTCGATACGCCCGGTGCAATCGCTTCTTTGGCCGCCTTGTGGGCAAGCGCCACAATCTTGCCGGCTTCGCGCATCAGTTCGACTTCCCTTTCTGATTTAATTGTGATCAATCAAACCGCCTCTAATCTTTTTACAATATCCTTGAAGATGACTTCGGCCGGTAATTCGCCGTTGACCGTGAAGAGCATTTCTTTGTCCTGATAGTATTCCAAAAGCGGTTTCGTCTTTTCGTTATAGACGGCGAGTCTTGTCGCCACCGCTTCTTCGGTGTCATCTTTCCGTTGAATTAGAGTTCCCCCGCAAACGTCGCATATGCCCGGGACTTTAGGCGGTTTGTTCTCGATATGGTAAGTTTCCTGACATACGGAACAAATGCGTCTTCCGGTGATGCGGCGCATCAGGACGGGTTCGCTGATATCGACATTTACCACCAGGTCCAACTTGAGATTCAGGTCGGTTAGCATTTTATCCAACGTCCCGGCCTGGCTGATGGTTCTGGGGTATCCGTCCAACATGAATCCGTTGGGATATTCTTTGGTGTTTTTTAAAACATTCTCGACAATTTCGTTGGTAATGTCGTCTGGCACCAGTTTGCCCCCGTTGATGTAGGATTTCGCCAACAAGCCGATCGGGGATTCTTTCTGCATTTCCTCGCGATAGATATCCCCGGTCGAAATATGTTTCAGATGGTAGTTTTCCAGTATTACGGCGGCCAATGTGCCTTTGCCGGCTCCCGGCTTCCCCATAATCAACAGGTTAGTCATGATGCTTAGGTTATCTGAGAAAGCCGGCGTAAGCCTTGTCTTTCGTGTCAGTTTCGATTTGCTTGGCGGTTTCCAAGGCGACACCAACGATGATCAGCAAACTTGTTCCGCCGATTTGGGCGTATGAGTGCCCGAGTGCCATTGATGTGATGATAGGCAAACTGGCAATCATGACCAGATAAAGCGCTCCGACGACGGTTACTCTGAATAATGTCTTCGTGATGTATGCTTCCGTCTCGGTTCCGGGACG
>ERZ795048.1113-NODE-1113-length-25441-cov-7.159537_pt1 | contig 25441 bp, 22 predicted proteins | sample MGYA00375132_ERZ795048 | MGnify/ENA primary metagenome ERZ795048 (study PRJEB30177, sample SAMN05720225) | activated sludge metagenome | isolation source: Anaerobic digester | place: Hong Kong | collected 2014-12-17 ... | reverse complement strand
TGACCGCTGTCATGGAAGACTGGATGTAAACCCGGCATGCTGGGATTGCCATAATCTCCCGGAGGAAACAGCACATGCAAATTAATAGAAGGGACTTTTTGAAAAAAGCGGGAATAGCAGGGGTGTCATTAATTGCCGGCGGGATGCTGTATAAAGTATTTAAGGGTGATGATATTATTTCTGTGACAGATCAGTCCAATGTGAACACCAGGTGGGCAATGCTGATTGATATGAAGAAATGCGCCGGAAAACCTGACTGCAGTGATTGTATATCTGCGTGTAATAAGGGGCACAATGTTCCGGCAATTGCTGATATTCGCAGGGAAATAAAATGGATATGGAAAGCTGACTTCGAAAGCGTGTTTCCGGAGAACACCAATGAATATACAGATGCTTCAGTGCGGTCACAGAACGTTATTGTTGCGTGCAATCATTGCGAAAATCCTCCATGCGTCCGTGTGTGTCCTGTCGGAGCGACATGGAAGCGCGCTGACGGCATTGTGATGATGGACCACCACCGCTGCATTGGCTGCAGGTATTGTATGGCTGCATGTCCTTATGGGTCGCGGAGTTTTAACTGGAAAGACCCGCGCAGGATTTTATCGCGGAATGATATTAATGCTGAATACCCGGTAAGAACAAAAGGCGTTGTTGAAAAGTGTAATTTCTGTGCTGAACGTATTGATACAGGGAAACAGCCTCTATGCGTTGAGGCATGTACTGAGAGGGCAATACTCTTCGGGAATATCGCGGATTCCGGTTCAGAGATACGGCGCGCACTGAAAGGGAAACATGTTCTCAGACGCAAAGCGGAACTCGGCACAAACCCTGAAATATATTATCTGATATGAGGATTACATGCTTGAAAAAGTATTAACTGGCAAAAAGCATTACTGGATGCTTATCGGAGGACTTCTTGCATTGATGATTCCCGGTATATTCTTTTATGTGAAACAGATACAGGAAGGTCTGGCTGTTACCGGGATGAGCAGGGATGTTTCATGGGGTCTGTATATTTCACAGTTTACATTTCTTGTTGGAGTCGCGGCATCTGCAGTTGTCGTGGTGATTCCGTATTATCTTCATAACATTAAGCAATTTGGCAGGCTTGTGATACTGGGGGAATTCCTTGCGGTTTCTGCGGTATTCATGTGCCTGCTTTTTATTTTTGCAGATATGGGCCAGCCCTTTAGAATACTTAATGTTCTGCTGTACCCGTCTCCGAATTCGTTGATGTTCTGGGATACCGTTGCATTACTGGGGTATCTGGTACTTAATCTTGTCATTGCCTGGACGGCATTAAGTGCAGAATATAAAGGCGTTCCTGTCCCCGGGTGGATCACACCGCTGATATATCTTTCAATTCCCTGGGCAATCAGTATCCATACTGTTACCGCATTTCTCTATGCCGGACTGCCGGGGCGCCCGCTGTGGCTGACATCAATAATGGGGGCGAGGTTTATTGCGTCTGCTTTTGCGTCGGGACCGTCATTATTGATTTTATTATGCCTGATTGTAAGAAAATATACCAGTTTTGATCCCGGCATCCCGCAGTTGAAGGCAGTAGCAAGAATTGTTATATATGCGCTCATTATTAATCTGTTTTTCATTATTCTGGAATTCTTTACTGCGTATTACAGCGGCATACCCTCCCATCGGCATTCACTTGAATATCTTTATTTCGGTCTCACTGGAAACGGCTCTCTGGTATGGTTTATGAGAATTTCACTTGTGCTGGGTGTCGCGGGATTGGCCGGATTACTGTTTCAATCAAAGCGCGAAAACACAACACTGCTTACGGTATCCCTGATTGCGGTGTTCTTTTCTGTCTGGCTTGATAAAGGGCTTGGGCTTGTGGTGGGGGGATTTATTCCTACTCCCTTTGAATCAATTACAGAGTATAGTCCTGCAATTACGGAGATCGCGGTTTCTTTGAGTATATTCGCAGTTGGTTTTCTGATACTTACAATGCTGTATAAAATAGTAATAACCATACGTGTTTCAAATGAGGGCTGAGAGTTACTCCGGCAAAAAAAGGTAGAGAAAAAATGAATTATCACAATCGAGGAAAAATCAGTTGATGAGTGAAAAAAATAAATATCCTTTTTCCAGCGAAAAGCCACTTGAATATAAAAGGGTGGATGAGTTCCTGCGCATATTTTCTGTAATGCTCGAATCAACGAATTACGGCCCTGTTCTTGATACATATTCGAGGGTGTCGATGCATTGTTCACGATGCGGATCTGAGTGCATGCTGTATTCCGTATCGAATGATCCGAAAGATATTCCCTGCTACAGAAGTTCATTATTGCTGAATATATACAGGCGTCATTTTACCGCGTGGGGAAAAATAAAGAATACACTTCTGGGCGTACGCGCGATAACCGAGTCGGAAATTGACGAGATGATTGAGTCGTATTATCACTGCACAATGTGCGGCCGGTGTACACGGTATTGTCCTTTCGGAATTGATCACCGGCTTGTTGTCCGTCTGGGGCGATATATACTTTCCAAAATGGGGATTGTACCGAAAAACCTTCAGGTTTCTGTACGAGAACAACTGCAGGGAGCGACCGGAAACACTTCGGCAATACCATTGAAAGCACTTCGTGATAACCTTGAATTTCTCGAGGAGGAAATTGAGGAGATAAAGGGCGTAAAGGTCACATTCCCAATCGATGTACAGGACGCTGAATATGTTTTTTTCGCACCGGTAAGTGATTATCTGGTTGAAGCAGAAACCCTGATGGGAATTGCCTGCGTTATGCACGAAGCGGGTGTCAGCTGGACAATCGCTTCAGGAAACTATGACGCAATTAACTATGGTCTCTTTTACGATGACGGGCATTTGGAGGAGATTATCGGGAACATGGTTAAGGAAGTGAAACGGCTGAATGGTAAAAAAATTCTGATTGGTGAATGCGGGCATGCATATATGAGTGCCTGGAAATTCAGCCCCGCATTTGCTGATAGTGATGAATATCCGATATACCATATCCTTGAGCTCACTTCAGCGCTGGTAAGTGAGAAAAAAATACAGCTGGACCCAACGGTGATTACTGAGAAAGTTACCTATCATGATCCCTGCAATATCGCGCGAAATGGAAGAATTGTTGCCCAGCCCAGAAATATCATACACGCCTTCATAAAGAATTTTATCGAAATGACTCCCCGGGGAGATGATAACTATTGCTGCGGAGGGGGAGGCGGAACCGTTACTGTCGGAGAACTGAAGCCGTACAGAATGGATGTGGCGGGAAAGAGAAAGGTTGAGCAATTGCGCAAAACCAATGCTGATATAGTAATTACCCCTTGTGCAAACTGTAAAAAACAGATGGGGGAGCTCATTTCACATCATAAATTAAATATTCAGCATGCCGGGCTGCATGATCTGATTTTTAAGGCAATCGTGATGACAGGAGGCAATCATGATAAATGAAATGCTTATGTTTGCACGGGGGCCGCTGTTTGTGTTTTGCAGTACACTCATGGTGTTGGGTATAATCAGGCTTGTAGTAATTCTGGTGATAAATCTTCATGGTTCAATAAAAAATGCCGGCTGCAGTGACATTACATACAGGGATACTGTCAGGGAGACGGCAATATGGATGCTGCCCTTACGGCGCTTGTTTAATACAAGTCCGGTTTTTAGTACAGTATCGTTTCTTTTCCATGTTGGTGTTATTGTTGTACCTTTGTTTCTGCTGGAACATGTGTTATTGCTGGAAAACGGGACTGGTATCCGGCTGTGGAATATTCCCGGGAATGTTGCCGATACCCTGACAGGTATGGTGCTGATAACGGGATGTATACTTCTACTGTATCGAATTATGAAAAGATCAGGAAGGGGGATAAGCTCCTTTTCTCATTATTTTATATTGGTAATAATACTGACAGTATTTGCGTCTGGATATGTTGCTGCAAGCCCGTATAATCCAATATCGTATACCGGAATGATGCTTTGCCATGTGCTTGCTGGAAATATTCTCCTTGTGCTGATCCCATTTTCGCGTCTTTCGCACGCCATAGTGTATCCTTTTATACGGCTTGTTACATTGTCAGGATGGTGTTTTCCATACGGAGGCGGGAAGAAGGCTAATAATAAAATATTCGGCAGTGAACAGATAGAGATATGAATAATAATAACGATAAGAATAATCACAATAAAAAAACCGGTACACTTTCATCACTGGTTCGTTACGGCTCCAGACCGGGGTATATATTTTCGGCAGTATCTTTTGTGTTAATTGTAGTGTTATCCTGTGCGGTTTTTTTTATGAAGGCAGGTCCGGCACCATTATTTACTGAAGACCTTCGGGAGCCGGCAGGATTGGATGTCCTGAGAATTGACGGTAATAGAGACGGTCGATTTGTTGTATTCACACATAAAAAACATATGCAGCGTAACGGGAATCAAAAAGAGGGATGTGTACGGTGCCACCATCTTTCACTTCCGGATGATGGACCGGTGTCATGTGTCAGGTGTCACCGGCGTATGAACGGAGTCACTTCAATTTTCAATCATGATTATCATATTGCACGATTTAATAATGATTTTCACATCTCACGTAATGTGAAATCACCAGCGTGTGCAAAGTGTCATACACATGATAAATCGCCGGAGAACCGCGTGTCATGTAATTCATGTCATGGTGAATATACCAGGGATGCAGCATACTATACACAAGTCCGGGGTTATAAGGATGCGCTCCACGGAAATTGCTTTCAGTGTCACGAAAAAAATTCTGCGAAAACTGAGGGAGGTGATAAGTGCAGTTTCTGTCATAGCCAGGGGAGCTTTATTGCTGAATAGTACTTTATACTGATTATGTTTCATGCAATTTTAGTAAATAAAATGGGATGTTATATATTCCATTGTAAAAATCTTAATTATTGAGAGGTAGATATGGCTGGTGATACTCCGATGCTTGATGATCTTGAAAAAGGTCCATGGCCGAGTTTTGTAAAAGAAATGAAACGTGCCGCTAAGAAGAACAAGGCGGCGGAGGACCTTGTTGGTGTGGTTGAATTGTCATATAAAGACAAAATCACACACTGGAAACATGGTGGAATTGTTGGCGTAACAGGATATGGCGGCGGCGTTATCGGGAGATATTCTGATGTTCCGGAGCAGTTTCCTAATGCGGAACAGTTCCATACAATGCGTATAAATCATCCCTCGGGATGGTTTTACAACACAAAATCACTTCGTACGGTCTGTGATATCTGGGAAAAACATGGAAGCGGCCTTACGAACTTTCATGGATCAACTGGAGATATTATTTTGCTGGGAACAAAAACAGAAAACCTCCAGCCGGCTTTTGATGAATACATTGAAAACGGATTTGATCTCGGCGGTTCAGGTTCTGTACTGCGCAGTCCTTCGGGGTGTGTTGGTCCTGCACGATGTGAGTGGGCATGCTTTGATTCGCTGGATTTAATATACGACCTTACACAATCATTTCAGGACGAACTGCACAGGCCCAGATGGCCATACAAGTTTAAGATTAAAGCATCCGCCTGTCCTAATGACTGCGTTGCGGCTATAGCTCGTGCAGACTTTACTATTATTGGAACATGGCGGGATAGTCTTACTATTAACCAGGAAGAAGTTAAGGTATACGCAGAAAAGGGTATGGATATCCAGAAGGATATTGTGAATAACTGCCCTGGTTCAGCACTTACCTATAATGAATCAAATGGCGAACTCCATGTTCAGCCGGAAGACTGTGTACGTTGTATGCATTGTATAAATAAAATGAGTAAGGCAATAAAAATTGGTAAGGACCGGGGAGCAACTATACTGGTTGGTGGAAAAGCGCCGATTCTGAAAGGGGCATTTCTATCTTTTGTCCTTGTTCCCTTTATGAAAATTGAATCTCCTTATACCGAAATAAAGGACCTTTTGTTTAAAATCTGGGACTGGTGGGATGAGCACGGCAGAAACAGGGAAAGAGTTGCTGAAACAATCGGCCGCAGGGGTTTTAAAGAATTCCTGAAAGCTGTTGACCTGAAGCCTGTTCCGCAAATGGTAAAACACCCGAGAACAAATCCATTTGTATTCTTCTAAATCAATTATACAAGGAGACTGATAATGAAAAAAACAGATATAGGACCTCCGGACTTCCGTATGATGCTTCCGGATATCATTAAAGAGAATTACGGGAAATGGCAGTATCATGAAATTCTTAAACCGGGTCTAATGAAGCATGTCGCTGAATCCGGAAGCGAGTTGTTTACAGTTCGCGTAGGGTCACCACGACTGGTAAGTATTGATTTTATACGTGATATCTGTGATATTGCTGATAAATACTGTGACGGTTTTTTACGATTTACAAGCCGTTCAAATGTTGAGCTGCTTGTTTCGAAGAAAGATAATGTTGAGCCAATGATGGAGGAAATAAAAGAACTCGGTCTTCCTGTTGGGGGTATCGGGGACTGTATTTCCAATATCGTCCATACACAGGGCTGGATACATTGCCACAGTTCGGCGACAGATGCATCCGGGCTTGTTAAGGCAATTATGGATGAACTCATTGAATACTTTACAGAGTTCAAGCTTCATGCGAAATTGAGAATTGCTGTGGCGTGCTGTATCAATATGTGCGGTGCGGTGCACTGTTCTGACCTCGCAATTGTCGGTATTCACACGAAACCACCGAAAATTGATAACAGCAAGCTTTCGGCTGTATGTGAAATACCTTCAACAATTGCTTCATGTCCTACGGGTGCAATACATCGTCATCCTGATAAGAGCATCAATGGTCTTGAATTAAAAGAAGAGCGCTGTATGTATTGCGGAAACTGTTACACCGTCTGCCCCGCAATGCCTCTCGCGGATCCGGTTGGTGATGGTGTCGCAATATATGTAGGCGGTAAAGTTTCAAACGCGCGTAAGGCTCCAATGTTTTCAAAATTAGCGGTTCCGTTTATTCCAAATAATCCACCCCGCTGGCCTGAGGTAACATCAGTATTGAAAAATATTGTTGAAGTGTATGCAAAAAATTCACGAAAATACGAACGCATGGGTGAGTGGATTGAAAGAGTAGGTTGGGAACGGTTCTTTGATCTGACCGGTATCCAGTTTACCGAACAGCACATTGATGATTTTTCAGGTGCGATGGATACGTTGAGGTCAACAACACAATTCAGGTGGTAAGGGAGGACACAATGAGCGACGTTACTTCAGATGAACTAAAACAGGAAATTCTCGAATATCTTAAAACGGTTAGCAAGGCAAAAAACCGTGATGTTGCAAAAGCGCTGGATAAAGAAAAAAGAATGGTAGATAAAGCCATTGGTGAACTGGCTACAGAAGGTAAGATCGAATATCTTTATCTTAATGGTTCGTATGTAACGCTGAAACAGTAATGATGCATTAATCCGGAAGATGTTGTTTGCCGTGAAGTATTTTCTCAAAACAATAATTTCGTGATAATTGTATAGATCACAGAGGGCAGCACACACAAAGAAGGGAAAGAGGATGATATTGTAGTATGTCATCCTCTTTCTTCTTTCTCCAGAAAAAACGCGGTGCCATTCAGTGACACCGCGTTCAGGGAAGTAACGATAAGCTATAGGAAATTACAAAAAATGTTAGCTACATGTGTATTTATACACATCCTGTAGGTTTAGGAAGTCCTGCCCATTTACATGCGGAATTAGCCGGTCCCTGCGGGAAAAGGTTATAAATTTCCTTGAGATCAATCCCGGTTTCTTTTGTTACTTTACGAACCATCGGGGCAATTCCATTATCAAGAAAATAATTCCGTAAATAATTCATAACCTTCCAGTGACTATCGGTAAGTTCATCGATACCTTCCATCTTTGCCATAGCATGAGCTACCTCTTCATTCCACTTCTCCGGTTCCTGAAGAAAGCCGTCTTCATCTACAAGATATTGAGTACCGCCAATTTCAATATTTGCCATAATTATTCCCTCCGTAAAAAGTTATATTTCAATCGAAAATCAAGTGAACTACGTTCATTAGATGAACCATAATCATTATATTGTATATTTATCAAGCTTTTTTTTATGTAAAAGGTAAATAATTGAAGTGCGGTTTGATATATCATCCATGGTTCTTGATATTTTCTGTATGTTATACCATATCCGGTACAGGTGATACAATACATGGTGATGAAATACGGTATTATGTATTTGTTTTTATCTTTAAAATTTCTGCATAAAGATGGGGTGATCGATTGCTGAGAAAATGGCCCATCCTTGATTCACGGATTTCCTGGAGCTTATCGCAGGGTAGGGTATATACTGTTATTTCCTCATTATCACCATACGCTTCTGCAAGGATTTCACCTTTGAGACCAAGAATCAGGTTTACAGCTCTGAAAACGTTACCATTACTGGTATCACCAACCTGATTGCACACAACCGTATATACGCTGTTGTCGTACGACCTTGCGGGTAGATAGCGCAGCCATCGGTCGCGTTTTTCACGCGCGCTTTCAGGACGTGGAGATGCGTGAGGGAAAAATATTATATCGGCCCCTTGTAACGCGTAAATTGTGCTCTGCTCGGGAAAATGCGCATCAAAACAAAGGCCGATGCCGAAAGTGATTTCCCTGTATGTCATCAACGGGAACGAGGAACCGGAAACAAAGACATCTTTCTCCGGAGGTGAAAGATGTACTTTTCGATATGTGCCCAATATACCCCCGGGACTAACAGCAACCTGGGTTATTGCCGGGCCTTCACCGGTTTTTTCAACAAGACCTGCAATTATACAGATGTTGATATTGTGTGCGATACGGATAATTTCATCGGTTATTGGTCCTGGAATTGTTTCAGCAACTGATTCATTGTCATGTGACAGCGAGTATCCTGAAATATTTAATTCAGGGAAGCAGACGATATCAGCACCCATGCTTTTTGCTGTTCGGGACCAGTTCTCAGTGCTGCGAATATTTTCAGTAATATTCCCGAATAGGGATTTCTGTGAAACTGCTGCAATGGTAATTGTTTTTGACATGGGTTTCTGGTACCCTCATTTCCTGTACTGTAGTGTTATCATTGCGCGGCGAATATTTATAGTCCCATGAGAGTTTGTAACCACATCGCATTAGAGGAAAATGGATGGGTATGACTGAATGTCGCAAGTGCGTTCCTGTGCAGCACGCCATCCCGGGCATTCATAATACCATGTCCCCGCTGCATGGAAAAAACGGTGTGGACGTCCTGACATTCATCAGCGTTGATAATACGTGAATAACGGAATTCATGTCCTTTCACCAGAGCTCCTGTTCTGTAAAAAGGATTACCTTTATCGACCTGGAAGATTGTATAGCCATGGCCAACAGGTTTATCTGAAAGCTCAAACCGATAGGGGTATATTCCGGTCATGGGATATTCTGCGTTATCAGAAATAATTGACTGAGAGAGATATATTAACCCGCCGCATTCTGCATACACCGGAAAATCTTTTTCGATGAAGCGGGTAATATCATCCCGTAAGGTTTTATTTTCACTTAACTGCTTTGCATGGGTTTCAGGGAAACCGCCGCCTATATACAGCGCGTCAATGTCAGGGAGCAATGTATCATGAAGCGCATTAATGTAGTGCACCTCTGTATTCTTTTCAAGTATTTCGAGTGATTCAATATAATAGAAATTGAACGCGGTGTCCCGGATTATACCGATCCTTCTCCGTGAATGTAAGATATTACTGACAGAAGGGGGAGGCGTGTTGGGTGTATGAGCATTTGTTGTAATTGTATTATTTACATCTGTATCGTTTACTGTAATACTGCTGGTGCGGGAAGATTTTTGCCTACAGTTTTCATGGTTTTCAGCAATGTGTATAATTTTATCAATATTAACTGTATCAGTAAACACAGAATCAAGGAGTTCAAAAACTTTATCGGGGTCCCGGTGCTCATGAATGGGTTCAAGACCAAGATGGCGTTCATCGAGCAGTAATTCCGGAATCCGTGGTATCGCGCCGAGAACAGGTATTTTGCAGTAGTTTTCAATTGATTCCGTAATGATTTTTTTATGCCGGTGCCCTGCAAAATTATTTATGATGACACCCTGCAGGGTTATCTCAGGGTCGAAGGTCTGAAAACCGTGAATCATTGCAGCCACAGAACGGCTTGCTTTCCTGCAGTCAACAACAAGTATTAAAGGTACATCTATCAGTTTAACAAGTTCGGCAAAACTGTATGTTCCGTCAATGTCAAGGCCATCGAACAACCCGCGGTTTCCTTCTATAACGGAGATATCGTTCTGACAGCTGAAGGATGAAAACGTCTGTCTAATCGTATTGTCATCCATTAAAAAGCTGTCAAGATTACGGCAGGGGTTTTGTGCGGCAAGAGAGAGCCAGGCGGGATCAATGTAGTCCGGTCCTTTCTTGAACGGGGAAACTGAATAACCATGTTGTACCAGGGCCCGTATAAGTCCGAGAGTGACTATCGTTTTTCCCGAGGCACCTTTAGTCCCCGCAACGGCAATAGCCCTTGATATATTTGTCTTTGGATTGGATTTCATTATATTATTAGAAATAATTATTGTCTGCGTGCTGATATATGTTCAAATCGTTCCAATTATTTATTGTAGCATTGAAGTTTCAAGATTTAAAAGAGTGTTATCGAATTTTTTATTATAGAAACACTATTGCAGATGGCAAATGAAGTATATTTATTTTATAAATATATTTTAGAGTAACTTCTTGACATATTTCAGTTTATATATGATTTGTTTATGCTTATCATGGAGATGATGTAGTATTGATTTTTTAATTGAGTAAACCAAAAAACTGAAGGAGTAGTTTTATACTTATGGGTGCAACAGAAAGGCGGGAAAGAGAAAAACTTGCGAGAAAAAATCATATATTAGATGCGGCACGGACTTTATTATTTAAAAAAGGACTCCATGCGACTACTGTTAACCAGATAGCAAAACTTTCCGAGTTAAGTGTCGGAACAATATATCTTTATTACACAAATAAAGAGGAAATATTTGCCGCACTGCAGAATGAAGGGTTCGACATTCTGTACAAGTTGATGGTAAAAGCATCTCAAAAAGGTAAAGACCCGGTTGAAAAAGTCAGGAACATTGCAATCACCTATGTTGATTTCAGCGAAAACCATAAAAACTATTTCGATATCATTAACTATTTTCTTTCCACCCCGGAATTACTCTTCCCGCCTATGTTAAAAAACCGCGTTGATAGAACTGCGGGAAAAAGTCTCCAGATTCTCATTGATACTATTGAGGAAGGTGTTAATGCAGGTGTTTTTAAAAATGTTAATCCGGCAAAACACGCCGTATCATTATGGGGTGCTTTACACGGCCTGATTCATTTTAAAAAACTTGAACATACTATGCTGCAGAATGAAAATTACAGAGATTATATTAATTACATGCTTGATGATTTTATGAAGAACCTTTGCAGAAAAAAATGAAATCCTGATTCCTGAAACTTTTAAATCATGCGGGACAACACATCCTGTGTTCACACCCTTCTAAACTTCCAGACGAAATTATATGCACCGAATTAAGCAGCTGACACTGTACCTTCCGGAGTACCGTAATTATTACCTCAAAATTCTGAAATATGAATAAAAGTGCTTGCAATTAATTTTACTGGAAAAATAATGTTCATATAATGAATGGTATTCGCTTAATGTTCGAAATCACGAATAAGAATACAACATTAGGGGGGGAGTATGGGAAATCGGCTGGAATCATTTATGTTGTCAGCGTATGCTGATAAATCGACGATCATACAAAAAAAAGCTTCTGCAATAATGTATTTTTCAATCTTTGTGCTGTTTTTTGTAATGTTGTTATTCCCTGTTATGGTTATTTCCGGTACATGGCAGGGATTGAACGACTTAAAAATGGTAGCAACATTATTTGTGTTTGATCTAACAGTTTTATATTGTTTGCGGAAGGGGCTGTTTGTTATAACTTCAACGCTGCTGGCTGTTGGATTGACTACCATTATCCATGTCTGGATACTGTATCAGGGTTTTATAGGTAATACCTTTGGCCCTTATGTCGGAATAATGCATTGCCTGTATGCTGTGTTTATCATGACTGCATTGTTGTCGGAGCGAATTACTCTCTTTGTTGTCCTCGTTATTAATATCGCAGGAATATGGCTTTTTAAATATAAGTTTGTTGCAACACTCAATGAATCATTAAACGCCTGTGTCTCCAAGTCGACTGTATTCATGACCGCAACGTTTATACTATCATTTTTTATATTGTTCCTTATCAACAGAATTGCTAACCAGGCATTGGAAAAGGCCCATGACGAAACTGCACGTGCTGAGGATAATTCACGTAGAATTCATGAGATTCTGGTTACCACAAATGAAACCGCAATGAATTTGTCATCGGCGGCGGAAGAAATGTCGTCATCGATTGATCTTCTTGCCGGCAATACTCATAATCAGGCAGCATCTCTTGAAGAGGTAAATTCATCCCTTGAGGAAATTGTCGCCAGTTCAGAAAGTGTAACCCATATGACCGGATTGCAGGCTGAGCTCGCGGATAATGCGTCAACAGAAATAGACAGGCTGAATAAACTGGTTCGTGAAATTGTAAATATTATAAAAAATGCAACAGATCTACGTACAAAAATGGATGAAATTGTCGGTAGTTCCAAAAAAGATATTGATAGCACCATCAGTCAATTGTCGGAATCTACTAAGAAATTTGGTAAGATTGGTGAAATTGTTAATCTTATTGAAGATATTTCTGATCAGATCAATCTTCTTTCGCTCAACGCCGCAATAGAAGCGGCACGGGCCGGGGATCATGGACGGGGTTTTGCTGTTGTGGCTGATGAGGTCAGCAAGCTTGCTGATAAAACTTCAACGAATGTGAAAATTGTGGATTCAATTTTTAAAATATCGAATGATGAGCTGGTAAGCATGAATTCTCAACTCGAAATTCTGGGAAAATCACTCGGTTCCCTTATAGAGTTTGTATCGGAGTTCGGAAGCAAAACGCAGGAAGTGGTACATCTTACGAAACAGGACCTGGAACTGAACCAGAAAGTGAAAGCAATAATCGGCAACATGCACAATGAATCCGGAAAAATCTCTGACGCAGTCAACATGCAGCTGCGGGCACTTGATGAAATTTCACAAAGTGTAGGAGGAATAAATAATTTATCTCAGGAAATTGCAACTGCCGCATCTGAATTATCAGGCACATCGGAAGAGATTGCGCAGAATGCAGTCCTGCTGAACGGGCTTACGAAAATGAATTGAAGTTCCTCTTACCTGGAGCAGCATCACAAAAATTTGTGTTCTGTAGCACCAGGTATATGAAACGGGAGCGTGATATAACTCCCGTTTCGTATACATGCCGTATCCTTTTATTACTCTTTATACATTATACTGCATCCGCATCCTGTCAAGGAGGTCCTGCTCTTCAGGAGATATTGTATTGTCAGCATATGCAGCTTTCTCCATCATTTTGAAGATCTTCTGCTGCTTTTTCTCGTCTTCCGGCATACGGATTATAAGCTGTCCGTTCACCGCCATCTGAAAGAAGGGCTGTATGCGGTTAATGTCATAACCCCATTTTTTTGCAAGTTCATGCATAAACTCCTTCTCTTCTTCAGAAAACTCCCCGTCAGCAGCCATCACTACCATGACATTGTTGAATGCGAAATCCCTGACATCATATAATTTATCAAGAAGGTCCGGATTCACTTTATAACTGAACTGCGATGAATTATCACTGACATAATCATTATACTCAGCCATGGACATGAGGCCGGTAATTATCCATTCAGAGCTTGTGCTGTTGAGCGGTGTACCGCAATACTGGCAGTTAATATCAAGTGAATTTTCCGCGGGGGCGCCGCAGTTGGGACAGTTGTGAGTGTAGAGTGAGCCTTTCGACGCCGAAGCCTGTTTGTCTCTGCTCATAAGAAGGACTTCGGTCTTTGAAATCAGTGCCGGGTCAACAATTGTTGCTTTTCCGTCTTTGAGGGTGATACGCTGATATGATGAACGGACTGATATCGCGAGAATGTGTTTGTCATCTGATTCGCTCACTCCAAGAAGGGTCACATCGTTAAGAAATATCCTGTTGTACGCAACCTGTTCCTCGCCGATACGGGCACTGACTTTCTGAAATACGTCATCATTTACGAAACGGCGCATGATAGAGGGGTCCTGTAACGCAATTGACGTAATGATCTGCAGGTACCCGTTGCTGGCCTTGTCCTCAAGGAGCTGAACAGAAAAATCATGGTCTGCGTTAATAAGATTTCGTATCTTCTCGTTGAGACCTGATGATTTCTGGAGTTTTTTGTGGGTTCCGATATAATCATCTGCCTGGGTGATTTCAGACAATACCCAGTCATATTCACCGGAATTTGTCAATGTGCCGCACATTTCACATTTACTTACTTCACCCATATCTTCAGGCAGCGGCGCACCGCAGTTGGGGCAGTTATCTGTTTCATATATGTCTTTCCTCGGTTTACCGCGTTTTTTCAGAAAAGACCAGTACTCAACAAATTCCTCTTTGCCTCCCTGATTAAGTTTTGAATCGAGTTCACTGACAAAATGGTCTTCAATTGAAGCATGTATTGCGACATGAATTATATCATACAAACCATCGCTTTCAACCCTGTCGATATACAGGTTTTTTATTTCAAGGTTATTAATGGTGTTCTTCTGCTTCAGGAGCTGCATCATTTTAAATTGTGTGTTAAAACGCTGATACACCCCGTCCGAGATGAATTTCCGTACATCGGATATGTCCTGAGCTTCCCAGGCTTTTTGAATCCGCATAAACGCGCTTTTCACATTTTCCTTAAATGATGACTCGTTAAAATCAGGATTGTGTTTCAGAAAGGATTCATATCCTCCCGCTTTTCTGGTTGCTTCTCCGGTGGGGAGCTGGTTAAGGATTGTCTGCTGACGGACTTTTTTCTTTGTTATATATGAGAATATCAGAAATCCGCCAATTATGATGCCGGCAACAATAATATTAAGGGGGAAGGGAAGTTCGATTATCACGCGGATTATTATGTAAATCAGATAGCCTATTCCTTCTCCGCCGCCGTTTCCACTGTCGCTGTATCCTCCTGCACCCCCTGCCCTTGCATACAGTACTGTGGCGGTAAAGACACATACAGCTAAAATAGTCAGAATAAGTAATAACTTTCGATTTTTCACAATTATCACCCGGTTATATAAAATTATACCATATCCGGCAAATAATAGTCTGCAACAATGACTGTGTCAATAAGAATACCGTTGAATGATTTGCTGTTTTTTTTTAATGAAGTAAATACAGCAGATAAGGGGGCTGCGGCATTATGAAAATTATGCTTCAATACCCTTCGTAGAACGGGTTCTTGCATAAATTCCGCCACGTGATGTCCATTCAATCTCAATCTGAAGCCATTCAGGTTCAATTGCGTTCCACAGCGCTTCGGCAATTTCTTCCGTAACATATTCCTGCCAGCATTTGAGGTTGCGCCAGCTTCGAAGATATTCCCGTGCAGATTTGCTTTCAAGGAGTTTATCTTTCGGCTTATAGGATATTGTAACAGTGCCCTGGTCATGGCGTTCGGAGATGGGACATATACTCTGAAATTCAGGATATACCCACTCTATAACGAGATTGTGTGATGTTACCGGAATTGAGTCGAATACAAAATTCTCCGGTTTTTCAGTTTTCGCGGATGCGGCATTTGAATAATCTGTCATAAGTGGTTCCTCAAACAGGTAGTGTGTTCGTGAGAATACCGGTAAGCGGTTTCATGAAACAACAAATATACAGCATACAAAACGGGAGAGTAATATTTGTCAACGAGTTATATACAAATATTACAATTCAATTATTGTACCGGCGCCAATCCGTATAAAACCGGGGTCAAACCGGTCGGCAAAAAGCTCAATTGCTTCATCCCCGGTACAATGACAGGGGGCAGCCCGCTGAACCTTTAATTTCATGAATGATTCAAGAATATGTTCAGCACCGCCGTAGAAGGAAAGATGGAACCCTCCGGCAACCAGGTCAATTTTTTTATCAAACATTGAACTGATTCTTTCTATTATATCAAGTATGCCGGGATGTGCGCATCCGGTTATTATGGAAATACCGTTGACTGTAGAAATGGAAATTGGAATTTCATCAGGATCATTACTGAACATAAGAGGTCCTGCCGATACTCCTGGTATAATTTCTGTCAGTTCAGTGACGGGAACATGTTTGATATCTCTCTGTTGAAGGGATGTCCGGAAATCATCGGGAAATGTCGCAGGATAGTATACTGTGATGCCGGGATTTAATGAAAGAATTGCTTCCACGCCACCTGTATGGTCCCAGTGATCATGTGAAATTACGAGATATTCAATTGAGGATACCGGGATATGTAGGGAGTTAAGGTTCGATAATAGCTTGTCGGGATTGTCCGCGGTATCAAATAATATCCGTTTCCCGTTATAATCAATAACACATGAAAACCCCCATCCTGACGCGAGGCCGGGCAATGCTGTTTTATTATCGTATAGTATTGTTATAGTGTTTTCCATAGAATAATTCTCCCGGAAATAGTAAATGTTTTGAGATGTATCATATATAATAAAGGTCACCTGTACAGCATGAATTGCAAGTTGCAATAACATCCCTGGGAAACATGTGCAAAATGCAAAGCGTGTCACGCACGCTGAACAACCTTCTTATGAAAAAGATTTATATCGCCCACATTACAGCCAATATCACCGGCAATGACCGGACACTTCGCTAAAAACAAGAATACAATATCACGACGGGGATCGGATAATGCCTCAAAGTTTCCCTGTCCTTTGCTTATCACAAGATCAGCGGCATAAAAAGCATCTATGAATTCCGGAGTACAGTATTTCAGCACTGTACCAGGTGCATCGGACCCGCTTGATATGATTTCAGCAATACCGTCAATACCTGCGTCAACGGCATCCGAATATACCGCATCATTTATTATGGGGCTTCCTTTCACAACAAATGATATCCGTGATTCGCTGTTGAACGTATTGATTTCCTCAATAAGAATTCTGTCGAACACAGTTTCACCCGCATTGTCACCGAGATACATTATTGTACGTGCTGTGCTCAAAAGGGTTCGAAAATCGTTGTAATCAAATGTCATTGCAGATGAATTAGATATGGTGTGTTGTTCTTTTTTTAGAATTTTGTCAAGTTCATATTCGATATCTATATTATCAAATACGCCGTAATCAATTATATTACCTGCAATAGCCATTTCTACTGCAGTAAGAAGAGGGTCGCGGGATTTTTGTACCTTATCCTTAAGTAAGGGATACAATTTCAATGCTTCACGGGTACTTTCCTTTTTAATCTGGAGATACGGGTCATTGTTGCGGGTTTCATCTTTAATGATTCCGTGAATTATCCTCGCCATTTCAGGAGGAGATGATTCGAGTGGAAAATCAGGGATGGCGCATGCAACCCTGTCCAGTATAATTTTCTGCGTTGCTTCATCGGCACCGGCAATTCTGGATGCTTCAAGTGCCTGCCTGAAAAAGCAGGGGATACAATCAAGGTATGTTTTCATATTATCCTTTTATTGTCATCAGTATGGAAGGGGGATGACGTTCGTGTTTGTTATATATTTGTTATGGCATTAAGGGGGCAGGCATTTACACATATCCCGCACTCAATACAGGAGTTTTTATCGATATATACCCTGTCAAGTATCAGAATGGCCCTGATCGGACACACACGCATGCACTCGCCGCATAGGGTGCACAATGTTTCATTAACTTTGATGCTCACGATTTCTCTCCTTTCGAATAATCACAGACAATACATTGCACTGTTATACGTACTTATATGCATCTTTTATACCATCATCAGATAAAATAATATTTTATACTATTTATTTCAAACTCTATATGAAATATTATTGTTGAATTAATACTAATACTATAATGCTGTTATAACTATACCGCAAAGTATACAACATCAATATGGGTCTATTATAATCAAATGTCCTGAACGAATATGATGATAACAATTGATATATGATGAGTAGAGTTTTTTGAGGATTATGAAGATGAAAAAAATGCTGAAATTTTTATTCCCCGACAGAGCAGAATATCCGGATTCATATAAAGGTGAACTGCATTATCAGTCAAGCCGTGTTGTTGTTCCAGCGTGTATAATTTGCATATTCGCCTGGATCGGATATATAAAAGTTGACGCACAGCTGCACCCCGGTGAACCGATGATAACATACCTCAGGATCGGTTTATCCGTTATTTCAATTCTGATACTGGGGCTCTATTTAATTCCATACATGAAGACGCACAGTATGTGGCTCCTGGGGGCACTTGGCCTGTATCTTGAGTGTGCCACCGGCATGATCACCGGCCTTGCAAGGGCAGATGCGGTGTACATGGGCGGGTATATATTTGTTCTTGTGATTCCAATTGTTGCGCCTTTGCAGCGGTGGATATTATGGTCGTTAATTTCGTTATCGTTGTTATTTTTTTCCATGTTCGGATTATCCCGCGGGATGGATTTCAGCTCTGTTCGGGGATTGTATCAGCTTAATGATCTTATCGCATCTTCGGTATTCGTGTATGCCTTTATATTCATTCTTGACCGGATACGTTTTATAAGCTGGAAACAGTCACGACAGATAGAAAAACAAAAGGTTCAGTTTCAGGAAGGGAAAGAGCGGATAGCTTCAATAGTTGATGAGGCAAGAAACGTTGTAGCGTTTGTACGTGAAGCGATTTCCCTGCTGCACAGTTTCTCGGATGAAATCAGCGTAACAATCCACGATCAGTCAGACCTGATACATAACAGTAAGGATCTGGGAATGCAGCTGATATCGTCGTTCCGTGAGTTGAATTCTGAAACGAAAAAGCAGCTGGAATTGAATGAACAGGGAAGGCTGCTTACCGCAAAAATCCGTTCCGAACTCAAAGAAACCGCAGGGACCGGACAAAGGGCAAGTAAAGATGCCGCGAAAATAAAGTCCCTTTCCGATGACTGCGACATGAAATTACAGACAGCACGAAATGTCGTGGCAACCCTTAAAGATGAATCTGCAAAGATTGAAGAAATTTCACAGACCATAAATGATATTGCGGACCAGACAAATCTCCTTTCTCTCAACGCGTCAATAGAATCAGCCCGGGCCGGTGAGCATGGCAGGGGGTTTGGTGTTGTGGCGGAGGAAATATCCAAGCTTGCTGACAAGAGTATCGCTTCCGCCAACGAGATAGGAAAAATAATACATGTATCAGTCACCAGAATAGGAGATGCCTCGCATCAGATACAAGAGACTTCAGATGCGCTTCGTGATATTATTGTTTTTATTGAAGAGAACAGAAAGTTTCTTCTTGATTTCGACAGAATTATATCGTCCCAGGAAACTGATGTTGAGATGCTTGTGGGCCACTTTGAAGAAGCCCTGGGATTTACGCAATCCATCAGTGAACTTTCCGTAAATAACACTGATTCAATACGTGAAACACAGAGTATGTTTGAATCAATTGAAGGGTTTTATTCTCAATTGAAGGTCATGTCGGGAAGCCTGCAGAAAATATCAGATGATCTTGATGACCATATTGAAAGACTTGATGTAACACTGTCGCAGTCAGCCGGTTAGTACGCGCTATATCGGGTTGCTGACATAGGCAGCATGGCCGTTATTGCCGAAATAGTGTTTCCCGGAAGGGTTGTAAATAGTCGTGAGGCCTGCCGGCTCGATGCTGATATCGAAACGTGAATTGAAATAGAGTTCTCCGTCCAGGTGGGCCGGTACCTCCTGTTCAAATTCGATGAGCAGCCGTTCCATCTGACAATAATGTACAGTTTTATTTTGTATATGTGTTCCGCGTATAACTGATAAAAGGCCGTTGATTCTTCCGAGGAATGATAAGTGGTCGAACATGCAGATATCAAGGAGTCCGTCATTCGCCAGCGCTTTCGGGGTTAGGTAAAACCCTCCGGCAAAACGTCTTCCTATTGCAATTGTATTAAGGAATGTTTTCACATCTTTACTGATTCCTTCCATCGTTAACTGGATAGGCTGTTCTTCATAGAGAACAAGTGTTTTGATTATATGCCACCAGTATTTCGTTTTGGTGCCCATCCTCACAAAGCTGCCGTCACTGCTTGCGTAGTTTTCATAGGCGACCTGCGCATCAAATCCGAGCCCCATGCCATTGGCGAAAAATTTACCGTTACAGCATCCGATGTCCATATTGATTGTATTATGCTGAAACAGTATGTCCCAGTGGATGTCACTGAAGCGCTCAGGGAAGCCGAGTATATTAATAAAATCATTGCCGGTTCCCGCCGGCACCGCGCCGAATACGATATCATTATTATGCACCATGCATTGAATGACTTCACTAATTGTGCCGTCACCGCCTACCGCAATGATATTTCGGGCCCCTTTTCTGATGCTTTCTTCAGCAAGTGCTGTCGCATGTCCTTTGGACTCAGTAATTGAAATTTCAGCATCGATTCCGTATTTTTTTAATATTCCCGGAAGTGTTTTGAGATATGTGCCGGCAAACCCGTTTCCCGCTATGGGATTGATTATAAAAACCCATCCGCCAGTATGTGCCATATTGTACCATATAATATCATATTATCCTGGTGCGATTGATGTCCCAGGTGCATTAAAGACAATTTATATATTATGCTTGTTCTGAACTATTTTATTATAGTGTGTAACGATTCTAAAATCAACAAAAAAAAATATATAATGATACATAAATAAAATATTATGCATGTTGCAGGTGAATGGTGATTGCTGACATTTCATTCAGCGCTTGTACATTATTCGTGGAATGTTCAAAATAAATGGTATAAAATAAATCATAAAACAGGATTTATTATGATGTAATAACTGTTGACACGGATATCAATTGCTGATTAAATATATTCAAATCTGTATAATGCAAGGAGATGTGCCATGAAAAATGCTGAGAAAAATGAAGTGTGTCAGAAGGCATATCACAGTCTTCTTAGTAATATGTCTGATTATGTGTATCAGTATTCAAAAGCAATTCCGAAATCACTGGCAATTATTGAGCATAATACCGGCGAGAGAGTGACATGGAAGAAATTTAATACTTCTGTTGCCGCCTTTGCTGCAAAGCTTCTTTCGCTTGGCCTGCAAAAGGGTGATATCGTCGCGACAAGTCTTCCTCTGCTTAAAGAGCATGTGTATCTTATGTACGCATGTTACAGAATCGGGGTTATTATTGCGCCACTTGATCTCAGGCTGAAGGCCGGTGAAATTCAGTACTGCATGAACAAGATGAAGCCGAAGGCATATTTTTTTCTCGGGAATACTCCTGTTGCCGACTTCAGGCCAATGATAAAGGAAGTAATGGAGGGGTCTCCATTTATTCAACACTGGGTGCAGTTTCAGAAGGAGGAAGATCAGATCATTGATGGTGCAGTAGGGATTACGAAATTTGCGAAGGACATTAAAAAACTATATCTGAAAAATATATTTACCGGTGCTGTAAAAAAAGCACGGAAACTGGTTACAAAACGCGACCCCTGTCTTATCATATTTACAACGGGATCAACAGGTTCTCCGAAACCTGCACTGATCTGTCATGAAAATATCTTAATCCAGAATCTGGGGCTGGCTGTGGGATTTGAACTCACACGGGAAGACCTTATGCTGGTGAATCTGCCGCCTTCACATGTGGGATGCACAACGGAGCAGCTTGCAACAACAATTTACGGCGGCGGCACAAGCGTTATCCTCCATATCTTTGATCCTAAACTTTCTCTTGAGGCAATTCAGGAACATCGGATAACTGTTGTGGGACAGATTCCGGCGCTTTTCAATATGGAATGGCGCCTGCCGGAATTTAAAGATTATGATCTCTCAAGTCTGAGGTTCCTGCTGTATGGCGGACAGGCGGTGTCAGTGGAGTTCCTGAAAAAGATGAAAGCAATGGCGCCGAAAATCGGGACAGGTCTTGGTCTGACTGAAACGGCAGGCTTCTGTACCTATACTGATGTTGATGACACTGTGGAGGAAATTGCAGCTGGAATAGGTTTTGACAGTCCTTTGTGCCCCATAAGTATTCGGGAACCAATGAAGCCTGACGGCAGTGCGGGGAAGGAAGTGGCGAAGGGTGAGGTCGGTCACATCTGCTTCTCCGGGAAACAGGTGTTCCTTGGATATCTCGATGATCAGGAGAACACGAAGAAGACTATTTCAACAGATGGTATCTGTTATACAGGTGATGTGGGCTTTTACGATGAAAAAGGTCTCCATTTCTCCGGAAGGGCGAAACTCATAATAAAACCGAAAGGATACCAGGTGTTCCCGGAGGATGTGGAAAGTCATATTCACACAAACCTGAAAGGGAAGGTGTCAATGGTTGCCTGTATTGGTGTCGAACATGAGGTGTACTCAGAAGCGATTATGGTTTTTGTTGAACCCCTTGAAGGGCAGACCGTGACCGTCGAAGAAGTTATGGCGACATGTGAAGATATTTCGTCATATTCCAGGCCATCACATGTTGAAATACTGAATGCAGGTGAACTCCCTCTGAATCGTGTCGCAAAGACCGATTACATGGTGCTGAAGCAGAAGGGGAAGGAAATAGTTGAATCGCTTCGCAATGAAGGGAAATGGGACAAGTGATTGTTTAGAACGGGATGATATGGCTTTCCTCTCATGAAGTCGTATCATCCCATTACGTGTATATTGCAATCACCTCTCAAGTGTATTACATGTTGATTTGCATACACTGTTATATCCGTCTTCTTCCCCGGTGTACAAATCCATATATCAACATCCACCCCCATATCCTTTGTTTGAACAGAGTATAATTCATAATTCACAAAATCTTCATTTTACGTTAATAGAATCCTGACACCGGAGGTTTTAATTATTGGCAAAGGATAATTGATGGAGAATGTAAATGAAATTCAAGAGGAATTTTCACAACTATGTAGTGGGGGAACTTGAGAGCTTCCTTGCAGTACAGGCGGAGAGATATCCCGCAGAGGATGTACTGACAATAGATCTCCACTGTCACGATTATAACAGTAATATCCCCGATGAAATCCTGGGACGGATTCTGGGAGTACCGGAGACATGGCTTCCCACTGATGACCTCATATCAACCCTTGGTAAACACGGTTGCGATACCTTCACGGTAACAAATCACAATAATGCCCGTTCATGTTATGAATTAAGAGATAATGGGTTTGATGTCGTAACCGGAGCAGAGTTCAGCTGCTATGTACCTGATTATGGCACTGGTATCCATGTCCTCACATATGGATTTACTCCGAGGCAGGAGAAACAGCTTAACAAGCTGCGGTATGATATTTATAAATTTCAGGAATTTACTGCAGAACACGATATCCCGACGATATGGGCTCACCCGCTATATCATTATACATCAAAAGGTGTGCCGCCTCTGGAATTTTTTTACAAAATGGCATTGCTGTTCGAGCGTTTTGAGGTGCTGAACGGGCAGAGGGACACCTGGCAGAATATGCTGGTAAAGAGATGGGTCGAGTCCCTTACCCCTGATAGAATCAGGGAAATTTCAAAGCAGACGGATATCAGTCCCGACAGATACTGTAGAATGCCCTATAGAAAATCGTTCGCAGGAGGTTCCGACAGTCACATGGGGATTTTCTCCGGACTTACCGGGACGAGGCTTTTTGTGCCTGATCTTGAAGAGAAACTGAAGATTATGAGCAGATCAAAACTTGCTCTTGAGGCAATCAAGCGGGGCGATATGGCTCCCTACGGCGATCATAATGACAGCGAGAAAATGACAGTGGCGTTCCTGGATTATTTCTGCCAGGTGGGCCTGAACGTGAAAGATCCCGGACTCATGCGGATGCTTCTGCATAAAGGGGAAACAAAGGATAAACTGACGGCATTTGCTCTTGCGAATGGATTCGCTGAACTAAAACGGCACAAGCTTACAATGAAATTTCTTCAGGTATTCCATGACTGTTTCAGCGGTAATGTGCCCGGTTTTACTAAACGGCTTCTTGTATCGAAAACCTACAGGAATGTGTTCCGGCAGGCGGCGTCAATGGCAGAAGTAAGGCGTGATAATCCGGAAAAAGCGGTGAAAGCGTTTGATGAAGCAATAAAAAATATCTACGGGGAATTGAGCAATATCCTCGTGAACAGGTTAACGGCAAAATTTAAAGATATTGCTGATGAAAAAAAATTGTCAGAGATGAAGGTTGAGGAAATACTTGAAGGACTTGAGTTCCCGAGTCACATGAGAAGTATAATAGATCAAAATGGAAAAAACGGAGACAACACTACACCTTCTATCGATCTTTCAAAATTTCTGGACGGACTTTCGTTTCCATTTCTTGCATCCTTTGTAATACTTGGATCGTGTTTCGCGAGCACCAAAGTACTGTACAATTCAAGGCCTCTTCTGGAAAATTTTTCAGGAAATCTGGATTATCTGAAGCATCCGAAGCGGGTTTTGTGGCTCACTGATACATTTGAAGATGGTAACGGTGTTTCGATGGTGCTGAAATCAATGCTTCAGGAAATTCGTGAAAGGAATCTGCCGATCGACATACTGGTGAGCAGCAATACTCTGAAATCAGAGGAGAATCTAATCGTAGTACCGCCGCTGTCGGAGTTCTCAATACCATTTTATGAAGAACAGCCGGTGAGAATCCCGAACATAATGGATATTCACAGAATCTTCAAGGAAGGTGAATATGACAGAGTTGTGTGTTCTACCGAGGGACCGATGGGTCTCGCCGCTCTGTACCTGAAGCAGGCATATACCGTACCGGCATATTTTTATGTACATACCGACTGGATGATGTTCGCCAGGAAAGTGCTTAATTTTGATGAGCATAACAGAAGCCGTCTGAGACGTATATTACGCGCTTTTTACAGGGGGTTTGACGGTATCTTCGTTCTCAATACTGACCAGCACAAATGGTTCACCGGCAGTAAAATGGGCTTTGACACATCGAAAGTATTTCTCACGGCCCACTGGGCTGAGGGAAATTTTGTTCCCGTAAAATCAAAAAAATCTGAAGTATTCGGATGCAGTGAAAATGATCCGGTCCTGCTGTTCGCCGGGCGGGTGAGTGAAGAGAAGGGTGTAATGGAGCTCCCGTCACTGTATCAAAAAATCAAACTGAGATTTCCAGAAATGAAAATCGCGATTGCCGGCAAGGGGCCCTGTGAAGAGGAACTGAAAAAGGCGATCCCCGATGGTATTTTTCTCGGATGGGTGGACCACAATGAATTGCCGAAGGTGTATTCGGCAGCTGATATGCTGGTGCTGCCTTCAAAGTTTGATACCTTCGGCTGCGTGGTGCTTGAGGCATTGAGCTGCGGCCTTCCCGTTACCGCATACAGTACCAAAGGTCCGAAGGATATTATTCAGCATAACAGGAACGGATATGTCCTGAAATCAAGGCAGGAAATGG
>ERZ795048.1110-NODE-1110-length-25484-cov-14.342129_pt1 | contig 25484 bp, 19 predicted proteins | sample MGYA00375132_ERZ795048 | MGnify/ENA primary metagenome ERZ795048 (study PRJEB30177, sample SAMN05720225) | activated sludge metagenome | isolation source: Anaerobic digester | place: Hong Kong | collected 2014-12-17 ... | reverse complement strand
TCACTCGTTCATCAGATCGTCAAGCGGAATGGAAACAATGTGTCCATCGCCATCCGGATCAATCGATAACAGTGTTCCAAAGTCCCATGTGTAGCCTATTGAGGTGAATGGAACGCCGACACCGAATTTCAGGTGGTCCAGAGATCCGTATACCCCAACATCGGCCCACCAGTCATAATCCTGAAGTGGTTTGTAGACGAATTCCGTACTGATGCCGAGATTGGCGTCGAGGTTGAACGTGATGGCGCCAAAGAGATTCAGTTCAAACAGGGCGCCAAGACCTATATTCAGCGTGTTTTCCTTTACCTCCTTTAATTCGGTTCCTTCAAAGTTAAAAGAGGCACCGCTAAAGGGATCGTAGATCTCATGACAATTACACCAGGCCTGTGGGACAGGAATAAATCCCCAGATGAAGGTCAATTTTGCGCCCACATCGTAAGTTACCCCCAATTCACAGTTGCCCGTGTCCATATCCGCTTCGTAGCGGAGTGTTGACGTACTTTCCTCAGATTCATAATCCGCCACAACCTTTAAGGTAACACCGAGGGTGAATTTCTCTATGGGGATTTTGAGAGGTACCTTGATAAAGGTCCCCTTCTTTTCGGTACCGGGATCCACGCCGAGTAATTCGAAGATCAGGTCCAGATTATTTCGGGTATCTATGGAAAAACTACCGCTTGCCGAGACCCTGTCCCATGTCACATCGGATGTGAAGGACATATTGGCACCAAGATGGATATTATAGTCCAGTTCCAGTTCTACTGGTCCGTCATCTTTCCAGAGTGAGGCCGTTGCCTGTGTATCCCAGATGTTGTAATCGGATCGGGATGACAGCAGGTCATGCAGTCTTTCTTTTTGCTCCGTTGTCCCGTAACGCTGTATCATTTCCCCGATGTCGCCTTCCACCTGCACTCTCATGGCGCTCACAGCCTTTTGCAGATGGATTCCTTCCGTTTGAAAAATCTGAAAACCTTCGGGGTCGTTTCCGACGGTTAATCCGGTTACCTTTCTCGCGGTTGAGGTCGAGCTGTCGAGGATATAATCTCCGATTTCTACCATGGGCAGATCGGGATCGTTAATCTCTATAGCATCTTCCGATACCCGTGTCTCATCATAAAAGGCGCTGTCTATCACGAGAAAAGGTTCCGTTTCATGAGCTGCAATGACACCGGAGGTGTATGCGTACGGCTGTGTTCCTGATTCCTGTAAGCGGAATAGAACGGTCCGGTATTTTTTATCCGTATCGAAATAAGTCTGTTCATCCTCGTTGGGGATGTCGTTCGGGAAACTGAGCAGACTAACTCCCTGAAGTTCTCTGGAACCAATTCCGTCTCTTGTCTGGAGTTTTGAATAACTCAGATGATAATGTGTATCATCAACCGAATCGGTTGTTATTTTCGTTCCGTTTCTGTTCAGGAGTTCTCCCGCTCTGACAACGATTCCCTCTTCGTGTTCCAGGATTTTTCCATCGGCATCATAAAGTAGATAATCGAGGGTCAGGGAGTCTCCGTTTGAAGCAACTACATAATAGTATCCGTATTTTTCATCAAGGGTCTGGAATTCATAGGTCTCACCCCCGTCAACGGGAACAAATCCACTTGTTTTATTTAGTATCGGGATAAGATTTCCCGCTTCGAGCTGATTAACGTCGTTTTCGGAGAATATCAGTCTGCCGCCTGTGAATGAGCCTTGACGAATCTGCTCTGCCGTCATTCGTATACTGAAATCAAAAAATGCCTTTCTGACGACCTGACAACCGGTTGTCAGGACAATGACGAGGGTGATAAAAAGAACTAACTGAATTACTTTTTTCATTTTCTGCCTCCCATACGATGTTTTATAAAATTTCAGGATGCTTATTTTATCCCAGTGGATTTAGTTCTGAGAAAAAATAGTCTTTATCCTCTGCTTTACCGATCTCATTTCCCCTCTGTTCTGCCAGCTTATAAAATTTTTTCTGATTTTCCATGTCACCGATGAGTGAATAAGCTCGCGTGATGGCTTCATAGGCAAAGGCAAGGTCGAAATCTGCAAGGCCATTTTTCTGACAGTATTCAAGACTCTTTTCGGCATGAAACAAGGCCTGTACCGGAAGTTCCAAGAGTGAATAAACACGTGAAATCTGCCATTCTCCCCTTGCTTTTTCTAGCGCCGTGCCACATTCTCCCCAGTGATAGCATGAGGCATGGGCCATATGCAGCATTTTCTGATCTTCCTCTTCCGTTCGATCCTCTTTTTCCATCAATTCCCATGTCTTGTTGAAAAGATCTTTGGCTATCTTTTGATGTGAAGAGAGTTGCTCATTACTGAGATTTTCATTCATAAATCACCTCCAAAGGGAATTCTTCCTTTAAATGATAACTGATGTTGTATCATTTTACCATATGTCATCTTGTGTAAACCTAATTTTATCTGGTTGCTCTTCGATTGTCATTCATGAAATGTTATACTCGTAGATATAGAAATATTACCGCAGGAGTAATTTTTGTGAAGAAAAGAAAAAGAAAGTTTGTTTTACAGATGATTGTTGTTGTTGTTCCGACATTTATCCTATTCAATGCCTTTTTTTATCAGCAGGTTTGTGAAAATTATATTCAGACGTTCTATGAGGTAGGGGAAAATATCACCGAACAGACGAGTCAGGCCTTAAGGCATTGGGGTCAGTATCAAGTCAATATCGCGAGGACGATTGCGAGAAATGATTATATTATTGATGCCTGTCGTTTTCCGGAAGACGAGGCGAAGATCGCCAGGGCAAATGAGTTTCTGGAAGAAGTGCACACCATTTATCCGTTTTACGAGAATCTCCCGCTGAGTGTCCGCCTCGAAAAGCCTATAAAAAGAATGATTAACGGGAAAGAGGTGGAGATAGAGAGCGGCGAGTTTCTGACAGATACGGTGGATGGGGCGACGATCGGTGAATGTGGGCTTGAGTACTCCTATATCCGTGAGATCTTTAACGGAAAGGATTATTATATCAGTGAGATCTATCCAAGTATATTGAGACAGAATCCGATTCTGGTTATCAGTGTTCCCGTTATCTATGAATCAGAGGTGATTGCCGTTGCGCTTGTATCACCACAGGTGGATTCCTTTACCACAGAATTTGTGGATAATGTAACTTTTAAAGATACCGGTTACCTGTTTTTTATCGACGAACGGAATATGGTCATCGCACATCCCGAACGAGAAAGCATCCTGTCTGAAGAGAGTAAGTATCTCGAGGTAAATTCTGAGATTATAAAGAAATTGAAGAATGGGATTAATTCCTTTTCGGGAAATTTCTTTGGTGAAAAAAGATTATATTATGCCAAAGCGGTGGATATGCCGGTAGAAAATATGGAGACTCAATGGTATATCGTTTTCACAGAGAGTGAAGAGGAAGTGCTCAGAGGCGCCGACAGATATCTGATGATGAGTATTACCCTGTCGGTGATCACATCTCTTGCCGTCATCTTTCTGATCTTCATGTTTATCAAAATCAATCAGAGAGAAAGAAAAAAAGAAGAACTCGAGATGATGAACAACGAACTGGAAAGAAAAGTCGAAGAACGGACGAGAGACCTGAAAAAAATGGCCATGATCGATGGGTTGACGCAGATATACAATTACAAAACGGCGTACAAGATGCTTAAAAATACGATCACCTCCTCACAGGAAACCGGGGTTCCCTTTGTTCTGATCATCGCGGATCTGGACCGGTTTAAGACGGTTAATGATACGCACGGTCATCTTACCGGTAACGAAGTTCTCGTGAATGCCGCCAGGATTATTTCTGCCGATGTCAGGAGTAGTGATATCGTTGGCCGATATGGGGGAGAAGAATTTATCATTGTTCTGACCAATAGTACCATTGAAGGGGGTTATAAGAGAGCGGAATCCATTCGCAGGAAGATAGAGGAAGAGATCTTTTCCGTCGAGGGATTGAATGTGACGATCAGTATGGGAATTTGCGAATGGAATGGGGAATCGGCTACTGAGCTGATAAAAAAAGCGGATGATGCCATGTATCGGGCAAAAAATAACGGTAGAAACCGGGTGGAAAGGGGATAGTTCGGACCTGTTTCACAAATGACTAAGGGGTGTTGAGGATGAAATGGATGGGTTACAAATCCCCCTGTGGGGATCTTGAAATTGGATACGATGAAGAAGGAGTCGCTTTCGTGAATCTGAATGCCGCCAGGTATGCTGAGGAATCGCAGGAAAACACAACGCTATCAAAGGAGATAAAAAGACAGTTTGACGAGTATTTTTCGGGGAAGAGAAAGACCTTTGACCTCCCTTTGAACGTTGAAGGTACGGAGTTTCAGAAGACCGTCTGGAATGAATTGAGGAAAATACCGTTTGGAGAAACAAGGTCTTATGGGGCTATAGCCGCTGCAATAGGAAATCCGAAGGCGAGTCGTGCCGTTGGGATGGCTAATAACAAAAACAGGATTGCCATCATCATCCCCTGTCACAGAGTAATCGGTGCAAATGGAAAACTGGTCGGCTATGCCGGCGGACTTGAGATGAAAAAGAAGTTGCTGGATCTTGAGAAGTCATTTATCTAAGTCGGTTGATGTGAGTCGAGCCTTTTTAGATTTGCCGGCAATGGTTCTTTCCTCATCTTCAGTTGTAAAAATGAAGTAAATGGTTTGTCAAAGGGCTTTTCCCGTCAGAATTCCTACAAGCCTTTCACGTTCTTCGCCTTCGAAATACCAAGTACACAGATAACCATACATCTCGGATAGGTTGAGCTTCCGGCAAGATCGTGCGATCTTTTTCTGATCGGGATCCGAAAACCGCTCAGACATGACTTCATCCACATCAAAGCGCCAGGGAGTCCTGGAATAACGGACGTATTGACGAAAATAGATGTTGAGCCGTTCAAGATCCTCTACTGATGAAACAGAGACATAAAGCCGCATCAGTGGCGTGATGAAGCGCATCCTGTTCATCTCACTTAAAAGTTGATTTGCAAGTTCAAATCTCGCCTTGTAAAAGGGATTGAGATCATTCTCTTTTAAGAACAGGCAGAGGGCCAGGTTGAAAAAAGACATTCTTTCAGGAGTCCCCCGAGCATAACCGTAAAGTTTGCCTCGATCTGAATTGGCGTGAGTAAAAAAATCAGATAGAGTAATCCCGTTGAGATCAACGAGCGTCATATATGTCTTCAGGAACAGAGCCTTGAGTCTGAAGGCTGAGAGGGTGTTGAGTTTCTTTCCGAAATATAATTAATAAAAACTTTTGAATACTTTCCATAAGAGATAATCGGTACAATGTGTTTGACATGCAAATAAGCACTCCATGTCAATATAAAATAATCTCGTTATGATCGTTTCTGAATGTTATACTCTCATATTGTCTTATTCTGAACGGTCTGTTTATGAGGATTTAAATAATGTTTTGGACCACAGAGGTGGAATGAATAAAAAGTGGAAGACTTGAAAAACAGAATATCGTGGCTTTTTTACTTTGTTAAAACAACTTGAAAATCAAATGCTTCCGTTTATAATTATATCATGAGCTGTAACAAATATCGAAAAGAGGTGACTTAAACAAGTGATTTATATTAAGGAACATCTTGGTATCTTGTCGTTAAAATATTTTGGAATAGTCTGTGGAGAGTGCTATCTATGAGTAAAAAAGACATGAACAGCTATACCAGTTTGTTGAAATTTGTATTTAATCAAAAGATAAAATATCTATTTCTCGCGATTGTGATATTTTGTATTTCCATCGTTCCCATTATCATTGGGAATCAGATCAGGTTGGGATTGAACATTGTTCTTGGCGAGTCTGAAGGATCATTGTTTCAGGTTTTTACCGTGTTCTTTCTGTTCATGCTTGTAAATACCGCTTGTGTCAGGATTAAAGGACCACTTTCCGAAAAACTATCTGTAAAGAATGGAGAACAGCTGTTGATGAGGATTTATGACAAAATTTACAGATTGCCTCAGATTGAATGGGATAGAATGGAAAAAGGAGATGTGTTTACCCTGATGGAATCGGATGTGAGGGTTATGAGGGAACACATTCCGAAATATCTGTTGCCCGTGATTGTTGAACTTCTCGGGATTGGATTTGGCTATTTGACTATAGGTCTTTACTCTCCCCCATTGTTTTTTGTTGCCATTGGTTCTGCTATTCCACTTGTCATACTTATAAATATCTACTCAAAGAAGATAAAGGAGAATGCAAAGAAGCTTCAGAAAAATACCGGAAAACTGAACTCATTTTTTGATGAAGAATTTCACAGCTCGGATATTTTAAGGCTTTTTAAGGCAAAAAGCTATTCAGATGCCCTTTATCGGAAGCGTTTTAACAGAAAAAAAGACTTTTCTATAAAGAACAGATCCCTTTCAGGAAGTCTCACAGGCTTGTCAAATTTTATCGTACTCTTCAGCGATGTCATCGTCATTTTTGTAGGAGCCTTTCTGATCAAACGGGGAACTCTTACCTTTGGTGAATTATCCGCAACGATTACGATTCTTGAAGGGAGTATATTATGGCCGTTGACTCGAATGCCACAGAATTTCGCCAGTATTTTTCAACAGAAGGCGTCATTCGAAAGATGTGCAGAATTTCTGAATCTTGCCGAAGAAGAAAAGAAAGAAGAATGTTTGTTGACCAATGTAAATTCTATTTCCGTGAATAACGTATGCTTCAGCTATTCGGATAAGAAGGTCTTACAGAATATCTCTTTCAAGTGTCGGAAGGGTGAAATCATACTCATCAAAGGGCCAAGCGGATCCGGTAAAACGACCCTGATGAAGCTTTTATTAGGCTTATATCAGCCGGAAAGCGGGGAAGTTTATCTGGAATCTGCAAAGAAGCATTGTGCGGTTGATTTTCGTTCGATAGCCTATGTACCACAGGATAATTTTGTTATTGACGGGTTGAGTCTCTCCGAAAATATACAGATGAACGATAAGAAAGGAAATCTTGAGCTTGCAACAAATTTATCGGTTGTCGGTGAATTTTCATCTACCATGCAATGTGGTTTATCAACCATCACCGATGCTTCAAGGAGTCTTTCAAAAGGTCAGATGCAGCGAATTGCCATTGGAAGGGCAATTTATAGAAATTCGGACTTTATGATTCTGGATGAACCGTTTTCGGCGCTGGATGAGAGGAATATGCTTCAAATTAAGGAGAATTTGAAAGAATTGTCACAAAACAAGGGGATTATTGTTATTTCACATCGAGAGATAGATGACTTTGCTGACAGAGTCTATACCCTTGACAGGGGGCGATTCATATGAAACAGAACACAACGGATAAGGTGCTGCGAAAGATGGCGAGACCGGGATTCACTTTCTTTTTAATCCTGTTGATTACAACCGTTGGGGAGAGTCTGACAAGATATTTCACAGCAGAGTTGTTTACGAGAATAATCAATTCGTATGCTTCGTGGACAATGGAAATATTGATTCAATACGGATTGTTGATTATGACAGTGCTGATTGCGGGAGCTGTCAGTACTTATTTCAAAGCCCTTTTTTCGGAAAAGAGCATTCAGCAGGGCGTAAACCGATTACAGGAACGGATGAGAACGGTCGTTGACAACGGAGGCTATCGTGAAGTGGAACAAATAGAATATGGTGAATATCATACCCTGTTGACGACAGATGTCGAAAGAGTAGCCGGTTTTTATCCGATGGTTGTTTTTCCTCTGATCGGTGGTGCTGTTCAGTTTTCCACTGCTTTGTATTTTGTGTTCAGAAACTGCTGGGAGCTGGCTTTAATTTATCTTGGAATTGCGTTTTTTTCTTTTCTGATACCCAAATTATTTAAATCGGATTTGAAGTCGACAAAAGAAGTGGTGCAAAAGAATGAGGGGTTTATCAGAACCTTTTTCAACCATTCACTCGAAAGAGTGGCGCTCGTTAAGGTTTATAACGGCAAAGCTCTTGAGGAAAAGGGTATAAAGCAGATTCATCAAAGATATGGAGAGGCTCTTGTACATCAGCAAACGGCATTTTCAAAGATGTTTGCCATCACCAATACGACAAGTTCCATGTTTTTATTGGTTCAGACTTTTGTGGAAATTTGGTTTGTCTCTATCGGAAAATTAACGCTCGGTGCCTTTTTCGGACTTGCTCAGTTATCCAGTTCCATCAACTGGCCATTCTGGTGGATGCCTCATTTGATTAATGCACTGTCCCAAACGGAGGTTTCAGCTGAGCGAATTGCCGAATTTGTGGACTCTGTTTCGGAACGGAGGGAAACGAACAGAGTGATTGACCCTTCAACAGATATTATCCGGGGAGAGAGACTCGCCTTTGCCTATGGGGATGATAAAGCGGATAAGGTGCTTGAAAACTTCTCCTTCGAGATCAACAGAAATGAAATCGTTGGCCTGAACTGGAAGAGCGGGGAGGGAAAGAGTACGCTGATCAAACTCATTTCAGGGCTTTATTCGCCACAGGATGGGAAGATCGTTCAGAATAAAGAGATCCTTTCTTTTGCCTATGCCTCTCAAAATGAACTGTTTTTCTCGGATTCGATTGAGAACAACGTGGCCTTGTCCGAATCGGTTGACCACCGGCAGTTAAAACAGGCCTTTGAAAAATCATCCGTTGATTTTCTTTCAGGAGAGCATACCGTAAAAACGCAGCTGGATAAAAAGGGACAGCCGCTTTCAGGTGGTCAGCAGAAGCGTATCAATCTGGCAAGGGCCTTTTATCACGATTCAGATGTCCTCATTCTGGATGAACCAACGGCTTCACTCGACAAAGAAACAAAGTCAAAGGTGCTTGAAGCGATAAAGAAAGAAAAGGAAAAGAGACCGATTATTCTCATCACACATGACAGGGAAACGTATGCCATTTGCGACCGGATGCTGTAACCCTTCTGCGGTATAAATGTTAAAACAAACAACACACATCCATAAGAACCACTGAAGATTTTATCGATCAACAGTGGTTCTTGTTTTTTTATTTGTTTTGTTGTTTCAAAGAGACGTAATGTTTTTGATATACTATAACGATGTAAGTTTTAACAAATATCGAGGGGGATTACTCAAATGAAAACGGTCAAGCCTGCCATTTCTTTTCAGGACGTATCCAAGACTTTCAGGATCAGAGAAAAGGGGTTCAAAAGAGACATGAAGGCAATAACAGCTGTCAATCAGCTGTCTTTTTCCGTCTCTCCCGGCGAGATTCTGGGATTGATTGGATTAAACGGTTCGGGAAAGACGACGACGATCAAAATGGCATGTGGCGTGATGAAACCGGATTCTGGTGAGATTCTGTCAGATGGGGATAATCCTTTTAAACGAAAAAAATCGTATTTACAGAAGGTTTCTCTGGTGATGGGTCAGAAAAGCAGACTGGATCCGGATCTTTCGATTCTGGATGCCATTCTGATGTATGCCTCTTTTTACGGGATTTTACCCGCTGAGGCTGTCAGACGGGCAGGTTATTTTGCGGAGATCATTCAGCTGCAGGAGACTGAATTGAAAAAACAGGTCAGGAAGCTCTCTCTCGGACAGCGTATGAAGGGAGAATTAACCCTTGCCTTTATCCATAATCCCCGAATTATCTTTCTGGATGAACCAACACTGGGTTTGGATTTTTTGACGCAGAGAAGGATTCGGGCTTTTTTGAAACGGTATTGTGAGGAACAGCAGGCAGCCATGATCCTGACGAGTCATGATATCGATGATATTGAAACGCTGTCAGACAGACTTTTATTAATCGACAGGGGAACAAGGCTATTTTATGGCACAAGAAGTGATTTAAAGAAGTTGATTCCCGCCCACTCAATTATCAGCTTTGATTCGGATAGGCAGGTTGAAGCTGTGTTAAAGGAGGTTCTCTGGCACAGGAATGACAATGGTTATCGTGTGGAGATTGGTTCAGAGGCAACACAAGCCTTCATTCAGAGACTTCTGAGGGCTGAGGTTGTTATTGAAAATCTGACGATTCATGATATAGGCCTGGAATCTCTGATTGAAGAAGTATTCAAGGTGGGAAGTGATGTTTAAGGCCGTTTTGAAAACACAATACAAACGCTATGCCATGTACCGGATTTATTTTCTTTCGGATCTGGCGGGCGGTGTTGTTCTTCCCGTGTTGATCAATATTCTTTTCTGGTACGGGATCACTGAAACGAATGTGATTGCTTATGATTTTTCAAATCTGATTCAGTACATCATCATGGCGAATCTGATTCTGTCCCTGACGACCGTTAATGTTGAAGGCAAATTGACCGCACATATTCGCAGCTATAAACTGGCCCAGCAATTGTTACTGCCCGTTGTTTATCACAGAAAGCTCTTGATGGAAACGGTTTCTGAAAAGCTGATCCGTTTTGTTTTCATCTATCTGCCGCTGGTACTGGTGCTGTTGTTTGTTTCCAGCAGGATAAATGTGTTCTTTTTCATTCTAACTTTACCGTCAATCTTTTTTTCATTCATGCTGAATCTGCTGTTTTCCGAGATCATTGGGGAACTTTCTTTTTGGCTTACGGAAACCTGGGGGATATCGGCTATAAAAAATCTGGTCTTTTCTGTTTTTGCCGGGGCACTTTTTCCACTGGATCTTCTTCCCGCTGATATATTGAATGTTTTCAGATGTCTGCCCTTTCAATATATGAGCTTTGTTCCAGCAAAGATTGTATTTGCAGAAGTTTCGATTCCATTCATCCTTGAATCGTATTTTATATCAGCTGTCTGGTGTTTGCTGTTATTTGGAATAGAACGGGTGATCTGGTTTGCCGGTCTTAAAAAATATGAGAGTTGTGGTGCATAGAATGAATCTTGTTATTCAATCGTTGATCTTTTCAATGAAAAAGGGTACAAAGTACAAAATCAATACGTTCAGTTGGTTTGTTGCGGATATTGCACTGTATTCATCTGTGTTTCTGCTTTATCTGCTGCTGGGGTTGGGGCTGGATAATTTCGGGGATTATTCAAAAGCGGAAATGCTGTTGTATATCTCTACTTATTCACTGGTGAACAATCTCTATGCCGTTCTTTTTTCAGAAGGTGTATCTGCTTATTCGGAAAATATCATGAACGGTTATTTTGTGTATGATCTGTTGTTGCCGAAACGTGTCCTTTTTTCGACGGTTATGAAGACGATCAACTTTCCACCGCTCCTGTCGACCCCTTTTCTCATTGGGATTAACGTCTGTTTATTGCTGTCTTATTCGCTTTCCGCTTCAGTGGTTGCACTGTATATTCTTTCCCTGATAGCCGGTGCCTTTTCTATTCTGTTTCTGTTTGTCATTCTGTATACTTTTCAGCTTTTTAAGGTCCGGACGGCCGTTTTGTCGGGTCTTGTGCTGGACATGCTGGAACTCTCGGAAAAACCGGACAGTGTTTTTCCAAAAAAGGTTCGGGATTTCTTTACTTTTATCATTCCCGCTTTTCTGATGAGTGCCCTGCCGTCAAGAATTGTATTGGGTAGAATTTCAGTTTTTGAGTTGTTATGGGTGTTTTCTGCCCCGTTTTTTCTGTATGGCCTCTTTCGTCTGGTGTTCTGGTGGGGGATCAGGAAATATGAATCCGAGGTGGAGTAATAAAAGCCTTTTTATAGAAGTTGTTTAAATAGGGATTTACGGCGTCTTTGGGTTTTGGAAGAGAATCAAAAGATAGATAGAAAAAATTAAAAGTAAGAAAATTTAATTAAAACAGTTTGATTTATTAAAAGAAAATGATATAATAATGTGTTGAAGATTCTTCAACGTAACCTTTTAAAATAGGATGTGAGCCGTGAGCGATCGTTGAATGATTAGAATGGGATTTAGCCTTTCTTAAAAGACAGAAGTTAATGAAAAGTGAATCAGCTTTTTTATCGGGCAGTTTGTGTCATGAGTGATTTTGATCTCTGACATGTTTGCTTTTGTCTTTGAGCGTTATTCAACGAGTGTCAACAAAATCATACTATTTTAAAAGGATGGAGATCATGAAATACTTCAAATATATAAAAAAACCTACGATTATCGAAATTGTCTTTTCTTTCTTTTATTCATTTGCCATTGCCACCATTCCATATCTTAACAAGCAGCTTTTTGACACGGTAGAAACCGGGCAGTATGCCCAGCTCTGGAAGCTTGTTCTGTATTATTTGATAGCCATATTTGCCAGTTCATCTCTGCAGTATATCTCACAGGCCAGCAGCTGGCAGCGATTGACGGATCTTCATCTCGCGGTGAAAGATATTCTATTCAAGTCCTTTCTCGGTTATTCGCATTCGAGCTTTCGGGAAAAGAGTGTCGGCGAATACGTGTCGATGATAGAAAATGATGTCAATGCGCTTGAAGAGACACGGATTGAAGGGATAGTGGATATTGTTAAATCTGCTCTCATGCTGATTGTTTATGCGGTAGCCATGATTTTATTCGTCGATCTGAGAATCGCCGTTGTTGTGATGGTCGCCTCGCTTGGGAGTGCGCTGGTCCCCAAATTGATCGCAAAGACACTCGCGGCACGAAAGAAAAAGTATCTTGAGGATCTGGGGATGTATATGAACTATACGACAGATTTTTTAAATGGCCATGCCTCTTTGAACGTTGATTCAAAGAAAAAGGTGACAAAGGAGTTTGAAAAACATCTGTATCAGCAGGAACAGTCCAAATTATCGTTTGGGAAATTCAAGACACTCACCAATGTGACCAACGGAACCGTCATGGATATCATCAGTCTGTCAGCGTTTATCATGGTGGGGTATCTACTGATTAAAAAAGAGATTACAATAGGGGCCGGAGTGGCCACATTCGGCTATATTGAGAATTTTATCTATCCCATTAAATATATTCTGAATGATATCAACGCCCTGAGTGCCGGAAGGGAAGTGGAGAAGAATATCCATCAGGTCATCTCCGAATCCGAGGCAGAGTCGACAAACAGGATTGAATATGGCCCCCCTCAGTCCATCGAATTCAGAGATGTCAGTCTGAAGAGGGGCGAGTTCCGCCTTGAACGATTTAATTATACGTTTGAAGCCGGAAAGAAATATGCCATCGTGGGTCATTCCGGTTCCGGGAAATCTACTCTGCTTTCCATGATTCGGGGGGAAGTCCTTCCGGACAGCGGTGAAATTCTGTTGAACGGGAAACCGGTTGAGGAGGCTTCCATCAAGAAGGTCCTTTCGGGGATCAACCAGCAGGATCATGTTTTTTTTGGAGACTATCATGCCAATTCTTCCCTGTTTGACACGTACAGTCCGGATTATGACAAGATTGAAAGGTGTTTTAACGGAGATGTCATCAGCCGGATCAAGTGTGGATCGGACAGCCGTCAACTGAGCGGTGGTGAACAGAAGATTCTGCTGCTGATGAGAAGCCATGCCTCTGAAAAGGAGATCATTCTGCTGGATGAAGTATTCAGTGCCATTGATTATGTGAACAGAGAGGAGGCGAAGCGTTTCATCTTTGAATCCAACGCATCCCTCTTTATCAGTGTGACACACGATTTATCCGAAGAAAATCTGGGTTATTACGATGAAGTGCTTTGGATGGAAAGTGGTAAACTGCTTTCACACCCTATTGGATGAAGAATCTGTTTTTCCCTTCTGATTTTGCTTTATAAGCGGCTTTATCCGCTCTTTTCAGGAGTTTGATGATATCGTCGTCATCTGTTCTTATACGGGTTGCCCCACTGCTGATACCGTAGTGAAATTTGTGGATTCCTGTCAGTACCGGCAGGAGTTCACCTTCCGTTCCCTGAAAGATGATGGCGAATTCATCCCCACCCCATCTCGCAACGATATCTTCCGGTTTTATCTGTTTTTTGATATGTTCAGATAGCTCGATGAGGATCCTGTCACCGATATGATGTCCTTTTTCATCGTTGATGATCTTGAAATCGTCTATGTCTATGAAGATGAGATACTGCACGGTTTTTAAGTCCCCTTGATTCTGTATGGCCTTATCGATGAAAAGGTCGAACGATCGACGGTTATACAGATTGGTGAGGGGATCGTGATGGACAAGATGATCCAGTTTCTTTCTTTCGGCCCTGTAGGCATCGGCAAATATTCTTATGAAGAGATATCCGATGAAGAGTGTTACAGGAATCTGAAACAGTCTGTCGAAGAAGACGATGATCGGATCATAGCGTTTCAGCAATTCGGGGTAATAGAATTCCACGATCAACAATATCATAAAAACGGCTATCTGAGAACAGATGAAGATAATACGGGGCCTCCCCATGTAGAAGAAACAGGTGCAGATCATCAGGAGAAAGAAATACGCGATGATACTGTTGGTACTGCCCCCTGAATCAAACCAGCTGTAAGGAAGAAAGAAAAAGGTCAGGAAGATGATGAAAAAGGTCTTCCAGAACGTTATCGACTGTTCTTTTTTCAGAAAGAAAAAGGTGATCAGTGAAATGGAAACCAGGGTCAGCCACTTGATATTTATTTCTAACGGAAATCCTAAGATGAGGTTTACAACGATACTGACAACGGATAAAACGGTGAGTAATATCAGGAGGTTCATATACACTTTATGAGTTAATTCATCTTTGCTTCCGTTGGGAGAGTCCATTCCTCAGCTCCTGTTTAAAATCCTGAGACCACCGTGTCATCAGTTTTATTTATCTTAGTTCTGAACCGATTTTACCATATACAATTTTAAAATAAATGAATTTTTATGTTTTCAAACGATTGTCGGTAGATTTTGTTCCTCGGAATCCCACCGGCAAATAAAAAAAGATAAATTGATTTTTTAAAATTAAGTATCATAAATCGACTGAAGTTCGTCTAATTAATAACCGATACAAAAAAGATGATGTATCTGTTACGTAAGATTGTTATAATATGCCACAAGACAATCACGATAGGAGGGATTATATGACATTCAGGATTAAGAGCATCAAATGGAAAATTATGATATGGATTGTTATTACTGCTGTTCTGACACTTGGCATCTTAGCACTCTCGATCTTTCTGATGGTAGGTAATACGGTAGGAACAATGGTTGAGAACAATGCAAGGGAAATTGTCATGGGAAAATCCGCTGAAGTTAGCCAGTGGATTGAGACGCAGAAAAAGTCAATAGAGATATTGGCAAGTACCAGTGAAATTAAAAGCCTGGATTTTGATGAGGCTGCGGCTTATTTTAATGAACGACTGGATGTTATCGGAAGAGAGTTTGAAAATGTCTTTCTTGTGGATAAAACCGGAAAGGGAAAGGTACAGAATGGTTCTGCTCTCGATATCTCTCAGCGAGACTATTTTAAGGCGGTGATGAGCGGGAGTCTGTTTGCACTGTCCAATCCTGTTTATTCGGCGATAACCGGGAACCCTATCTGTGTCATTGCCTATGCCGTCAAGGATGATTCTGGAAAGACGATCGGGGCTGTCGGCGGCTCCATCACACTTGAGACCATCTCACAGATAGCTGAAAAAGCATCTCTTGGCGGAATGGGATATGGATTTATCGTCGATGGGAACGGACTTCTCGTAGCGCATAAAGATAGGGATATTGTCATGAAACAAAATTTACTCGATACGGATTCCATTGGCTATGAAAACCTTGAAGAAGCTGGGAAGAAGATGCTTAACGGTGATACCGGTGTGGAATTGATTGTGACACCGGATGGGATCAGAGAGTTGGTAGTTTTCAATCCGATCAGAAACACACCGAACTGGTCTTTTGGAATTGCCGTTGACTCGAATGAGATTAATGCCGATACAAATAATATCCTTTTATTCGTTCTGTTGATCGTGCTTGTCATCGCAGGTGTCTTTCTTGCTCTGAGTTATTTCCTCGGAATGATTATCAGCAAACCGATTAAATCCCTTGCCGTTGATGTTGAGAAGTTTGGTCAAGGGGATCTGACGGTATCGTTTGATGTGAAAACCGGTGATGAAATCGGAATGATGGCAGATTCTCTCAAGATCATGGGAAGCAGTCTGAGAGAGGGAATGATAGAGATCAACAAGGCAACTGAAAATGTCAGCCATTCGGCACAGGATTTATCGGCCATGGCAGAAGAAGGGAGTGCTACTTCGGAAGAATTGACGTCTCAAGCGGAGACTGTCGATTCAAATGTTCAGAACACCTCAGCGTCAATAGAAGAAGTTACTTCCGGTGTACAGGAGGTTGCCGCGAGTGCGCAGGATGTCTCGAACAATTCCAACGCTCTCGCAGAAGAGATCAATGCCACACAGAAAGCCGTAAAGAATGGTCAGAAGATTCTCGACTCACAGAGCAGACAGATTGTTGCCGTGACCGATGAAAATAAAAATGCCACCGAACTCGTTACAGCCGTTGCGGAGAAGGCAAATAACGTCCAGACAATCGTCAATACGATTTCTTCCATAGCGGAGCAGACAAACCTCCTTGCTTTGAATGCGGCTATTGAGGCGGCAAGAGCGGGAGAAGCCGGGAAAGGATTTGCCGTGGTGGCGGATGAAATAAGAAAACTGGCAGAAGAGAGTAAGAAAGCCTCTTCGAATATCGCCAATATCCTGAATGAGATAGATGAGGGATCCGATAAGGCAAATGAAGCCGTGAAAAAGACAACTCAGTTGTTTAACGCCTTTGAAGAGGGTGAAAAGAGACTTCTTGAAGAATTTAACAGTATTTCCGAATATATGGACAACGTTACCAATCGTGTTGAAACGCTCATGGGAACTGCGGAAGAACAAAGTGCCTCTTCTGAGGAGATGGCCTCTGCGATGGATACATCGGCCAAATCAATGACGAGTGTATCGGAGCAGATGGAGGAGATTACAACCGGTGTCAGACAAGTTGCTGAATCCTCTGAACGGATGAATCAAACCGCAGAGGAATTGAATTCGCTTGCGGATCAATTGCATGATCTTGTGAAAAAGTTTAAGGTGTAAGTGTTCAGATGGAAAGATAAAGTGATGAAATGAGTATGCTAACGAGGAAATGTGCTGAAAATAGCCATTTCCTCGTTTTTTTAGCGGAGGAATCAATCGTCCTTTTACAGATGAGAGGTGGAATGTTATAATGCGATTGAATCGGGGAAGAGTTGACGATATGGATACAAACAGACTGGGGGGATCAGAATAAAGAAGAAGATGGATGAACTGTCGGAAGAACTTTCAAGGGAATTTTTCGGTAAATTTATACGGGATATGCATTTTCTGCTGACGTACGAACTGCATTTTTTGGTTAAAGTGATCAGGGAAGCCTATCCGGAACTGCTGTCGGAAGAAATGCTCGCCCACTTTGACAACCTGCCTTATTTCCTGCATCATCCGGTCAAGGAGTCGCACGGAATGTTCTTTGTCAAGAACAGATACATAGAAGTACGGGAAGATGATACGGGAGAGATACATTTTGAAATGGACAAGGCGCTGGCCGTTTATGTGGTGGAGGACTTAAAGGACCTGATCGATGAATCCGTTGAAAACGACGTGCTGTTGTATTTTTTAACCGCCTTATCCAACCTTTACGGCTGTTTTTCGGTTCAGCAGTTCTTAAGGGTATGGGATCGGTACAACAGGCGGCCTCTATCCGGGGAAAAGGTCATAAGGATCTGTCAGCATTTTAACAGACAGAAATACCCCTTCCGGTACGAACAGGACTATATCGTTCATGAAATTCTGCGAACCGTTGAATTGGAAGAAATGCTGGAATTGGTTGCGGAGAAGCCCTATTATTGTCCAACAGCCGATGAGATCAGCTTATACACTTCGGGAATCATTGATAAAACAGCCGAAGCCTATATTCGAATGGCCGATTATCTGCACAATCATCCCGGTGGATTGAATCCGGAGAACCTTGAAGGTTTGATAGAAAATATCGGCTATGCGCTGAAATACAATTCCAGTTATGCAAATATCCGTAAAATCCTCGAATTGATGGCGTATCGCTTTGAAGATGATCGGGTGGAACAGGTGTTTAGTGAAATCATTCGCTATTCGACGGTGAATACGAGAAAATGGATCAACCGGGGCTTTATGGATGTGGAAGTGGAATAGACCGGATCAGAGGCTATTCCTTTTGCTGAAACCTTATTTTGGAGTGATGGAACATTATGGCAGAAAAAAAAGAAAACAGAGAGCAGATCACTGTGTGGTTTTTACCTGAAGGCTTTCACGTTGAGGCAAATATCGATTCGACTGTTCAGGGATTGAAACTACTTCAATCGGATAAATACAGAGGATTGTGGCAACTTGGTTTTCTGCCGCGTCAGGAATGGTTTACCCCCGTAATCGATTTTTTACATGCAATCAGCGATAAATTGATTACCCGATTGATAAGACATCCGGGTATAGAAATAGAACGGGAAGCCGTAACGGTTGATCTCGAAGATGATGAATTAAGCCGGTTACTGGAGGAAGTCCCGTTTGCGATTGGCAGTGAGTATGTTGATAGTGACTGGATTGTTGAACTCTGGCAAAATCTTCTCACCATCTTCAAGACTGAGATCAGTGATTTTAACGGTAAAGTTGCCCTGTATTTTGCTCAGAAGAATTCAAACATTCATCTTGCAGACAGGATTTTCTTTCATCTCGTGGAAAATGAAGAACCCGATTTTCCCTTTGCCTTTATGGCCACCTATTCAAAGAAAAAGCCGCGCAGTCAAAAAACACTGCACACGCCACTTAAAAAGGCCTTAATCGAATTTAAAGATGATGAGAAAAAGTTGATCAGTCTGATGGGTTCCGTCGTGAAAAGCGCCGATCAGAGCTCTTTTATTTCAGAACTGATGGAAAGCGGGGAATTGTTCTCACCGATCAAATTGACGAGTGATGAAGCCTATACCTTTTTACGGGAGATTCCACTTTACGAGGCGTCGGGGATTATGTGCCGGGTTCCGAATTGGTGGCGGAAAAAAAAGAACGGTTTGAAGCTCTCCGTTCGGGTTGGGGATGACATGCCGTCAAAGGTAGGACTCAATGCCCTGTTGTCATTCAAACCTCAGTTGTTTGTCGGAGATTCCGAGATCGCGGAAGAGGATCTCCGGGAATTCCTTCAACTGTCTGAAGGGTTGATAAGATATAAGGGAAAATGGGTTGAAGTCAACCATACAAGATTAAAAGAGGCCTTGAAGGCCTTCGAAAAAATCCGGCAAAGATCCGGAAATGATTTACTTACACTTGCAGAAGCCATGCGACTTGAACTGAACGGCCCACAATCGCTTGGACTCGACAAAATCGATACCGAGGTGACGGTGTCAAACGGCGAATGGTTCAGGGAGATGCGAAACAGACTCATAAGACCTGAAAATGTCAGGGGGGATGATCCCGTTTCTACTTTTACCGCCACTTTGAGAGAGTATCAGAAAAATGGGTACAATTGGCTTCAAAACATGGCGCATTTTGGCTTCGGTGCCTGTCTTGCTGATGATATGGGACTCGGAAAAACAGTACAGGTTATCGCGCTGCTGGAATATATCCGGACACAGGAAGGGGGTAGTGCCTTGCTGATTCTACCGGCTTCTCTGATTGGAAACTGGCAGAAGGAAATCGAGAAGTTTGCACCCCGTATGCCTTACAGGATCCTTCACAAGAGTGCGATGAAAAACGGAGAGACCCTCAAGGTTAATGAGGACATTTTCCTGCATATTACGACCTATGGGATGGCGAGACGACTCGAACTATTTAAAGGAAGAAAGTGGGATGTTTTGATTCTTGATGAGGCACAGGCGATCAAGAATCCTGGAACAAATCAAACGAAATCCATCAAGGAAATAGAGGCAACGATGAAGATTGCGATGACCGGCACCCCTGTTGAAAATCATCTATCCGATTTGTGGTCACTGTTTGATTTCCTCAACCCTGGACTGCTTGGGACTCAGACTGAATTCGCCAGGTTTGCAAAAGGCTTGAAAACCGATTTGACGGGATATGCCAAGCTGAGAAAGATGATTCAGCCATTCCTGCTCAGGCGTTTGAAGACGGATAAACGAATCATTTCCGATCTGCCGGATAAAATTGAAGTCAATGAATACGCTACGATGACCAACAAACAGATTGTCCTGTACACAAGGCTGTTGAAGGATATTGCCAAAAAGATTGGAAGAGTGGATGGGATCAATCGGAAGGGACTGGTTTTGTCCAGCATTGTGAAGTTTAAGCAAATTTGCAATCATCCGGATCAGTATCTCGGGAAAGAGGACTATCTGCCGGCATCAAGCGGGAAATTCCTGCAGTTGGGAGAGATTTGCCGGACGATTTATGACAAACGGGAACGCGTACTCGTTTTCACACAGTTCAGAGAGCTGACGGAACCCATTTCCGCTTATTTGAGTGAAATCTTCGGGAGACAGGGTTATGTACTACATGGCGGAACATCCGTCGGGAAGAGAACGGAAATGGTGGAAGCGTTTAACTCCGAACGCTATATTCCCTACATGGTTCTCTCGTTAAAGGCCGGGGGAACGGGGCTTAATCTGACGGCTGCCAATCATGTGGTACATTTTGACCGGTGGTGGAATCCAGCGGTTGAGAATCAGGCGACAGACCGTGCCTTTCGTATCGGTCAGCAGAAGAATGTTGTCGTGCACAAGTTTGTCACGAAGGGGACGATTGAAGAGAAGATTGATGCCATGATCAACGACAAGCGAAAATTGGTGGAAGATGTCCTGAACATTGACGATGAAAAATGGATTACGGAACTCAGTAACGATGAGCTGATGGAGATGTTCAAATTGGGTGGTGTTTGACATGGATGAAAGATTTAAAAAATATCAGACGGTAGCCGAACGAAGACAAATGGCGAAGAATTCTACTGAAAGGTTAAAAAAGAGAAAAGATTCTCTTGAGCCGGTCGTCATAGAAGGGAAAAAACTGGCCACCAACTGGTGGGGAATGGCGTGGAATCAGAATCTTGAGCGTTATGCCGATTATACCAATCGTATCGGCAGGGGAAGGAGTTATGTCAGGAACGGTTCCGTTATCGACCTCAAGATCAACAAAGGCCTCGTTACCGGTCTTGTTCAGGGGAGTCGGAAAACACCGTACAAGGTTTCCATAACGATAGAAACGCTGAGTGTGGAAAAGCGGGAACAGATCGTTCAACTTTGCCATAACCGGATTGCCTCCCTTGAAAGTTTAATAGACGGAAAGTTCCCCGAAGAATTGAAGGTTCTCTTTACAGAAAAGGCGTATGGTCTGTTTCCGTCACCCGAAGAGATAAAATTTTCCTGTTCATGTCCGGACTGGGCCAGTATGTGTAAACACGTTGCCTCGGTCCTGTATGGCATCGGCAGTCGTCTCGATAAGAATCCGATGCTTTTCTTTGAGCTCAGGGACTTGGATGGTACCGCACTGATTAAAAAATCAATGGAAAAGCGTTTGAATAATATGTTGAAAAATGCCCATTTGAAAAGCAAAAGGGCCATTGACGAGAAAGATGTCTTTGATCTGTTTGGTATTTAGTTTTATCATGATTTATGATTGCACTGAAAAAACAGAAATCTATCGAAACTATCTACCGTATATTGTATATACAGAATCTTTAAAGTGCTTTATATGTTATATGACAGAGCAGGATGTTCGTTTTTTCAGGGGAATCATGATTTATAAGATTTCCTTGCTTCAAAGAATATAATCAAAATCAAATAATATCACTCTACTCTAAATAACTTTCGATGATGCATTTTATAAGCATGCAACTTCATACTGCTTCAAAAGCCTAATACAGTTTTTTTTTCTTTATTTCCCCCTTACATGGAGAGTAAGGAAATTAAGAATAATTTGAGCTGCGATGATAATGGAAAGTTAACTTGACATTGGCCGGGTTTTATGATAAATTATGGTTGGAAAGTGTGCTTTACATTATAGAATTAGAAGGGGTAAAGTTTGAAAAATTATCTGGAACAAATCAGAAAGAAGAGGGGAATCACGCAGAATGAACTCGCTGAGATACTAAAAGTTTCAAGGCAGACGATCAGTTCTATCGAGAAAGGGAGGTACAACCCTTCAATCCTGCTGGCGTTTAAAATTGCCAGATATTTCGGTCAGACGATAGAAGAAATATTTATCTACGAGGAGGAAAAATAAATGAAGAATAGAAAAGGATTGTACATCCTGCAGACATTGGCTGGAATCGCTTTGACTATCGTTGGTGGTTTTGTCTTGAACTCAGAAGAGATGAACATGGTCTCCGGACTTTTCATAGGAATCGGTTCAGCCTGTACGGCACTCGGAGTGGGCTGGTTTATCCAGTCACTGGTCATTCCCGAAGACCGTATGAAACAAATGAAAAAACAAAAGGCCGTGGAACTGGTTGACGAGCGCAGTATCAGGGTCCGGGAGAGAACTGGCTATATGACCGGTAAAATAATGGATTATGTTTTCCTCGGCTTCATTCTCATTCTGGGGTTTATGGGAGTGGACAAACTGATCATCATAATTGCAACACTTCTGCTTGTGATTAAATTTATTCTGGTCATCTGTTTTTCGAGTTATTATTTTAAAGAGATGTAACCGGAAATAATAAACAAAAAGCATCTTTGATATGTATATATCTGAGATGCTTTTTTATTTGTTAATTTGCGACTATAAAATTTTGAAGCTGGGCAGATGAAAGCTGGATATATTACTATTATATGATACAATTTTTAAAGCGAATATAATTTTGAAAGAAGGTGCTTTTTTGAATACTGATATTTTTAGTAAATTTAAAGTTCCTGAAAATGAGAACTTTATATGGGTTGATTTTTATCATGAGATCGCCAAAGGGATTTTAAAATATAAAGATTCCAGGAAAGAACTTGTTGAAATGGTTATACAGGCGCATACATCTGCCGATACTTCAATAAAATTCCTTCAACAAAAAAATGGCAAATTACAAGAGTATATTGATCCGTTTACCATTATGAGTGCTTTTAATATGTCCATTAAATCTGAAGCACGAAAAAAGCTTCAGGAATCCTATGCAAAACTGTTTCATGTTTCATATGATCTTCCAAATTCGGATTTTCTCCTTCCAAACCCGATGAATTTTGCTTTGAATTTTTCAAGGGATTATGATACCCATCAAATTGACGTTTTGTGGGAATTGTTTGAAGCACTTGTAAATAAAAATGATGATGAGCATTTTAAAAATGCGATGAACAAGGTTTTGGGATTTGCTGGTGGGAAAATGGCAACAATAACTATTATCCTGTATCTTGTTTCGCCAGAGCGATTTATTTCTTTTGATAAGAACTCTTTGACTTTGATTGAATTTCTTCTGGATCAAAAAATAAAACCAAATAAGTTAAAAGCCGAAGATTATTTTAAGATTCTGGAAAATCTTCAGAGATTATATCATCAGGAAGATGCAATATTTAAAAGTAATAAAGAGGTAGTTTTAGGTGGGTATTTGAATACAGATTTGCTAAAGGAGCTGTCAAATAATACTAATGACGTTCAAAAATCAATTGAATACAGGACGCCGGATCAAATTACCGAAGAAGAATGGCGTACGATACTGGAAGATTCGAACTTCGCCAATTCAACGATCAAGGAAATATTTTCAACTTTATTAGATATGGGTGGGGAAGCTTCGGCAGGAGACATTGCAAAGAAAAATGGAGCCCAATATCAGTTTTATAATTTAACCGTTGGTGAATTTGGGAAAAAAGTCAAAGAACATTACAGAGTAAAACCAAATTTGTCTGAACCTTTTCAAGAACCAGATAAGTATAAATATTGGTGGGTGCCATTTACTGGTAAAAAGAAAGAAGATGTTAAAGGATTTATGTGGGTTTTAAGACCGGAATTGAAAAAAGCTCTGATAGAACAAAAAGAAAAAAACAGACGATATTGGCTCTATTCACCCGGAGAAGCAGCCTGTATGTGGGATGATTTCTATGAAAGAGGGATTGTTGCAATCGGATGGGATTCTATCGGCGATTTTAATCAATTTGCAAATAGAGAAGAGATAGAAGAAAAGTTGAATCAAAATCGGGAAAATGATATTAATCAAAAACATTCATCTTTTGCGGTCTGGCAATTTTATAAAGAGATGGGAATTGGTGATATTGTCTATGCTAAAAAAGGCAAGAATCAGATTATCGGTAAAGGAGTTATAGAATCAGATTATTATTATCTGCCTGAAGAAAAGCGATTTACCCATTGTAGAAAGATTAACTGGCAAAAGATAGAGGAATTTGAAATCGATTCAGCTTATATTAAAACACTGACAGATATTTCTGAAAAAAAAGAACTGATCAAAGAGATTGAAGATGGAATCTTACAGTCAAATTCAGGGAATCTAAATTATTGGTGGTTAATTGCAAAACCAAATGTTTGGAGTTTTTCCGAATTGAATATTGGCGATACGATTGATTACAGCATCTACACTGAAAAAGGAAATAAAAGGAGACGGGCGGAAAATTATCAAAATGCAGCTGTTGGGGATAGAGTGATTGGATACGAAGCAAGTCCTGTAAAATCAGTTGTGGCACTTCTCAGAATAGAGAAAAAAGATGATGAGAAGATTTATTTTAAAAAGATCAAAGATTTTGATTTAAAGATCAGTTTTAAAGAATTGAAATCTATTGCCGTACTTAAAGATATGGAATTTTTTAAATTTTTAAATGGAAGTCTGTTCAAACTTACAGAAACTGAGTTTAATAGCATCATTGATATGTCAGAAGAAGAAGCGATAAAGCCTTCAGGAATAAAGTATGAAAATGAAAAATACGATAAAAATACTTTTCTTAATCAGGTGTTTTTGACAGAGGAAGATCTTTACAGACTGAGAATGCTACTCAAAAGGAAGAAAAATATCATCCTTCAGGGACCTCCCGGTGTTGGGAAAACGTTTATGGCGAAGCGTCTTGCTTATACCTGTATGGGTGAAAAAGCAATAAATCGGATAAAAATGGTTCAATTCCATCAGAATTATACCTATGAGGATTTTGTACAGGGATTTAAGCCAGATGGTGAGGGCTTTTCACTTGAAAAAGGTGTATTTTATAATTTCTGTGTGAAAGCAAGAAAAGATCCTGAAAATGAATACTTTTTTATCATAGATGAAATCAACAGGGGGAACATCAGTAAGATCTTTGGTGAGCTGTTGATGCTCATTGAGGCGGATAAAAGAGGGAAGGAATATCAGGTCGAACTGAGTTATTCTCATGAAGTTTTTCATGTTCCTGAAAACCTTTTTATCATAGGATTGATGAATACTGCAGACAGATCTTTGGCTTTAATTGATTATGCCCTGCGTCGCAGGTTTGCATTTTTTACTGTTGAACCGGGATTTAAAACGGAAGGATTTGATGTGTACAAAAAAAGCCTGAATTCTTCCCATTTTAATGAACTGATAGATGCGGTCATTCGGTTAAATGAAAAAATAGAAAAAGATGACTCACTTGGCGCTGACTATAAGATTGGACACAGTTATTTCTGTAATCTGGAATTAGACGATATGGCTTCAGGAAGATCGAAAGAGTTGCTGGAGATGATCGTTAAATTTGAGGTAGAGCCTCTTATCAGAGAATACTGGTTTGATCAGGATGATGTTGCAAGAGAGGAATTTGAAAAACTGATGAAAGTTCTGGAAAATTAAATGAGTGAGAGAAATTCTCATATACTGATAAAAAATATCTATTATATGCTGTGTTATGC
>ERZ795048.1107-NODE-1107-length-25497-cov-9.494930_pt1 | contig 25497 bp, 22 predicted proteins | sample MGYA00375132_ERZ795048 | MGnify/ENA primary metagenome ERZ795048 (study PRJEB30177, sample SAMN05720225) | activated sludge metagenome | isolation source: Anaerobic digester | place: Hong Kong | collected 2014-12-17 ... | reverse complement strand
TATGACTTTACACCAATGAAAATGAATGGCAATGACATGGTTACACAGTATCACTCAGATATATTAAAAAATTACTTTCCGACTATTTTCATACAGCCTGATGAAGACTTGTTAATGATAAAAAGATTAAAACATTTAACCGATGCTTATCCTACTGATGATTCACTTGATAAAATTGCGTATTCGGATATACATGTTTGTACTGAAGATTCCAAATTTTACGATGTTATCAGCATGGTAAAACCAGCAACAAAAAGTGAATACTTAAGATGTATAGGATTAATTTATGGTCAGGGTACATGGTATGATAATGCAGAAAATCTTATACATCAAAAACTTGCGGAAATATATGATATTATCTGTTTTAAATACGAAAATGATGATAACAAAAAAGATGATGAAATGATTAAGGAATCAAAAAGAAAAATTAAAAGTTTAATTACATATGAAGAAGCAATAGTTCATGGTAACAATCTTTTGGTTATTAAGTGGTATTTCGATAATTACAAAAAACAATTTATACTGGAATATATAAACAGATATCGAGATTTTAGAAGATTTAATGATGAGTTCGATATTCTGCCAGCAGATGTTTCAATATCAAAGAAAAATAGTTATATCGAACAACAGAATTATAAGTACTTTATTGAGCCTTTATCAGTAATTAAATATATTGATGAAAAAGTAATTGATAAAATTATTAAAAACAGACCTTATATAAGTATTGATGATTTTGCGAATAGAAACAATATTGATAATGATACATTAATACAACTTAAAAAAGATGGTTATTTGAGGAGTTTAGATGAAACTTCACAGATTGATCTTTCATCACTATTCGAGTAAATTGTAGAAATATCTTGTTTTCAATATATTTTAAAAAAAGTTGACAAAAAAAAGCATCTATGGTAAAGTTTTAAAGTACAAAAGAGTGGCTAGCCACTCTTTACTTTATGATAAGGAGTAACATGAGTAAATTCATTGCTCAACAAGCTTTTGATATTGCATCAGAAGCTGCAGAAAAATATAATATTGAAGTAATTGACAGCGAATTTGTAAAAGAAGGAAAAGACAGATTTTTAAGGATTTATCTATATAAACCAGAGGGCATAACAATTGATGATTGTGAGAAGGTTCATAGAGATATTGATGATAAAATTGATAATCTTGATATAAAAGATTCGTATTTTTTGGAAGTCAGTTCATTAGGATACGATAAGAATCTTAGAAATAAAAGAGAATTTGAAATTGTTAAAAACACAAAAATAGCCATAAATTTATATAAGCAGTTTGAAAATAGCAAATATCATGAAGGAATTCTTATTGATAGGACTGACGATTTTACCATAATTAATAAAGATGGTACTGAAAAGAAATTTGCTAATAATGATATTTCGAAAATAAACCGAGTGTTTGAATAATAAGGAGGATATATAATTAATGAAAAAGGAAAGTAGTTCGAATTTAGGGCAAAATACAGATTTGATTGATGCCATCAGGCAGATAGAAAGAGAAAGGGGTATTGATAGTAAAACCCTTATCGAAGCTATAGAAGCTGCATTAGCTTCAGCATATAAGAAACATACAAAGTCCGAACAAAATATTGAAGTAACTATGGATGTTAATACTGGTGAAGTAAAACTTTTTAAGGTTAAAAACATTGTTGATGAAATAGTTGATGAAGAAAATGAAATGCTTATTGAAGACGCGAAAGAATATGCTGATGTTGAAGTAGGTTATTGTCTGAAATTCGAAGAAGAAATGCTTCCTAGAGAATTTGGTCGAATAGCTGCACAAACAGCAAAGCAAGTTATTCTTCAAAGAATAAAAGACGCTGAAAGAGTAAAAATATTAGATATATATGAAAATAAGTTAAAAGAAATAGTAAATGGTGTCGTAAGAAGAATAGAAAATGATACTGTTTATCTGGATCTAGGCAATACTGAAGCGATTCTTCCAAAGAAAGAACAGGTTCCAAGTGAAAGATACGGAATAAATTTTAAATTTAAAGCATTTGTATTTGATGTAAAGAAAACCAGCAAAGAACCAAAGATATTTGTTTCAAGAACTCATCCCGATCTCGTAAAAAGATTATTCGAAATGGAAGTTCCTGAAATACAGAGTGGAATAGTAGAAATTAAAGATATTGCACGTGAACCAGGAGCAAGAACTAAAATTGCTGTATATAGTTCAGATTCAAATGTTGATGCTACCGGAGCTTGTATCGGACACAGAGGAATAAGAGTTTCAAATGTAGTTGAGGAATTAAGAGGAGAAAAGATTGATATTATTGAGTGGAGTGCAAATCCTGCTCAGTTTATATCTTCTGCATTAAGTCCTGCTGATGTTTCTAGAGTAGATGTTATTGAAGTAGAAAACAGTAATGGGGATAAAGAAATTAAAGCTAGGGTAACTGTACCGGACAATCAATTATCGTTAGCAATTGGTAAAGAAGGACAAAATGCGAGACTTGCAGCAAAACTTACAAATTGGAAAATTGATATTATTCCGGAGTCCGAACTTAGAAAGATAATAGAAGAGCAACTTATGACAGATGATTCACTTATTCAAGAATCTAAACCTGCCAGCCAACTTGATGCTCTATATAATGATAATTTCGAAGAGGAAGAGGATGAAAAAGAGTAAAAAAACACCATTGCGCATGTGTTTGACATGTAGAACAATGAAACCAAAAAAGGAATTGATACGCATTGTCCAAAAAGATGATGGCAGTGTAGACATGGATATTACTGGTAAAATGAATGGTAGAGGTGCATATATCTGCGATGATATTCAGTGTTTTGAGAAAGCAAGAAAAAGCAAGATTTTAAATAGAAATTTTTCAGCAACAATAGATGATAATTTATACAATAAGTTGGAGGAATATATAAATAGAACAAAATAGAGTATTATTAATGATTGGACTTGCTATAAAAGCAAGAAAATGTGTAACAGGTGCAGACTTATGCCTTGAATATATAAAAAAAGATAAAGTTAGATTATTGTTTATTGCATCAGATTGCACTGAAAACACAAAAAAGAAGGTAGTATCAGCAGCTGAGAAAAAAAGTTTAGAAACTTTTTATACATTTTCTAAGAATCAACTGGGAGATATTACTGGAAAAGAAGAAATATCCGTTATAGCTATAACTGACTATAACTTTGCAAGAGGTATTAGAGAGAAGATAACCAAGGAGAACTAAATGGGGAAAAAAGTAAACGAATTAGCAAGAGAAATAGACAAAAAAGCCAGTGAAGTATTGAGAAAATTGGATCAGCTTGGAATAAGCTGTACTGTAAATACAGTTCTTACTGATGAACAAGAACAGATGATATATGATGTATATCGTATTAAAAATACATCAGCAAAACAAAATCCAAAGGTAGTTACAGTAACATCACCAGATTCAACAAAGACTAAAACTGTAGTCATAAAGGCACCAGAAAAGCAGATTGATAAGTCTAAAAGCGATGATTCTGTAGAAAAGCCAATGGTTGTAGTTGTAAAGACAACGAAAGGCGGAGAAACAAAGTCAACTATCAAGCACATTAAGCAGGAGCCTGAAAATGCACCTGAACCTACAAAAGAGAAAGAAAAACCCCAAGAGAAAAAAGTTGTTGTAGTTAAAACTCCTGAAGTTGTTGTCCCAGACAAAAAAAATGAAGAGGTAAAACCTGTAGAATCAGTAAAAGTTGAGTCTCAAATTAAAGAAACAAAAGCTGAACAACCATCTGTAGAAAAAAAACCTGAACAACAAACAGTGGAAAAAAAGCCTATTGAAAATCAAAAGCAAACAAAAGAACGTGAGTTCACTAAAGAGGAAAAAAAGGAAAAAACTTATAGAGAACATAAAGAATATAAGAATAATACATATATTCCAGGTACAAGAAGTGATAAGCCATTTGTGCATAAAGATAATAGACCAGATAAAGGTTATGCGCAGAAAACAAATAGACCAGATAAACCAATTAACAGAGGCGAAAGAAAACCTGGTTATAATCAGTCAAATACAAGTCAGGGTTACAGAACTCGTCCAGCGGGTACATTTCCAAGTTCGCAGGGTTATAACAAAGATAAAGATCAATCCACTGATAGAAACAGACAGGGATATAAAAAGCCTGTGGACAAGGACAAATCTGTCGAAGAGATAAGGGTAAAAGCTGATAAAATAAGAGTAGATAAAAAAGAACTCTTAAAAAAAGATCAAGAAAAAGTATTAAATAAAGATAACAAAAAGGAAGCTGCAGTTAGTAAAGGTATTACTGCAAAACAGTCTAAATACGATAAAAGAGAGATAATCACTCCAAAAAGCGCAATAGATACTAAGAGTTTGACAGAAGATGAAATCTTCACAACTTTTTATAGAGATAGCGCACCAAAAAGAAGGAGAAAGAAAAGAGAAAACATACCTGCCAAAATTGAAGTATTGAAATTCGTAAAACTTCCACCAGAAATGACTGTTAAGGAATTTGCTGAAAAAATAAAGAAAACCAGTTCTGATGTTTTATCTAAATTACTACTTATGGGTTCGGACATAATGAGTATAAATGAGAATATTGATTTTGACTCAGCTGCTTTAATCGCGGATGAATTTGGTATAACATGCGAAATGGAAAGCATTAAAACTGAAGAAGATATTTTATTCGATGACGAAGCAGAAGATAAAATTGATGACCTTGAAGAAAGACCCCCTGTTGTCGTTGTTATGGGTCATGTTGACCATGGCAAGACTTCTTTACTGGATTATATTAAGAATTCCAATGTTGCCGAAAAAGAAGCTGGAAAAATTACTCAGCATATAGGTGCATATAGGGTAAAAATAAATGAAAGATATATTACATTTTTAGATACTCCTGGACATGAAGCTTTTACAGCTATGAGAAAAAGAGGAGCTGATGTAACTGATATAGCAATAATCACTGTTGCTGCTGATGATGGTATTATGCCACAGACAGTTGAAGCTATAAATCATGCAAAAGCTGCTGGTGTTACAATTATTATTGCAATAAATAAAATTGACTTACCTGCAGCAAATCCAGACAGAGTTATGCAACAGCTTATGGAACATAATCTTGTAGCAACAAAATATGGTGGAGATACCGAATGTATTCCTGTATCTGCAAAAACCGGACAGGGTATTGATGACCTTCTTGATACAATACTGCTATCAGCAGATATTCTTGAATTAAAAGCTAATCCAAACAGACAAGCAAAAGGCATTGTTTTAGAATCAAGAATGGAAAAAGCAGGAACTGTTACTACTTTATTGATACAAAGAGGAAGCTTAAAGAAAACTGATTACATTATTTCCGGAACTTCAGTAGGACATATAAAAGCGTTGTATGATGACAGAGGTAAAAATATAGAAGGTGCAGGACCATCAATGCCTGTAGAAATATTGGGATTAGATTCACCACCTGATGCAGGAGAGATGTTTTATGCTGTTGATGATGAAAAAACCGCAAAATCTTTAGCTGAAAGAAGAAAACATGAGAGACAAGTTATTAAAACATCTCATAAGTTAACAACACTTGATGATTTATATGATCAGATTCAAGCTGGTAATGTTAAGGATTTAAATATAATCATTAAAGCTGATGTTCAAGGTTCTGTAGAAGCAATTTCTGATTCATTTAAGAAACTGTCGACAGATGAAGTTAAGGTGCATATTATACATGGTGCAGTTGGAACAATATCGGAAACAGATGTATCGTTAGCTGAAGTAACAAATTCTATAATAATTGGCTTTAATGTAAGACCATTAGGGAATGTTACAGAAGCTGCTAAATCAGCAGAAGTTGATATTAGGCTTTATAGTGTAATATATGATGCGATAGAAGATTTGAAAAATGCTATGGCAGGTATGTTAGACCCAAAAACAAAAGAAGTTGTTTATGGACATGCTGAAGTTAGAAATACATTCAAAATTACAGGTGCTGGAACAGTTGCAGGCTGTATGGTTCTTGATGGTAAAATATTAAGAAACACTAATGTTAGACTTGTAAGAGATGGAATCACGATATTTGATGGAGCATTAAGTTCTCTTAAGAGATTCAAGGATGATGTTAAGGAAGTTGCAGCAGGTTACGAATGCGGTATGTCTATAGAGAAGTATAATGACTTAAAGGTTGGAGATATAATTGAATGCTATAAGGTCGAGGTCATTAAAGAATGAAACAAAAAAGAGTAGAACGTCTAAATAGCGAATTTAAAAGAGAAATCTCTTCAATACTCGCTGAAGAAATTAAGGATCCGAGGCTTACCGCTATTGTATCAATTGTTAATGTAAACATCACGAATGATCTATCATATGCTGATATACATGTAAGCATGCTTGGTGACGAAAAATCAAAAAAAGATAGTTTTACAGCAATACAGAATTCAGCTGGTTATATAAGAAAATTGTTGGGACAGAGAATGATGTTAAGATATATTCCACAATTAAGGTTTAAGTATAATGACTATATAGAGCAAGGTATAAGAATTAGTAAATTAATAGATGAAATTAACAAAGATAGCAAACCAACTGAATAAAGATATAGAATCAAATAAAAACTTTCTGATTCTTCCTCATGTTATGGCAGACGGAGATGCAGTAGGATGTTGTATCGCAATGGCAAGATATCTAGTATCTCTTGGAAAAAAAGCTGTTGTTCTTATGGAAGAAAAAATTCCATACATATACTCTTTTATGCAGAATTCGGCTGATATAAGAATTTATTCTCAAGAATCGGAATATAATAATTATGATGTATATATTGCAATTGATACTGGAGATATAAACAGATTAGGTAAGAGAAAAGCAATTTTTGAAAATAAACTTTCATATAATATAGACCATCATAAAACAAACAATGGTTATGCAAAGTATAATCATGTAAACGAAGATGTATCATCATCTGGTGAGATTATTTATGATTTACTTTCTTTACTAAAAGCACAAATAGATCATGATATAGCTCAAGCAATATATGTAGCTATATCAACAGATACTGGCGGATTCAGATATCAGAACACAAATAAAAAATGTTTTAAGATTTCATCAGAGTTAATGAATTACGGAATTAATATTGAAAAGATTTCTGAATGGATTTTTGAAAGAACAAATTTAACAAAACTCTATCTTTTTCAAAAAACAATTCAAAACATAAAATTACATTGCAATAACAAAGTCGCAGTATCAACATTGAGGACAGAGGAATACTTGAATCTTGATGTTAATGATGAAGATTTTGAAGGACTTGTTAACATTGTTAAAAATATTGAAGGTGTTGAAGTAGGTGTTTTCTTAAGAGAAAGACCAAATAAAGAAGAAGTAAAAGGAAGTTTAAGATCAAACACCGATAAAGTTGATGTTTCAGTAATAGCACAACTTAATGGTGGTGGGGGGCATGCCAGGGCAGCAGGATTAATAAGTAAAAAAAATATAAATGAAGTTTACGAAAATATCATTATGAACCTGAATGAATTATTTGAATGTATGCAATAATTAATTTAAACAAAGAAAAAGACATTTCATCTTTTAAGCAGATAAAAATGCTTAAAAGTATTTTTATTAATCAAAAAATCGGACATACAGGTACTCTTGATCCTTTAGCACAAGGTGTATTGGTTGTTTGTATTGGCAAAGCTACTAGACTTGCTGACTATATCCAAAGCCAAACAAAAACATATCAGGCAGAATTACTTCTTGGGTTTTCTACTGACAGTTATGATATAACTGGAAAAATAACTGATGTTTATGATATATCTGATATTACAGATGAAATGATTAGAAAGACTATTCTTTCTTTTAAAGGTATACAAAATCAAAAACCTCCCATTTATTCTGCAAAAAAAGTAAATGGAAAAAAACTATATCAATATGCATTGCAAGATAAAAAAGTTGATATAAAAGACTCAGTGATTAATATATATGATATTTCGCTTGACTCCATAACTGATGACTTTTATCAAGAAATTAAAGTTAAAAAGGTTATATTTACAATATATTGTTCAAAGGGAACATACATAAGAAGTCTTTGTAATGATATAGGTGAAATTCTTGAATCTGGCGGAACAATGTCAAATCTAACTAGAAAATCAGTCGGTAATTTTAAAACTGAAAATAGTTATACAATAAATGAAATAATTAAATTTCATGAAAATAAAAGGTTGAATGATATATTTACTCCTATAGAAGATGCTATATTTCTTGATACATTGATTATTAAAGACGAGGATTTAAAAAAATATTTAAATGGAATAAAAATTCAAACAAATTATAAATCAAATGAATATATAATAAAAGATGAACAAAAAACAATAATAGGTATAGGGAAAGTGGATGATTTTGGTATTTTAAAAGGAAAGGTCATGTTGTATGAATGTAATAACCAGTAATGAAGGTTATAGATTTACAAAATATAATGTAATCGCACTTGGTAATTTTGATGGTATTCATATTGCACATCAAAAGGTTATTAAAACAGCAGTTGAAATAGCTAAGAAAAATAGTTTGACATCTTTAGTATTACTATTTAATAAACATCCAATTTCTGTTTTAAATGATTCTGCTCCTAAGTTATTAACAACACTTGAGCAAAAAATAAAAATACTTGAACAACTAGGTGTTGACTATGTTTATATTCAAGAGTTTGATGTTAAATTTTCAACATTAGAGCCTGATTATTTCATTATAAAAATTCTTATAGATAAATTACTAGCTGCATCTATAGTTGCTGGTTTTGATTATAGATTCGGTAAGGGGGCAAAAGGCGATACTCAATACTTAAAAGAAATTTGTGTTAAATTTAAAACTGATGTTACTATTGTCGACAAAGTTGATTTTTACAATGAACCAGTAAGCGCTTCACGAATAAGAAATTTGCTTGATGAAGGTGATATTGAAAAAGCAAATAAGCTTTTAGGAAGAAGATATTCAATAGAAGGAACAGTTGTACATGGTCGGGGACTTGGAAGCAAGATTGGTTTTCCAACTGCAAATATTGATATAAGTAAGAATATAAAACTTCCTGGTAGCGGAGTATATTTGACAAAATCATCTATTGATAATGAATTATTCGATAGTATTACAAATATTGGTTCTAATCCCACAATCAATGATTATTTAACAGATAGAATTTCATGTGAAACTCATGTAATAGGGTACTCTAGCTTAAATTTGTATGGTAAAGAAATTGTTATCCAATTTAAAAGAAAGATTAGAAATGAACAAAAATTTGATAGTCTTGATCAGTTAAGAAAAGCAATAGAAAACGATATTTTGCTTGTTAAAAAACAACTTGAGTAGTATACTTTATTGTGCATACTTATTATGTAGCAAATTCAGAAAAGAGGTGGATAAATGAGAAGTACTGTGTCATTTCCAAATTTATTCGGAGGCTTAGAACTTTCAGTAAACAGAGTTGCATTTAATATTGGTAGGTTTCCTGTTTATTGGTATGGATTACTTATAGCAATTGCTGTTTGTCTTGCTGTTGTTTTAGTTTTAATGGCAGCAAAAAAATATGGTTTAAATGAAGATGACCTACTCAATATTTGTTTAATTGGTATTATTGTAGGTGTTATTTCAGCTAGATTATTGTACGTTCTTGGAAGATTAGACCAAGAGTGGACTTTTGGTGATGTTTTAAATGTGCGTGATGGAGGAATGTCAATATTTGGAGCATTAATTGGAGGTTTCGCTGCAACAGCAATATATTGCAAGATTAAGAAAATTAATTTTTTGAAACTTGCTGATCTTGTAGTCCCATACATTGCATTAGCTCAAGCAATAGGAAGATGGGGAAACTTCATTAATAAAGAAGCATATGGTGTACCTGTGAAACCAAGCAGTATTTTGAGTAGTTTAGCAATGACAAGCATGAAAATCGGAGGCAATGTAGCTGGATCAATTGAAGAGGAGCTTCTTCAATTAGGACTTGTTGATACCTCATTAATAGCAAATGTTAACGAGACGACATTTAACTATATTGGTGTTCATCCAACATTCTTCTACGAGTCAATATTAAATCTTGCATTATTCCTTGTACTTATTTTAGTTGCAAGAAATGGCAAATACTTCAATGGTCGTTCATTATGCATATATGCAGCTTCATATGGATTATACAGGTTTTTTATCGAGGGAATAAGAATAGACCCCTTGTATCTATTTAATACTGATATAAAGCTTTCAAGGCTTATAGCGCTTATAAGTGCGATATTCTTTGGTTCTATGCTAATACTAATTTCAATACTTAGATCAAAAGATAAAAAATTATTTTTAAAATCACTAATTGACGAAGAAGATATCCTTGTTGGTCAGTCAGACTATAAAGAATTACTTGTTGATAGAGACACATTTGTCCCTGAAGATCAACCAGTTGCAAATACTTCAGGCCAATCAAGTAATTCAGATAAAGAAAATTCAGAAATAAATAAAAAGACTATAACTGATGATATTTCAACTGATGAATCAAAGACTGAATCTGTTGACAAAAAATAAGTTAAAGTTATAATTAGACAAGTCGGGGTGTGGCTCAGTTTGGTAGAGTACTTGAATGGGGTTCAAGGGGTCGCAAGTTCGAATCTTGTCACTCCGACCAATATAATCGATTATCCCATGATAATCGATTTTTTTTAGGAGGAATAATGAAAAAAGTGATTAAAACATTGATGAAGCATGCTGAAGATTTTGGATTTACTCATTCAGGTGAACTTAATTTAGATTCATTAGTATTTATGCCTGAAGTCAGACAAATGTGCAATTCTGATTTATGTAAAAGTTACAATAAAAACTGGATGTGTCCACCAGCAATAGGCACATTGGAAAATGTTGCATTAAGAGTGAAAAATTATAATTTCGGTATGATTGTCCAAACAACAGCTTTAATGGAAGATGAATTTGACTATGATACAATTCATAACACTGAAATTAAACATAAAAACAATTTTATGAAATTAGTTGATGATCTTAAAAGTAATTATTCTGATATATTACCTATGAGTGCCGGCACTTGTTCAATATGCAATAAATGTTCATATCCAGATGAACCATGCAGATTTCCAAATAAGGCAATTGGTTCAATGGAATCATATGGTTTATGGGTAAGTAAAGTTTGTGAATTATCAAATATTCCTTATTATTATGGAAAAAATACTTTAACTTTTACTAGTTGCTATTTATTAAATTTGCATAATATAGATATTTTAGACAAAATTACATGAAATTAGATATTAGTAATATGAATTTACATATTTACCTTTATTTTTTTTAAAAGTAATAATATAATAAGTGCAAAGTCTATTGACTTCGATTTTTATGTAATACAAAAGAAAGCCTGGTATGCAAATGATAAATGAGATCGAGCTTTTAGAGAACAATAAGATATATGTTGCTGGAGTTATTGCTAAAACCCCTGTATTCAATCACCAGATATATGGTGAATCATTTTATAACGTTATATTAGAAGTACAACGTTTAAGCAAACAAACTGATATGGTTCCTATTCTTATATCTGATCATTTACTGGATATTGATTTACTTAAACCTAAAGTAATGCTCGAAGTACATGGACAAGTGCGTTCATATAATAATATTGATAAAGCAGACAAAAAAAGACTTGTTGTTAATATATTTGCAAGAGAAGCAAAAATAATAGAAAGCTTTAAGGATATAGATAATTTTAATGATGTATTTTTTGATTCATTTATTTGCAAAGATCCGAATTTCAGAGTTACACCATTTGGTCGAGAAATATGTGATCTCTTAGTTGCTGTAAATAGAGCTTATAAAAAAAGTGATTATATTCCTTGTATATGCTGGGGAAGAAATGCGCGTTATTGTGAGAATATGGCTATTGGTACACATCTGAAAATTTGGGGAAGATTTCAAAGTCGTGAATATGAAAAAAAAGATCACTACGGTAATATAATAACAAAAACCGCCTATGAGGTATCTGTAATAAAACTTGAAAAAGTAGAGGATGATAATGAAAATATTTCTTGATGATTGTATTAGTTTTGCAAAAAATGATGACTATTATAAAATGTTGGAAAATGCAAAAAAAGCTAATGAATTGCTAAAAAGCAAAAAAGGTAGAGGATCAGATTATTTAGGCTGGCTGAATTTACCAAACCAAATAACAACAGATGAGATAAAAGATATAAAACAAACAGCAGAAAAAATTAAAAATCAATCAGAAGTTTTGTTAGTTATTGGCATTGGAGGATCATATCTTGGATCCAGAGCTGCAATAGAAGCATTAACAGATACAAAAAATATTGAAGGAACAGAGATTCTTTATGTGGGGAATAACATTTCTGGTAAATATATTGAATCAATATTGAAATATATTAGTAACAAAGATTACTCAATTAATGTTATAAGTAAATCAGGAACAACAACAGAACCTGCAATTGCATTTCGTATATTTAAAAACGAAATTGAGAAAAAGTATAAAGATAAAGCAAAGGACAGAATATTCGTTACAACTGATAAAGAAAAGGGAAGTTTACGCCAGATAGCAAATGATTTGGGTTATAAGACTTTTGTAATTCCAGATGATATTGGGGGGAGATACAGTGTATTGACTCCATGTGGACTACTGCCTATGGCTGTTGCAGGAATTGATATTGATATGATGCTTAAAGGTGCAAAATACTCAATGGATAATCATGAAGAAGAGTGTTTACAATATGCAGCTGCTAGAAATCTCATGTATTCAATTGGAAAAACTATTGAAATTACAGTAAATTATGAACCTTCACTTCATTATCTTACAGAATGGTGGAAACAGCTTTTTGGAGAATCTGAAGGGAAAGAGAATAAAGGTATATTCCCGTCAGGTGTAGATAATACAACCGATCTGCACTCAATGGGTCAATATATTCAAGAAGGAATAAGGAATATTTTTGAAACTGTTCTATTTATAAGTGATGATATGTCAAAAATCTCGATTCCTGAATCATCTGATAACTTAGATGATTTAGATTATATTAAAGGAAAATCCTTACAATATGTGAATGAAAAAGCTATGCAGGGAACTAAACTTGCACATGTAAATGGTCACGTTCCAGTTATTTTACTTGAAATTGAAAAGATGAATGCATATAATTATGGTTCTTTGGTGTATTTTTATGAAAAAGCATGTGGAATAAGCGGATATGTTTTGGGTATAAATCCCTTCGACCAGCCAGGGGTTGAAGCATACAAAAAAAATATGTTTAAATTATTAGGAAAATCAGGATATTGATATGAGTGAAATTAGAAATAATAGTATTAAAAAGAATAATAAACCAAAAACAAGAAAATTAAGTAATAAAGGTATTATAATCATATCAGTTGCTGCATTGCTTATTCTATGTATAATAATATCATTATTGATATTTTATGATATTATGCATAACTCTATTTATGAAACACCTGATGCAACATCAAGTCAAAATATTGAAATAATTACATTGCCTCCATTAGAAACAGAATCTGAACAACCAACACAGACAGAAGAACCGACAGAAGACGTCAAGTATAAACCTGTGGATGATATAGAATATATTTTGCTTTTTGGATTAGCAGAATATAATCTTGCAGATACTATTTGGATAGCTGTTATAAATAAAACAGATAATACAGTAAATATTTTAAGTATACCAAGAGATACATATTTGAGATATTCTGATAGGAATAATCCCGAACATTGGAAAATTAATTCATACTATAATAACTATAAAGATGATATTTGGATAAAAACTGATGACTCAACTTCATCCATGAATCTTTTAGGAGCCTGTGAGAAACTTTTAAATATTGATATGGATCACTATGTAAGAGTATCATATGATACTATAGAGAGAATTGTTGATGCTATGGGAGGAATTGAATATGATGTTCCTTTTGATATGCATTATTATGATTATACTGAAGGACATGAGTTGTTTATAGAAATTGATGAAGGACATCAAGTGCTCGATGGTGAGAATGTAGTTAAATTCTTAAGATTCAGACAAGGTGATGGATATGAATATATATCAGATATTGCCAGAATAGAAAGACAGCATAAAATGATAAATGCAATTTTAAAAAAAGCTTTAACATTATCAAATATTTCTTCAGTAATTGATGTTGCAAAAAACAATATAAGAACTAACATCAGTAAAGACAAACTTACTTCATTAATAACCTTTTCTTTATCGCTAAATACTGATAATATATCATATTATACTTTAAAAGGAGAGGAGAAAATGGTAGATACTGGATTAATTGATGATGAAGGTAAGCCTAATAAAAAGAGTTTTTACATAACTAAACCTGAAGACATAAAACAACAGATTATATCAATATCTGAATAGGCTATACTTGACAAAATGTTACTTTTAGTATTAAATAATTCAAAGTAAAGGATGTATGCTTGCCTTAAGAATAAACTTAAATTTTAGCATGTGTCATGATTTAAATCGTCTTTTATAGTTTATGTAAAAGGCTTTTTTGATAAAGGAGGACGAAATGAAGATATCTATTCCAAAAGGAACTAAAGATATACTTCCTGGTGAAATTGAAAAATATAAATATGTACAAACAGAGTTTTCAAAATTACTTGAGAACTATGGGTACCAACAGATAAGATTTCCTGTGTTTGAATATACAGAGCTATTTCAACGAGGTGTAGGAGATACAACAGATATAGTGCAAAAAGAGATGTATACCTTTCTTGATAAGGGTGGAAGATCAATTACTCTTCGACCAGAAGGAACTGCTTCAGTAGTAAGAAGTTATATTGAAAATGGTATGTCATCACAACCACAACCCATTAAGTTATATTATGATATTACTGCATATAGATATGAGAATGTCCAAAAAGGAAGATATAGAGAATTTAATCAATTAGGAGCTGAAGTTCTCGGTTCTGATTCTTCAAATGCAGATATTGAAATAATGGTAATGCTTAATGCTTTATTTGCAAAATTATCAATTTCAAATGTTCAGCTGAATATTAATAGCATAGGATGTAAATCATGTAGAGACAAATACAATCAAATGCTGAAAGACTATTTCTCTGATAAGATTTCAAATATGTGTGATGATTGTAAAAAGAGATATGAAAAAAATCCAATGAGACTACTTGATTGTAAAAACGAAAGATGTTCAATTATATCAAAAGATGCACCAATGTTACTTGATAATCTATGTGATGACTGTAAAAATCATTTTGATCTTGTTGAAAAAGGATTGAAGGAAATGAATGTTCCATATATAGTAAATAAAAGAATTGTAAGAGGACTTGACTATTATGTAAGAACAGTTTTTGAATTTATTGCAGAAGGTATTGGAGCTCAAAATACAATATGTGCTGGCGGAAGATATGATGGATTGGTATCTGAACTAGGAGGCAACGATACTCCTGGAATTGGTTTTGCAATGGGTCTTGAAAGATTAATTGATGTTATGGAAAAATCAGGATTCAAACTTCCAGACGAAAAAAAACCAGTAATATTCTTTGCTTTCATTGGTGAGAAAGCATATAAAGCAGTAAGAAAAATGGCTAATGATTTACGAAATAAAGATATTTATTGTGAAATTGATGTAACTGATAGAAGTCTGAAATCACAAATGAAATTTGCAGACAAAAAGAATGCCTTGTACAGTGTTGTTATTGGAGATAATGAAATTGATTCAAATAAAGCCATTATCAAAAATATGTTGACACAGGAAACTAAAGAAGTAAGTGTAGATTCTATAACAAGAAGAATAATTGAGAATAAGATTTGAGGTTAAATATGGAAACAATTAAAGGTTTTAAAAGAAGTGGATACTGCACACAATTTAATATCAGTAATATTGGTAAAGAAGTAGTACTTATGGGATGGGTAAACAAATCACGGAATCTCGGAAGTTTAATATTTGCTGATTTAAGAGACCGAACAGGTATTATGCAGATAGTATTCAGGCATGAAAACAATCAGGATTTATTTGAAAAAGCAACTCTTTTAAAGAGTGAATATGTAATTGCTATAAAAGGAGAGATAAAAGAAAGAGAGGATAAAAATTCTCAAATTCCTACAGGTGATATTGAAATTGAAGTTAAAGAATTACGAATACTATCTGAAAGTTCAACTCCACCTATTGATATGGCCGATAATACTTCAACTAATGAACTGCTTAGACTTAAATACAGATACCTTGATTTAAGAAAATCAAAACAGCAGCAATATTTATTCATGAGAAGTAATATTTCCAAAATAGCAAGAGATTTCTTTGCTAATAATGGATTTATTGAAGTTGAAACACCTGTTTTGACGAGAAGTACACCTGAAGGTGCAAGAGATTATCTTGTTCCAAGCAGGGTAAATCAAAATAAATTTTATGCTTTACCTCAATCACCGCAGTTATTAAAGCAATTACTTATGATGTCTGGATTTGATAGATATTATCAAATAGTAAAATGTTTTAGAGATGAGGATTTAAGAGCAAACAGACAACCTGAGTTTACTCAGATTGACCTTGAAATGAGTTTTGTTGATATTGATGATGTTATAGAAATCAATGAAGCTTTTATTAAAGAATTATTTAAAAACACTCTTAATATTGATCTTATAACACCATTTAAAAGAATGACATATGAAGAAGCTATGTCGAGATTTGGAAGTGATAAACCAGACTTAAGATTTTCAATGGAATTGAAGGATATATCTTCAAAAGTTGAAAATTGTGATTTCAAAGTTTTCTCTGATGCATGTAAAAACGGATCTGTTAGAGGAATTAATGCAAAAGGATGTGGAGGATTTTCCAGAAAGGAAATAGACAAACTTACTGATTTCGTTAAAGATTTTGGTGCAAAAGGACTTGCATGGCTTAAGGTTTCAGATACATTAGAAATTTCAGGATCTATTACTAAATTTTTTAATGAAGAGCAATTAACTGAGATACTAAAAATCTTTGATGCAAAGGCAAATGATTTGCTTTTATTTATTGCAGATAAAAATCAAGTAGTATTTGATTCATTAGGAGCATTAAGAGTTGAGATTGCTAAAAGACTTAATCTTACTGATAACAGCAAATATGAGTTTTTATGGGTAACAGAATTTCCTTTGCTGGAGTTTAGTGAAGAAGATAACAGGTACTACGCAAAACATCATCCATTTACATCATTTATGGAAGAAGACTATGAATTTTTGCGAACACAACCAGATAAAGTCAGAGCTAAAGCATATGATATTGTTTTGAATGGCGAAGAGATTGGCGGAGGAAGTATAAGGATTCACGATTATAAACTTCAAGAAGAAATGTTAGAAATTTTAGGGTTTACGAAAGAAAAAGCTGAAGAATCTTTTGGCTTTTTATTAAATGCCTTAAAGTACGGAGCTCCTCCTCATGGCGGAATAGCTTATGGTTTAGACAGACTTGTAATGAGTATTACAAAAACTGAAAATATAAGGGATGTAATAGCTTTCCCAAAAATACAAAGTGGTGCTTGTCCATTAACAGATGCTCCAAATACAGTTGATATAAAGCAACTTGATGAGCTGAATATATATCTTAAGGAAAAGGAATAATGAGAAAAAGTAAATTTGCAATTGTCTTATTTTTATTAATAATATCATTACTAATACTTAGCAGTTGCAGTATTGTAAAATTTCCAGTTTATCTGTATGGATTAATTGATACAGAAGGAAATTATATTGTTGAACCAACATTTACAGGTATTAAAATAGGTAAAGAAGGCTTATATCCAATAAGACAAGGGTACAATGAATACTACAAATGGGGATTTTGTGATAGAACAGGAGAAGTAGTAATTGAACCGCAGTATAAGGATGCAAGCATGTTCAGTGAAGGTTACGCACCTGTTAAACTATATGATGATGAATCACTATGGGTATTTATTGATAAAGATAATAATATTGTTTTTGATAAAGAATTCAATTATGCTCTGCCTTTTTCAGAAGGTCTTGCCTGTGTTCAGTCTTCAAAAAGAGATGCAACATATAACCTTTGGGGATATATTGATAATACAGGAGAATATGTAATAGAACCACAATTTCAAGCAGCAGCATCTTTTTCTGAGGGATTAGCTAAATTTCAAACAGGTTCAGGTGTTGCTGGTTTATGCGGGTATATAAATATGCAAGGAGAGGTTGTAATAGAACCTCAGTTTTCATACGCAGGTTTATTTAGTGATGGATTAGCATCAGTCAAACTTAGTTTAGACCAGGAAACAAATGATGCAGGTTATATTGATAAAAAAGGAAATATAGTTATACCACTTCAGTATTATAATACTTCAACATTTAAAGAAGGACTAGCTCCTGTACTTGAAGGAGAATCGTTTAAAGATGCTTTATACGGATATATTAATAAAGATAATGAAATGATTATAAAACCAAAATATTATATGGCTTATTCTTTTAGTGAAGGTCTTGCTGCTGTCAAAACAGACTATTATGAGAATTCAGGCTGGATGTATATTGATAGTGAAGGGAAACTCGTAATTAAGAATGACTATAGTTCAGCATCATCTTTTATAGACGGAATTGCACCTGTTGGGATGGTTGAATACAGATGATTTTCAATAATGAATGGAATATTGACGATACAGCTGATATTACGAATTGTACAATAGCTGAAAAAATATTATATTCACGAAATATCAAAGACATAGAAAAATATCTATATCCAAAACTGGAGCATATGCATAATCCATTTCTTTTTGAATACATGGAAAAAGCTGTTAACAGGATACTTGAAGCTGTAAAGAATAAAGAAGGTATACTGATATATGGGGATTATGATACTGATGGAATAACTGCAACTGCTATAATTTATAAATATCTTTTACAAAATACAGCTAATATAACTTATTTTATACCAGACAGGAAAAAAGATGGTTATGGATTATCAATAGATACTCTTGAAGAAATATTAAATGAAGAAATAGGCCTTGTAATAACTGTAGATTGTGGAATAACAGCTGTAGACGAAGTTTCATATATGAATGATTTGGGGATAGACTGTATTATAACTGATCATCATACTCCATTGGATGAATTACCTGATGCTTATTGTATTATTACATCTAAACTTAATAATTGCTTATATCCCTTTAAACACCTATGCGGTGCAGGCATAGCATTTAAACTAATTCATGCAATATGTATAACATTAGGTCAAGGATATGAATATGCCAAATATATTGATTTAGCAGCCTTAGGAACGATTGCAGATATGGTGCCACTTATTGAAGAAAATCGAGTAATAGCGAAAATAGGTATGGATTTGTTATCAAAATCTGAAAATATAGGTATAAGGAGTTTAATATCAAAATCTTATCCAAATGGAATAGATAAAATAAACTCATCTCAATTACTATTTAACATAATTCCAAAACTTAATGCATCGGGCAGAATGGATAGTGCTGAACACTCAATACGTTTACTTATTACTGATGATTTATTCGAATGTGATATGCTTTCACTAAATCTAATTGAACTAAATGAATCAAGACAAGTATTGCAAAGAGAAATTACAGAACAGGTTTTTAGAGAGATTGATGAAAATAGTGAAATTAAAAATTGCAAAATATTAGTACTGTCAAATGAAAAATGGGACAGGGGAGTACTTGGAATTGTCGCATCATCAATTATTGAAAAATATAACAAACCATGTATATTAATGGAAATATTAGAGGATGGCTCAGCAAAAGGATCAGCTCGATCAGTTGGTGGTTTTAATATTATTAAAGCAATCGATTATTGTAAAGATTTTCTATCTTCATACGGCGGACATAAAATGGCAGCTGGTTTAACAATAAAAAAAGATAATTCAAGCAATAATGAAAAAATTAAAGAATTCGCAAAAATGATAAATCAATATGCAGATGACATAAAGTTTGAAGTAAAAGATAATAAAACAATATGTCCTGACTTCATTATTGATATAAATGATCTGACACTTAAAAATGCTGAATTAATGTCTTTAATGGAACCTTTTGGTTGTGAAAACGAATTAAGTTTGCTTATGCTTAAAGAGATAGAAGTTTATGAACATAAGTTAGTAGGGAAGAATAAAGATCATTTGCATATAAAGTTTACTAAAAACCAAAAACTAATAAGCACAATTCTATTTAGAGGAGAAGCTTATGAAAAATTACTAATTCCAAACCAGAAATACGATATTATTTTTAAATTATCATGTAATACAGTTAAAGATTCAAATTCAAAGTCTCTTAGCATTCGAAAATTCATTAATTGTGAAGTTGTTGATATTAGATTTTCTGATATTAAGCAGAATTTAATAAATGAACTAATAAAATACACAACAACTTCAATTTCAATAGACAGGAATAATATAGCTGATTTATATAATACAATAATAAATAAATCAGTACCTTGTGAATTTAACTTAAACGAATTGACAAACGTGTCTACTTTTCTTATATGTCTTGATATTTTGAAAGAATTAGGTATTATTGAATATAACAATATAAATTTTCAAAAGATTTTTGTTACAAAGCTAAACAATAGTGAAAAAAAAGATTTAATGAAATCGAAAACATACATAAAGGTGACTTAAAAGTGGAGAATTATGAATTATTATATGCAAAGTTAATAGACGAGATTAAGCTATATAATCCTAATAGCAATTTCGATTTGATAAATAGAGCATATAATATTGCTCTTGAAGGACATATTGATCAAAAAAGAGCTTCTGGCGAACCATATATTATACATTGCATTGAAGTAGCAAGAATTGTAGCAACTCTAGAGCTAAATTCAAAATCAATAGCAGCTGCATTACTTCATGATGTAATTGAAGATACAAAATACACTGCTAATGACATTAAAAATATGTTTGGAAGTGAAGTTTCATTAATAGTAGAAGGTGTTAGCAAACTAACTAATATATCATTACAGACTCAGAAAGAACAACAAGTTGAAAATATAAGAAAAATGTTCATGGCTATGAGCAAGGACATTAGAGTAATAATAGTTAAACTTGCAGACAGACTCCACAATATGAGGACACTAGAGTATAAAACCAAGAAAAGTCAGTTTGAAAAATCAAAAGAGACAATGGATATATATGCTCCTATTGCTCATAGGCTTGGTATGTCATCATTTAGGATTGAACTGGAAGATCTCTCTTTTATGCATCTTTATCCTGAAGCTTATGCAGATCTTTCTGAAAAGATGGAGAAGAATAAGAAAGAACGTTATGAATTGATCGATAATATAAGAAATGAGTTATTTATAGACCTGAAAAACAATAATATTGAAGGGAGTGTTGAAGGAAGAGTTAAGCATTTATATAGTATTTATAGAAAAATGGTTAATCAAAATAAAACACTAGAAGAGATCTATGATATTTTTGCTTTAAGAATAATTGTAAACAATATTAAAGATTGTTACTTTGCACTTGGGATGCTTCATGAGAATTATAAACCTATACCAGGAAGATTTAAAGATTATATAGCTATGCCTAAGAAAAATATGTATCAGTCATTGCATACAACTCTTATAAATAGGAATGGTAAACCTTTTGAAGTTCAGATTCGTACATGGGATATGCATAGAGTTGCTGAATTCGGTATTGCAGCACACTGGAAATATAAGCAGAATATAGATAATGCAGATCAATCCTCATCATTAGAGTGGATTTCTCAGTGGATGGAATGGCAAAAAGAAACAAAAGATGAGGATGAATTCTATTCAAATCTGAAAAATGATTTATTTGATATGGAGGTTTTCGTATTTACTCCAAAAGGTGATGTTATTAATCTTCCGTATGGGTCAAATCCAATTGATTTTGCTTATCATGTTCATTCAGCAGTAGGTAATAAAATGATTGGCGCAAAAGTTGGAGGTAAGATGGTTCCAGTAACTTATACCCTTCAAACCGGTGATATTGTTGAAATTTTGACTTCTAATACAGGAAAAGGTCCGAGTCGAGATTGGCTTAAGCTTGTAAAGACAAGTCAAGCAAGAACCAAAATCAAACAGTACTTTAGAAAAGAACGTAAAGAAGAGAATATTGAAAAGGGAAAAGATCAATTAAATAAGGAAATTAAAAGACAGGGATTTAGTCCTGTGGATTTATTAAAACCACAATATTACGAAAAAGTTCTGGAAAGATATAATTTTCAAGAGCTTGAAGATATTATGTGCGCGATAGGTTACGGCGGTATAACATCAAATAAGATAATTTCCAGATTACGGGAAGAATATAGAAAAGATCACAAAGAAGATCATTACCCAATAATCCAGGAAATTACCAGCAATTATAAATCAAGTAAAGGTAATGAAGGTATTATTGTAAAAGATATACCAAATTGTATGGTTAAAATCAGTAAGTGCTGTAATCCTGTACCCGGAGATGAAATAGTAGGTTATGTTACAAGAGGGAGAGGAGTTTCAGTACACAGGTCAGACTGCATTAATATAATTAATGATAAAGAATTTACAGATAGAAAGATTGAAGTATACTGGAATATGAATTCTGATGAATCATATGAAACAGTTCTTCAAATCAAAGCATATGACAGACCTAATCTTGTTACCGATATAATGAAATTACTATCTGAATTGAAAATAAAATGTAATGGAGTTGAAGCTAAACTAAGTAAAGAAGCATACGCTGATATAAGAATTAGGGTTATGATGCATAATAAAGATGAAATATCTGAATTAAACAAAAAAATAAGAAAGATTACAGGTGTTTTTGACATAATAAGAATATCAAAGAGGCAGAAAATTAGATGATAGCAGTAATTCAAAGAGTTAAGGAAAGCTATGTAAAAATTGATGGTATTATAGTATCAAACATAAATAAAGGTTTAAATGTTCTGCTTTGTGTGACTCTTGAGGATACCGAAGAGGATATTATATATATTGCTGATAAAATAGTAAAAATGCGGATATTTCCAGATTCAAATGATAAGATGAATTTATCTTTGATTGATATTAAAGGAGATATCTTAGTTATAAGCCAATTTACATTAGCAGCTGATACTAAAAAAGGAAACAGACCATCTTTTATCAATGCTGCAAAACCGCAAAAAGCAGATGAATATTACAACCAGTTTATTTCATACATAAAGAACACATATAGTATTGATGTAAAAACAGGTTCTTTTGGTGCTCAAATGCATGTTGGAATACTAAATGACGGACCTGTTACAATAATTATTGACAGCAAAGAGAATAGGATAAAAAAGTATTAGTATGCATATTTTAAAATTAACAAGCCAGCTTCTATCATCAAATTGCTATATTGTTATATCAGATGACAAAGCAGCAGTTATTGATCCATCTATTGAACCGAAGATCATAATAGAAAAAATTAAGGTGTATAATTGTGTTATTGACAAAATAATTTATACTCATGCTCATATGGACCATATCATTTATGGAGATGATTTAAAAGCTTTAACTGGTGCACAGATATATGCTCATCCAGATGATTGGTTATTGTATAAAGATGAATACAAGAATGGAGCTATATTATTTGGTATGCACAAAACTTTTAATGAAAACAACATTAACCTTATTGATAAAATGGTTTTAAAACATGGAAATGTAGATCTTAATATTATACATACACCAGGTCACACAATGGGATGTATTTGTATAAAGGCTGAAAATTTCGTTTTTACAGGTGATACAATATTTTATGAATCAATAGGTAGAACTGATTTATCAACAGGGGATGCTGATTTATTATTTGACTCAATAAAAAATAAATTATTCACATTACCAGATGAAACAATTATTTTACCTGGACATGGAATAAAAACAACTATTACGCATGAGAAGGAGAATAATCCATATGTATACTGAAGTAAGCAGTATTGAAATGTTAAGAAAAGCGATTGAAGAAAAAAAAGAGTTTATAAGAATAAACGAAGGTTTTTATGAAATTGATGAACCATTAATTTTAGATAATGTTAACAATCTTAAAATTGTAGGAAACGGAAATGTTGTAATTAGTGGTGCCAAGAAAATAATGAACAAGAGCACTTATCCAAATAGTTTGTTTGTTAATAATATACGACGTTTTAAATCATCAGCATATAAGGTTGAAGCATCAGCCTGGAACAGATGTGAGCGAGAGGACTTTATATTTCATAAATCAGTTGAAAAGTATGATTCAAGAGATATATTTTCTGGTTTCTTAACAGATCATATTGAGTTATATAAAGAAAAGCCTGAAAATATTGAATTTGTATTTAATGTTGGTTGGACACAAAATATGGCTAATGGAAAATCATCAGAGAAAAATGGAGATAAAGTATTAATTAATCTTGATTATAATCAATTTAAATTATTACAAACAAAGAATGTTACTCGTGTTGGTGCTCCAACAGAATTGAAAAATTTGAAATATGCACTTAAAAAGGCTACATTTTATCATGACAAGAATGAAGGAAAAATTGAGTATATACCAACTGATGATGAAGTTAAAAATGGTTATGAGGTAATGTATCCAGTTGCAGAGCAATTAGTAATACTTAAAAATTGTAAAAACATATGTTTTGAAAATATTACTTTTTCACACACTACATGGGAATATCCTTCAAAAAAAGGATTTTGTGAAATGCAATCAACAATATATAAAAATTTAAATGAAGGACTTGATTCAACAAAAAGGGAAATACCTGTTTCTGCAGTAGACATAAGTTATTCAACTGAAGTAACTTTCAATAAATGTGAGTTTTCCCATTTAGGTGCAACTGGTATATATCTTGGAAGAGGATGTAAAAATAGTAAAATTATAGATTCTAAAATATTTGATATAGCAGGTTGTGGAATAATTGTTGGCGGGTTTGAGGTTAGAGATGCTCATCCCGATGATGAAGATAGTATAAACTACAAGACTTTAATAGAAAACAATAAAATATTCGATATAGGTGTACTTTACAGTGGAGCATGTGGAATATTAGCTGGATATGTGAATTCAATAAAAATTTATAATAATCTTATATATAATATAGCTTATACAGGAATTTCTTTAGGATGGGGATGGGGAACGATTGATCCAATTGCGCATCTCATATTCAATTCATCAGTAAAAGAACCTTTTACGAAACCAACTATATTAAAAAACAATCATGTAAAAGGAAATGAAATACATCACATCATGACATCAATGCATGATGGTGCAGGGATATACACTCTTTCTAATCAAGATGGTACAATTATAGAAGATAATTATATTCATGACAATGGTAACAATGAAGATGAACCAGTTAAAAAAATATACATAAAAAAGTCATATCTTCTTGGAGTAACCACTAAATGGGGTAAAATATCTAAAAGAAAAGGTTATCCTGGAGGAATATACCTTGATGAATGCAGTGCTGGAATTACAGTAAGGAATAATCGAATTGAAAATGTAGCTTGTGATTATTACTATCATGATACAGGTGTGCCTGGAATATTTGAAACAAACAAATTTGATGTAGAACCACTGGATAATCCGATTTTGAGTTTTGATGAATGATTAATTCAAGCACGATAAATAA
>ERZ795048.1104-NODE-1104-length-25518-cov-5.295291_pt1 | contig 25518 bp, 23 predicted proteins | sample MGYA00375132_ERZ795048 | MGnify/ENA primary metagenome ERZ795048 (study PRJEB30177, sample SAMN05720225) | activated sludge metagenome | isolation source: Anaerobic digester | place: Hong Kong | collected 2014-12-17 ... | reverse complement strand
TGTCTGGAATTAATATTCGCGATGTTCAACCACAAGATAACGATGCACTCAATCATCTGGTGCATGTTACTTTGGAAGAATTTGGTGCTTGTGGCGATGGATTTGCCATGGCTGATGCGGAATTACTCGATATGTACTCCAACTACCAAAAAAAAGGAAAGCATTATTTTGTCGTTGAATTAAATGGACAAGTTCTTGGTGGAGCTGGAATTGCTCCTTTGGATGGTGAAGAAGACTCAGGGATTTGTGAATTAAGAAAAATGTATTTCTTTCCTGAGTTAAGAAGTCAGGGCGTTGGTAAAACTTTAATTGATCAGTGCATTGAAAAAGCGAAAGAAATGGGCTATCACTCAATGTATCTTGAAACAATTCATGAAATGAAAACAGCTCAAAAGCTTTATCGGAGTAGGGGTTTTGAATATCTCCATGAAAGAATGGGCAACACAGGGCATCATGGTTGCCCTGTATTTATGCTCAAAAAATTGTAATCTGTTTTTTTTAAAAATCTAATGGTGGAATACAGCCTTGTTGCTGGATAAACACAAAACCTATTAATAATGGCAATACAACCATTGCCTGATCTCTGATTTCCTTAAATCCAACAATTGTGGCTATTACTCTTGCAACTAAAATTATTGTAAAGACCTTTGGCGCTGAGCTGAGAAAATACATCACCAAATACCCCCAAATAATCGAAGAAATGACTAAACATAATTGTGAAATGATAAAAGTCGCTTTAGTTGATAGACTTTTTGAAAATATATTTGTTTGAATAACAAGGCTTAATAAACTGACAGCAACAGCTATCCACAGGATTCCTGAGAATCCTACAAAATAAGTATATGCAAGTGCTGAAATGATTTCTACGATATGAAAAAAATATCGTCTTTTGGGTAAAGTTGAATCGTTATGGTTCTCTTGGAAATTTTCTGTCATCATTTTTTAAACAAATTAATTAAGTATTCTAGCAGATTATAGTGATAAAATGACCGAATAATCATTTCGAAAGTAAAAACAATGAAATTATACAGCTATTGGCGTAGCACGGCTGCCTACAGAGTCAGAATTGCATTAAATATCAAAGGATTGGACTACGAATACTGTCCAGTACATTTAGTTAAAAATGGTGGAGAACAATTTTCGCAAGAGTATAAATCCATCAATCCACAAATGCTGATACCCTCATTGATTACTGAAAATAATGAAGTTATTACCCAATCATTGGCAATTGTTGATTATCTTGAAGAGTACTATCCTGAAAACTCGTTATATCCTGTAAATATTGCTGAAAAATACCTTGCAAAAGCCATCGCTTTAAGTATCGCTTGTGATATCCATCCTCTTAATAATTTGAGAGTTTTGAAGTATTTGAAAGAACAATCTTTTCAGCAAAAACAAGTTGATGATTGGTATGCGCATTGGATTCATCAAGGATTTTCTGCAATCGAAAAACAAATTGAGCAAACAGCCGGCACATTTTGTTTTGGAGAAATAGTTTCAGTCGCGGACATTTTTTTGGTTGCTCAAGTTTACAATGCCAACAGATTTAATGTTCCGTTAGATAATTTTCCCAATATACTCAGGATTAACTCGAATTGTTTAAAGCTCGATGATTTTATCAGGGCAACGCCTGAAAACCAGCCTGATTGTGATATTTAGTGGCTTGATTCAGTTTTATTAAATTTGGCAGCTAATTTATCAACTTGAAGCTGCAATACTTGATTGACGATGGGAGCAAGTGATTCTAAACCATCTTTTGAATAACCACTAACATTATAAGTTAGAGTCAGTTTACTGTTTTGTTCATCAATTGAAGAAAACTTCCAACTCATTCCGCCATGTAACCCCATCATCTGTAATGGACCTAATCCACCGGTCATACGAACTTCTTCATTAGGTTTTACAAAAGTCACAGTCATGTGCCAAACCTGGTTATCACCATCAATTTCACAAAAACAACCGCCGGCTTTAGGTTGTAGAAACATATATTCAGCCTTACCAAACCATGTGTGATCTTTATCCCACCATTGCCCAATATTTAAAAACTGCTGATATAAATTTTGTGAGTTTGTAGGAATAGATTTCTCAATTTGTACTGAAAAGCCATTCGCTGAACTTGATGTAACTTCAGCAAAAGAAGTTGCTGAAGTTAAAATCAGTATAAAAGAAATCAAAGACTTCATTCTTTTTCTTCGATGTTCTCACTATTTTTTTCAGGGAAATAGTTTCCTTCGGTTCTGACCAGTCTATCATTCTCGAAGTAGAGAGTTAAATGTTTAACTTTATCAATTTTGCCTTTTAATTTCATAGTGTTAATATAGTCCCAACGATCTTGATTAAAAGGATCGGCAATCGCAGGTGTTCCAAGAATTATCGCTACTTGGCGTTTGCTCATATTGGGTTTAATTTCATCAACATCATCTTGTTCCAAAACATTTCCTTGTTGAACCGGTGTTTTATAAACACAAGCCGTGGAAAAGAACAGAACAAACAATGAAACTAAAATAGTAGATATTTTCATAACAATAATTAAACTTTTTAACAGTGCAAATGATACAATATTGCCGGTTAAATAGCAGTTAAATTGTATTATATTGGCAAATATAATCCGTTAATGGATGACTTATGAAAGGCGAAAATATTAAAGAAGCAGGTTTAAAAGTAACACTCCCACGACTTCAGGTTTTGGAATTTTTGGAAAAAAATGTTGGTAAACATTTTTCAGCAGATGAATTATTCACACAAATCAGAATCAGCAGTAGTGAAATTGGTTTGGCAACAATTTACCGAGTTTTAAATCAGTTCGAAGAAGCTGGTTTAGTTATAAAACACCAGTTTGAGAATGGTCAAGCTGTTTATGAACTGGATACCGGCGAACATCATGATCACATGGTCGATGTTGAAAGTGGTGAAGTGAAGGAGTTTTATGATGAAGAAATTGAAGCACTTCAGGAAAAATTAGCGAAAAAATATGGTTATGAACTCGTTGATCATAGCATGGTTTTATACGTAAAAAAATTATAATACTTTATGGAAATTTACAAGAAATTCACGATTGAATCGGCTCACTGGTTGCCTAATGTACCTGATGGGCACAAATGTGGTCGATTGCATGGCCACTCAATCAATATTATTATCAGCGTTGCAGACTCGGTTGATGGACAATCCGGATGGGTTATGGATTTTGCTGAAATAAAAACTGCGTTTAAACCAATATATCAGCTACTGGATCATAATTGTCTGAATCATATAGATGGCTTGGAAAATCCAACCAGTGAAAATTTATGCGTATGGATATGGCAGAAATTAAAGCCTGAGTTACCGAACCTATCACAAGTTGAAGTTTGTGAAACTTGTAATTCAGGTTGTATTTATCGGGGAATCTGAGTCTGATTTTTTTTAGAGAAAAACTAACTAAAATTTTCAAAATTGAAGTTTTTTGGTTGTTTCTAATTTCCGGACTGTTAATTATTTCTTTGATCAGCTCCTGTGCCAAGAAACCACCCTCCAGCCTTGATAATATTTGCACAATATTTGACGAAAAGAGCAGGTGGTATAAACACGCAAAGAAATCTGCCAAGAAATGGGGAACGCCGGTTCAAGTTCAAATGGCAATATTAAAACAAGAATCTTCCTTCAAACATGATGCGAAGCCGAAACGAAAAAAACTACTCGGTTTTATACCTTGGACCAGACAATCTTCGGCTTTTGGATATGCACAGGTATTGGATGAAACCTGGGAGCAATACATTGATGAAAGTGGTAATAACGGAGCTGACAGGGATAGCTTTAAGGATGCCATAGACTTTATCGGTTGGTACACATTCAAGACTCATAGCATGACAGGTGTATCAAAATGGGATGCTTACAATCAATACCTTGCTTATCATGAAGGGCAAGGTGGCTTTCAAAGAAAGACTTTTAAAAATAAGAAATGGTTGTTGGAAACAGCTCGACGAGTTGATAACACAGCAAAAATTTACTCAACTCAACTTAAAAACTGTCAATAATGTTCAAAAAATATAGCAATCACATTGTGCTTATCGTCATAGCAATCTTTTCATATCTGTCAATATGGTTGAGTCAACCTAGAAATATCAGTCAGGAAACTCAACTTACAAGTGGTTTCAAAATGCAAAATGCGGTCGCAATCAATAGAAATATAAGCAAAGAACCGCATTATGTAGGGTCACCCAATCATGAAGTTGTCAGAGAGTATATTATTTCAGAACTTGAGACTTTGGGCTTGCTGGTTGAAACCCAAACTGAGCCGGTGCTCAATGAGCAAAATGTATATTCCTCTGTGACCAATGTCATTGCTCGTGTTCCTGCTAATAGTTCAGCTCCGAGTAGGGATGCTGTACTTTTGATGTCTCATTATGATTCTGTTCCATATCAATCATTTGGCGCAGCTGATGCCGGTTCCGGTGTTTCTGTGATTCTGGAGGGAATCAGAACGATATTACAAAGTAAGAATGAACGACAAAATGATATTATTATCCTTATCACTGATGCTGAAGAAATCGGATTACTCGGAGCAAAGGCATTTGCTGATAAACACAGATGGATGAGTGATATAAAAATTGTCATGAATTTTGAAGCTCGCGGAACCGCAGGGCCGGCTTTTATGTTTATGGAAACCAATCAGGGTAATGCGAAACTTCTGGATATTTTTAATCAGTCACAAGTTCAATATCCAAATTCTAATTCTTTGGCATACAGCATTTATAAACTCCTTCCGAATGATACCGATTTAACTGTTTTTCGTCGTGATCACGATATTCAGGGTTATAATTTTGCCTTTATAGATAACCATTTCGACTATCACACTCCTAGGGATAATAGTGATAACCTTTCGTTAAACTCTTTAGCTCATCAGGCTTCATATTTAGTGCCGATTCTGCAAGAATTATTAACAACAGATTTGACACAGATTCGTACAGATGGAGACATGGTTTATTTTCAATTACCTTTTTTGAAGACGATTTCCTATCCTTTTTCCTGGGCAGTTTCATTGAGTCTTGTCAGTTCCTTGCTGTTTTTGGGTGTTGTTCTTGTATCTGTAAAGAATGGTTTAGCCAATCCGAAGAGGATTCTTTCAGCAACATTGCCGTTTCTCAAATCGATAATTATGGTTTTATTTATCTGCTTTGCATTATTGAAATTCCTTTACTGGTTGCATCCTCATTATTCAGAAATTATGCAGGAATTTACCTACAACGGTTATTGGTACATTCTGTTCTTTTGTTTGGTGGCATTCAGTACAAATTATTTTTTGTATTCCTATGCTAGAGAAAAATACAATCAGATTGAGTTGATAATCGCGCCGATTTTAATTTGGCAGATTATTATTTTACTTTTTAGTATCTATTTAACCGGTGCTCACTTTTTTATTCTTCTTGGGCTGACAGGAACTTTAATTCTTGCAATTCGAGTTTTCTTTAACATGTTGAGTAATTATTTGGTTCTTCTATTGGTAATTCCTTCGATAGTGATATTTGTTCCTTTGATAGTTCAACTTCCGGTTGCTTTAGGACTCTCAACATTACCTTTTGTCGGTGTATTGCTGGTAATGATTTTGTCAGTTTATCTGCCGGTTTTGTTTGATAAAAATACAATTGAGGTTAATAGATTTGTTTTTGTTTTTGTCCCATTGGCGGTTTATATTTTTGCAGAAACTCAAGCATCATTTAATAAAGACAGACCACTTCCCGATAGCTTGTATTATTTCCAAGACGAGCAAACACAGAAATCCTATTATTACACCCATGATTATAAAACTGATAAATGGACCAACCAGTTTTTCACTGAAAATGTGCTAATAGAAGGAGAGTTTAAAGATTTTATTACTCGTCAGTGGCTGTGGGCAAAACATGTAGCTACTACAGAAAACAGAAAAGTTCCTGTTGCCAATATTGAAATTTTGAATGATGAAACTTTAGATGGAAAAAGAAATATCAAGTTTGTGATACAGTCAGGGAAAGAAGTTAACCGAATGAATTTGATAACAAATAATGAGATTATCGTTCATCAAATTTCTATCAATGGTGAAAAAAGAGATATCTCTAATGGGAAAAAGCATCAACCACAATCAAGATTGTTAAGAATATATTCAAATCAAGAGTCTCGTTTTGAAGTAAATATGGTTGCGAACTCAGACTCTGATATAGACTTATCATTGTACGAACTAACTCCGGGACTGATTGAGAAATTTAATTTGGCGCAAAGACCTGAAGAGTTTATGCCTAAACCATTTGTCGCTAGTGATTCAATTATAACCAAGCAGAGTATTTCACTATAGTTGAGAAAACTGTGATTAAAAAAACCTGCATTTAACGCAGGTTTTTTTATTCGAATTCAAGAAAAGTTTTTAAGAGAACAAATGCTCTACGGCAGCTCGTTCTTCTCTAAGTTCTTTTTCGGTTGCATCCAGTCTATCTTGTGAAAATGAGTCTATTTCTAAACCTTGAACGATTTCATATTCGCCATTTTTACAAGTAACTGGATAGGAAAAAATAATTCCGGGCTCAACACCATAACTGCCGTCACTTGGAATTGCCATTGACACCCATTCACCATTTTCTGTGCCTAATTCCCAGTTGCGGATATGGTCAATCGCTGAAGAGGCAGCTGAAGCTGCACTTGAAGCACCACGAGCTTTAATAATCGCTGCGCCGCGTTGTTGCACAGTCGGGATAAAATCATTCTCATACCAATCTCTTTCAACCATGTCAGATGCGTTTTTACCTTCAATTTTAACATTAGAAATGTCCGGATATTGTGTGGATGAATGGTTTCCCCAGATTGTCATATTTGTTATGTCACTGGTTTGAGTTCCTGTTTTAGCAGCTAGTTGTGCCAACGCACGATTATGATCCAAACGAGTCATCGCTGTAAACTGCTTTGGATTAATGTCCGGTGCTGATTGTTGGGCTATAAGAGCATTGGTATTTGCCGGATTACCAACAACTAGAACTTTGATATTTTTGTTGGCATTGTCATTGATAGCTTTTCCTTGAACAGTAAAAATTGCACCGTTTGCTTCCAATAGGTCGCTTCTTTCCATTCCCGGCCCTCTTGGGCGAGCACCAACAAGAAGGGCAAAATCCGCATCTTTGAAGGCTACATTCGGGTCATCGCTGGCAAAAACACCATGAAGTAATGGAAATGCGCAATCCTCTAATTCCATAACCACACCTTGAACCGCATTCATCGCCGGCGGAATTTCCAGAAGTTGAAGAATGACCGGCTGATCCGGTCCTAACATATCACCTGCTGCGATTCTGAACAGCAATTGATATCCGATTTGTCCTGCTGCACCTGTTACTGCCACTCTTACCGGATTTTTCATATTTAACCTCATATAATTTTCTATTGGTCGGGATGAGAAGATTCGAACTTCCGACCCCCACAACCCCATTGTGGTGCGCTACCAGGCTGCGCTACATCCCGAGAAGTGTGTATTTTAGTTTTTAAGTTCAATTGTGCAAGTGTTTTTCCAAATACTCACAAATTAGCCATTGATTAACCGCCATAACTCAATATCATTGAGAGTATTCCCTCGGGCAATGTGCGTTTTTAAATCTTGCGTATTTATAACCAGTGAAGGTGGAATATCTAACTCTTCGCATTTTTCAATCATCATCTGTTTTGAAGCTGCGAAGATTTGAGTTTGATTCAAATCAAGTCTGAAAATATCCGGTAACGATTTGGCATGTATTTTTTGAGAACTGTCATAGAGAGCAATCAAATCATTGCCATTGTATTCGACAAATTTTTCATACAGCCCCACTTTTTTGATGAGTTCAGTATTGTTACCAGGTCTGAGTTTGATAATTTTTCTGATTTGATCATTTTTCATGATCCAGTTTCTAGGCTTGTTTCTTTGCTGAGCAAAATCTTCACGCCATTGTAGAATTGCAAATAATAACTTCTTTTGTGAAATATTTAAGCGGTCAGACTTTGAAATTTTGATAAACAGTTTTTCAATAACTTCTTTAGCATCAGTCGAATACATTTTATTTTTGCTGACAAGCTCAAACCATTCCATTCTTCCTAAGGTTTCGAGCTTTTGCGATAAAATATTCTTCATTTCAGCAAGATGCGCTACATCTCCAATCGCATATTTAATTTGATTAGGAGAGAGCGGTCGTCTCATCCAATCGGAACGGCTGTGTTCTTTTGGCAAGTCAACATCCAACAGATCTTTAACCAGATTTTGGTAGGAAACGTGCAAACCATATCCGCAAAGAGAGGCTGCGATTTGAGTGTCAAACACATTTTTCGGCTGGCGGTTAAACATGTTTTGGATAATTTCTAAATCCTCCGAGCCGGAATGGACTATGATGTTATCCAAAATACTCTGTAAATCCTCACTTGGCTGAAGTTTTTTCATGTCCAATAGGTAAAATTCTTCACCAATTTGAAACTGAAATAGAGCCGGGTTCGGGTAGTATGTATTTACGCGCTCAAACTCACTGTCAAAAGCTAAAGCGGCTTTTTTTTCAAGAGAAATAAGCTGTTCTAATTGCGAATTATCGTCAATCCAATGGTAATCTGTTATCATCCGCTAATTAGAACATATTTTTCAAAAACAACCAATATGCACTCAGGAAATTTTAAAAAACTCGGAATATTATTTTTAATTTTCATCTTAGTTTTAAGCTCTTGCCATACAAAAAAACACTCAGCTTCTCCGTCATTTGTCATTCTGGCAATTAATGATGTTTATCGTATTGAAGGATTGGATCAAGGAAATGTTGGAGGTCTTGCCAGGGTTAGGGCTTTAAGAAATCAACTAGAGAGTGAAGGGAAAAAAGTTTTGTTATTGCACGCCGGAGATTTCCTTTATCCATCTTTTTCAAGCCGAGTTGATAATGGAGAATCAATGATTCATGTATTGAATTTTCTGGATGGTTTTTCTCCGCAATTTGATGATGACATGATTATTACCTTTGGGAATCATGAATTTGACAAAGGAAAAATGAAATACATGTCCAACTTGCAACAAAGAATTGATGAATCTGAATTCAACTGGCTGGACTCCAATATCAATTGGAAGCGTGATGATGAATTAGGTGTGATTAGCTCTGAGAAAATGCATAAATGGTTGATGAAAGACTATTCAGGAATCAAAGTCGGTATATTTAGCTTAATGACAGATATGGCGAAACCTGAATATATCGCCGGATTTGATGATACAGTTGAAGTTACCAAACATTATGTGAGATTTCTTAAGGAAAAAGGTGCTGATGTGATTGTTGCTCTCACTCATCAGCAAATGTCCGACGATAGAAAAATTATGAACCTCGATATGAAAGACCGACCAGACTTAATAATTGGTGGTCATGAACACTATCGTCAACTGGAACAAATTGACAATCACTGGATTACCAAAGCGGATGCGGATGCCGTTTCGGCAACTGTGATTGAAGTGAGCAAAACTCACGATGGCAATATACATTTTTTACCAGCTTTTATTGATTTGGATAAAGATTTTAAACCTGATAACTTTGTTCAACAAATCGTGAATAATATGGTTGTAATGACAGACTCGCAATACTGTCGTAAACTCAAATTAGAAGACTACTGTCTCGAATCGGCTTATGGAACAACTAAAGTAACCTTAAAAGCTGAAGAAAGCGAAATCAGACGTTTTGAAACCAATATCGGTAATTTTATTGCAGATACTGCAAGAGAAGAATTTGATCATTGTCATGCCGATATTGCATTTATTAATTCAGGAGGAGTCAGACTTAATCACGATATTGAGGCAAACAGTTCAATCACTAAGAAGCACATAGAGGGAATGTTCCCGTACTCAACAGAGTTGAAGCTGATAAAAATTAATGGTGAAATTCTAAAAAAAGTTATTACTCATAGCATAGATATGTGGACTGCAAATGGTCACTGGTTATTAACCTCAGGTTTTAAATACACACATAATCCGGAAAAACAACAATTTACAAACTTGCGTTGGTCTAAAAATGATAGGTTTGTAGAGAATGATGAAGAAATATTTGCTGTCGTTCCGCAATATATAATTGATGATAATACAGACCATGATGGATATGATATGATTGATTCGAGTATGATTGTAAATTGTAATAAAAATGGTTCCAGTTTGAAGCAACTGGTTATCCAGAAAATTCAATTTATAAGCGGAGGAATTGCTCCCGTCGTTGACGGTAGAATTTGCAATACATTGAGAGATAACTGTCCGGAATAGAATAACTGTATGTCTGGTAAAGAAATTGCTGTTTTCATTGTAGGAGTCATTCTTGTTGTTTTTCTTGTTGTTATGAAAAATACTGCATCGAATTCCCGCCTTATTGATGCACCTGATTTAGTGGCTGACAACTCGCAAACTCTAATACCAATTCAACAGCCTAAAGAGTTTCAACCGGATACTAATTTCCCAACTATTGATAGTATTCTCGATGTTCCGCAGTGGGAGTTCGATTTGCAAACTCTGAGTACCTTAACCAGTGAAGAACTGATAAAGTCAGCAAACCTTTCTATTGATGAAGACCGATATTTCCAGCCTGAAAATGATAATGCGTTATTTTATTTTCTGAGTTTAAAATCAATTGACGAAGCGAATGAAAATTTGCAAATACTTTCTGAGAAGATTACTAATAAGATTCTGGATATTAGCAATTTAGCGATTTCTGAAAGCGATACTGACAACTTAACCTTTGCTATTTCAAGATTGAAAACCCTAAATTCAAATCATGCTGAAATACTCAATCTTGAAGAAAAACTTTCAACCATCAAAACCATCAATGAGATATATCCAAAAGGATTACAATTCATTGCTGAGGGTAATGTAATAAATGCTGATAATAATGATGCATGGCATATTGCAAAACGAAGTTTTATGCTGGACACTGAGAATCCCAACAGTATTGAATTGGTTCGTAAAGTTGAAGATTTTTTAGTTGCTGAAGCACTATTGGCCGCAGAGGAAATTGACTTTCAATTGGCAAACTCCTCACTCGAACAATTGGAAATGCTCAATCCCGAATCTGAAAATATTCTCCCAACAAAACAACGAATCACTGATTTGAAGAAACAAAGATTATTGTGGCTCAAGCAGCAAACCGAATCTGCAATCGACACAGCTAATTTACAACGGGCTGAGCAAATGTATGAACAATTGTTAATGTTAGGAGTTGATGACGAACAATTTGCAGAATATAACTCTGAGATTCAAAGAATTCGTATATTTGGCAGATATAAGCCGTTAGATAACTTTGCTGATTTCTATAAAAATAGTGAAACACCTGAAATGGTTGTAATGCCCACAGGAAGTTTCCTTATGGGGAATGCTCAAGGTTTAAATAATGAACAACCTCTACATCGGGTTGATATCCAATATGGTTTTGCAGTCAGTAAGAATGAAATTTCCGTTAAAGACTTCAGGCTTTTCATTGAAGATACAAACTATGTGACTGATGCTGAAAAGAACAAATCATCAAAAATATATGATTTAAAAACGGGTCGCTTAAAAAATAAAAGCAAAATAACCTGGGAGCGTGATTATTTAGGTAAGAAATCGAAAGATGACTTGCCGGTGATTCACATTTCATGGAACGATGCTTTGGCATATTCTCAATGGCTTGCGAATAAGACCGGTAAAAATTATCGTTTGCTTTCGGAGTCTGAATTTGAATATATACTGAGAGCTAATACTACATCTATTTTCCCTTGGGGGGATGGAAACCCAACCGAAATTATTGAGAATTTAACCGGAAAACAAGATAAGTCGAAAGGAGTAATTCGTTCCAAATGGGAAAAGGGATTTGAAAACTATAATGACAAACATTGGGGACCTGCACCTGTTGGCAGTTTTATTGCAAATAGTTTTGGATTAAATGATACGGCCGGAAATGTTATGGAGTGGGTTATGGATTGTTGGCACGATTCCTATGTTCGTGCGCCCGTTGATGGAACAGCATGGTTTAATCCAGGTTGCGAAAATCATGTGATTCGTGGTGGTGCATGGAGTAGTGCCAAAGAGGAGTTTTCATCAAGTAATCGCTCAACCGCAAAATCGAATTTTACAGATGCAAGGGTTGGTTTCAGAATCGCATTAACCCTCAAAAACAAATAATAAAAAAGTTTAAATATTTGAGCAATTTATCTTGAACAAACTCAAGAAATCTTTATACTTACACACCTCAAATGTGCCGGGGTGGCGGAACTGGTAGACGCGCCGGATTCAAAATCCGGTTCCTTTACGGGAGTGCGAGTTCGATTCTCGCCCTCGGTACCAATTAACTAAATCAAGAGCTTTCACAAGCTCTTTTTTTATGCCTAAATAATGCCTTTCAGGCACCAATATTAAATTTAATCTAGCTACAAAAGAATTTGGGTACAATCATTTTGTTCTGTTTAAATTTTCAAATATTTATTTTACAATGTTGAAATGTGTGGTGCATTTGCAGCAATTAGTGATTTTAAAGTTAAAAATCTGACTTTAAAATTAGGCGTAGAGGATATTGAAAGCAGAGGGATAAGAGTACCGGCTTCAAATATCCAAATTGTTTACGAACATGTGGAAAGAGGCAGAAATCTGATTGATGCTAAATGGTGGTTGATGCTCGAAGAAAGCGGAATGCCCAATTATAAATATGCAACTTTCAATAGCCGATCCGATAAACTTTATTCCAGCAGATTGACTAAAGGACCTTTTCAAAAGTCTCGTTGCATTATTCCTGCTAGTGGATTTATCGAAGGTCAGAATAAAAAGTATCATTATTTAGAAAATCCTGATAACGCCATGGCTTTGGGTGGTATTTGCAAACATTATAAAATTAATGATGAGTTTATAACTACAGCTTCAATTATCACATGTCCGGGAAACCCTAAACTTAAGAACATCCATGAAAAATCAATTCCTTTAATGCTTAACCATGATGATACTGATTTAATCAATATGTGGTTAAGTCCAAAAATTACAGATAGCGAAATATTCAGTGCTTTGTTAACAAATAAATTAAATGTTGACCTAAGAGTAACTCCGATAAAAGCTGCTAGAGATTTAACAACCAAAGGGAATGCTTTTTTTATTTCACGTCAACATTAAATTATCAAGTACATCTAAACATAGCTGTTTTCATCGTAAGAATCGTCAGAAGTAGTTTTGTCTTTTTTCTTTTGTGTATCAGCTTGTTTTTCTTCTTTTGGTGTCTCTTGAAGAGTATCTTCTTGAGCGAGCTCTGAATTTAAAGAATCTTCTTCATGTTCTTCAGATACTTTTTCTAATAGTTCTTCCAGTTCTTCGTTGTCATCTTCGATATTGAGTTCTTCTTCAGTTCGTAGAAACTCTAGTGTGACTTTATTGCTCTTGCGTCTTTCAATGAGTTTGATTTGATCATCGGTCATTAATTCTCGGGCACTTTTGCCGAGATGATCGAAGACGTTTTTGTAGCTTTGAGTGAGTTCATCGACAAGATCAGCGGTTTTTTCAAAATGTTCTGCAACATCATTTTGATAATTTCTAATTTTTGATTCCAGTTCTTCAATGGTTTTTGCTGAATCCTTATTTGAACCGGAGGTGAAATACATAATCATGGCACCGATTACGAGTCCTAATAATAATGCTGAAAACAAGTAAAACAATTGATCTGTCATGTCAGTTCCTTTTAAATTCTTATATTGCAAAAAATAAGGGCTTGAATGTATTTTTCAAGCCCTTCGGTTTTCTTCGTCTTAATCTTTAGACTTCTGCTTTAATCTCTTGCGTTCCTTTTTAATTTCTTTTTTCTTTTGCTTTCTTCTGTACTTCAGAAGCATAAAATACATTTCATCTTTTAAAAACAAACGCTTTTTCTTTAGTTCCTCGATATAGTCATCTGATGGTGTTTCAATTCCTTGTTGAATGCGCATCAATTCATCATCAACTTCGTCATATTCAGTAAAGAATCTGGCGAAATGTCCATTATTCATTTTTAAATGTCTGATTTCTGCTTCAAATTCTGGAAATTCATGATGAAGATCGTGTTTTTCTCCGTACATTTTTACCCCTTGTGTTTAATTGTTAATGAAACTCTATGATACTTTTTTTTGATTTTGATTACATTGATTTACATCAAATTTTTCAGATAATCTCCTGTACTAATAACCAAGGAACAACTGTGACCGCTAGTAATTGTGTTTCACCCTGACTCCATTTAACAGCGTATTCATCGTTAACAGGTAATACTTTTCCGGATTCTAACCATTGTTTTAATTGCTCACTATCATCATTTTGAACAACTAGTGCAACATCAAGAATATCCAAATCTTTGCCGACAAGTATCAGTACACCTTTTGCGAAAAATCGTTCAATTTCCTTGTAGTAAATAGCTGCACATTCCTGAGCCAGTTCTCCTTTGGTTTTATGTGTTATTTGGTTCATAATGATTTTAGTTGATAGCAAACTCGTTTAATTTTACTTTTTTCAAAATCCGGAGACGTGCTTCTCTTAGTCCAGTCACTGATAACGAATTGTTCATTGAGACTTTCATCCAACTTGAATTTACGGTAGTTGTTAGAGAATATGATTTCACCACCGGCATTCAGAAGTTTTTTACATGCGAGGAGCAGTTTGACATGATCTCTTTGAACATCCCAGTCTTCTTTTCTGGAATGTGAATTGGAGTAGGTCGGTGGATCGACAAAAATAATATCAAATGTTTCCTTGCACGAAAATATGTATTCCAACACATCACTTTTTATTAACTTGTGCTTTAATAAATCAATGTGATTGATTTTGAAATTTTCTTTTGTCCATTGCAAATAAGCATTCGATGTGTCCACACTTACTGATTTTTCAGCACCTCCTAAAGCTGCTGCAACAGTAACACTACCTGTATAACTAAACAAATTTAAAAGTGTTTTATCTTTACAATTAGCATGCACATAATCTCTCACCCAACGATGATCGAGAAAAATCCCGGTGTCGAGATATTGTTCTAGGTTGACTATATATTTTCGACCGTTTTCAACTATTTTGAAATTATTAGCATTTGAGTTTTTCTTTTCATATTGCTGGTTATCAACCTGACGAAAACGTGATTTGACATGGGTATTCTCGTTTTTTATTTTCAACACGGATTGTGCCGCCATGATGGCTTCATCCAGACGTTTTCTGGCTTTGGATTCAGGCACACTTGCCGGAGCTTTGTATTCTTGAATGTTAATGTGATTATTGTATACATCAACCGCAACAGCATATTCAGGAATGTCTGCATCATAAACACGATAGGCGTTGATATTTTCTTTTTTTAGCCATTTTGATAGTTTGGATTGGTTCTTTTTAATTCGATTAGCAACCATCTGTGCTGTTTCAGGCAAAGCGAAATTTTGACCATCAGGTACATTGAGTTTTTTATCTTGGTTGATATTAAATGCAATTAAATTGATGTCCAATTCGCCATTTTTAAACTTCCATGATTTTTCTGCTCTAAAACCTAAAATAAATCCCTGATTTTTGTTATGAGTAATAATAGCGGCTTTTGCTTCTAATGCTTTATCAGCAAGCCATTGAGCTAAATTTTTCCAGCTACTATCGACATTTTTTTTCAGTCGAACTCCATAAGGAGGGTTACAGACGATGAGATTGTTTTTGGGTGGAATATTAAAACTATCCAGAGTTTTGAGCTGGCAGTCTATTTTATTCTCGGCATTAAGTTGATAGGCGTGTTCATTGGCGATTTCAATCGAGTTTTTATGATGATCGGCTCCAATGATTTGCCCTTTGTAGTTTTCAATTCCTATGAGCATTCGTGTTTTTGCTTCTTCAATCAGTGAATCCCAACGATTTTGGTCGAAATGTATCCAACTGAATACGCTGTATTTTGGATGTGTGAGACCGGGTGCAATATCGCAAGCAATCAAATAACCTTCGGTGAGTAAAGTTCCTGAACCACACATGGGATCAATCAGATTGTAGTTGTTTTTGGAAAGATTTTGCCAATCAGCCCGTGTGAGAATTGCGGATGCCAGATTTTCTTTAAGCGGAGCAGCAGTTAAACTTTTTCGATAGCCTCGCAAATGCAAACTTCTGCCGCTAATATCCAGATAAATCAATGCCTGATTATGTTTGAGGACGACAGAAACTGATAAATCAGCCTGAGATTTAACAAAATCAGGTCGTGTTCCGGAAATCTCTCTTAATTGGTCGCAGATTGCATCTTTGACGACTTGTGAGGAATACTGTGTGTTTCGGAGCTCTTTATTTGTTCCTTTAAAACTCACAGAAAGTGTTTGCGGAACTTTGTTGAGTTGCTCATTCCATTTGATATGTGAAATTGCGTTATACAAATCATCGGAGTTGGAAATTTTGATGGAGTTTAGCAAAACATAAATTCGATTTGCTAATCGTGACCACAATAAAACTCTCATTAAAGTTTCAGATGTCGCCTCAAAATTCACCCCTGCCAATTTTTCTGAGGCGGAACTCGCACCTAAATTGAGCATCTCATCTTTAAGTAACAACTCAATATATTTGGGGCAACTGGCATACGCCTGCATGATTTCTGTATTCATCTCTTAATATTGGCTAGGAATGCATTAACAAAGAAGCGAATTATAGCAGGTTTATCTCAGTAATCCACGAATCAGTGTTGAGGCAGAGTTGTCTAACTGTCAGAAATAGATTTAGGATATGAGCCTAACACTTTGAAAAGAGTCGTAATTCTCTGTAATAATCTTAACGCTTTGGCAACATTTTCATCTTCGACATGACCATTGATATCGATAAAGAAAACATAATCCCATTTGCCTTGTTTGGATGGACGGGATTCAATTCGAGTCATACTGACATCACATTCTGTTAAAGGCTTAAGAATGTGAAACAAAGCTCCGGGTTGATCTTTGGCAGCCACTAATAATGAAGTTTTATCATCTCCGCTCGGAGTGACGATTTGTTTACCGATGACTAAAAATCGGGTGGAGTTATCAGTTCGATCTTCAATTTCTTTGTGTAGGATGTCCAATCCATACATTGCAGCAGCACTTTCGCCGGCAATAGCTGCTGAATGATCGGTATATTGCACACGCTTTGCCGCTTCAGCATTGGAACTGACAGCGATGCATTCAGCATTCGGCAAGTTTTCTTTCAGCCATCCGCGACATTGTGCCAGAGACTGACGATGTGAAAAAACCACTTTAATTTCAGAGAGTTCGGTGAATCGGCTCATTAAATTATGATGAATTGGTAAATCAAGCTCACCACAAATTTTGAGTGGTGAAGATATAAACATATCCAATGTGTTGTTCACAGCTCCTTCCGTTGAGTTTTCAACCGGAACCACTCCAAAATCAGCAACACCGGCTTCAACTTCTGCAAAAATGTTATCAATACTGGTGACCGGAAGTGCCGCGACAGAATGTCCGAAGTATTTGTACGTCGCCATTTCAGAGAATGTTCCCTGAGGTCCTAAATAGGCAATATTTAAAGGCTTTTGCTGAGCTAAACAGGCAGACATAATCTCACGAAAAAGGCGGACTAATGTTTCATCGGATAGAGGTCCTTTGTTGCGTTCTTTAACCGCTCTCAACACTTGAGCCTCACGTTCGGGGCGATAAAACGCTCCGCCGGATTCAGCTTTGTGCTTTGTTTTCGCAACTTTTAAAGCAATTTTGGCTCTCTGACTGATCAGCTTTTGAATATCGGCATCTATTCCATCAATCTTGTCCCGTAATTTTGATAAATCAACTTGATTGTCTTTATCCTTTTTAGCCATAATCTTTCTCGAATTCCTTCATGAAATTGATGAGAGCATTGATTCCGGCCATTGGCATGGCGTTGTATATGCTGGCTCGCATTCCACCAACCGCACGATGTCCTTTGATGGCTTTGATTCCGGCTTCTTCAGCTTTGGATAGGAATTTTTCATTGAGTGATTCATCATTCAATAAAAACGTGACATTGACTTTCGAGCGACAATCCATATCCACATTATTTTTGTAAAATTGACTGTTATCGATGTATTCATAAAGTTTGGCAGATTTTTCATAATTGCGTTTTTCAACTGCTGAAAGCCCGCCGGTATTTTTAATCCAGTTTAGAATCAGGTTCATCACATACCATGGAAATGTTGGAGGAGTGTTCCAGAGCGAATCGTGTTTGGAATAGGTTCTATAATCCAACATTAATGGTAAATTGGAGGGTGCTTTGTCGAGCATTTCTTTTTTTACAATAACGATTGTAATTCCTGCAATACCGAGATTTTTTTGTGCACTGGCATAAATCAAACTGTACTTATTTACATCAATTTCACGAGTCATCAGGTTCGATGTCATATCACAAAACATCGGTATGTCATTGTTTTCAGGGATAAATTGCCATTCAACTCCTTCAAGTGTTTCATTGGATGTGTAGTGGAAATAATCAAAACTGCTATCCAATTGACTCATATCATATTTCGGAATAGAACTGTAGATTTCATTTTGATTGTATGGCACTAATGGTCTGGCATTACAAAATTTTTGAGCTTCGAGAATTGCTGATTTGCCCCAATGACCATGAACAAAATACATGGCTTTACCAGTTAAACTGGAAAAATTCATCGGCATCATGGAATATTGGAGTCTGGCTCCACCCGGAGTCATGAGAATATCATATTCGTCAGAAACATTCAGAATCTCACGAATTAACTCATCGGTTTCTTTTATCAATTGGCGGAATAGAGGGCCTCGATGTGAGACTTCCATCACCGAACAGCCACTTCCACGCCAATTTGGCATATCATCAATGATTTGTTGTTTAACTGACTCAGGCAACATTGCAGGTCCCGGAGCGAAATTATATATGGGGTTATTTCCTTGTGACATAATTTTTTGTAATATAAATTGCCTGATTGGTTCTTATGTTAAAACAGTTTCGGATAATAACATGAAATTTAAAAATACTATCAAAGAGAATGATGTCACGGATGAAAAACTCTATAAATCCAGACGTGATTTTTTGAAATCCTCGGCATCATTTGGCACCGGTTTAATGCTTTCATCAACATTAACAAATTCCTTTGAAATTGATAAGTATGAAAAGGTTGACAAATTCCGAGGTTCGGATGATGAATTGACTTCTTTTAAAAGTGCCTCAACTTACAATAACTTCTATGAATTTGCGACTTCAAAAGACGCACCGGCTTCACTTGCAGATTCATTAAAACCCGAGCCTTGGAATATAGAAGTCTCAGGTTTGGCAAATAAAACTGGAGTGTTTAACTTGGAGGATTTGATTCCAAAACAGAAGATTGAAGAACGGATTTATCGCTTTCGATGTGTGGAAGCATGGTCGATGGTTATTCCTTGGCTTGGTTTTAAACTGGCAGACTTCCTCAAACAATTTGAGCCTCAAAATAATGCAAAATATGTTTATTTTGAAACTTTATATGATCCTGAACAATTTCCCGGACAACATCGCAGAGTTATTCCTTGGCCTTATAGGGAAGGGTTGCGTATGGATGAAGCAATGAACGAACTGGCATTTATTGCAATTGGAATGTACGGTAAGAAATTACCGAACCAAAATGGAGCTCCATTGCGTTTGGTTGTTCCTTGGAAGTACGGGTTTAAGAACATTAAATCCATTGTGAAAATAAAATTTATCGACACAGAACCATTAAATTCATGGCAACAAATTGCCGCCAATGAATACGGATTTTATGCAAATGTAAACCCTGAAGTGAGTCATCCGCGTTGGTCTCAGGCAACAGAAAGGAGAATAGGGGGAGAATTTTCCTTATTCAATCCTAGAATTGATACGAAAATATTCAATGGCTATGGCGATTATGTTGCGGACTTGTACAAAGGTATGAATTTGACAAAAAACTACTGAGAATCCGGAATCCTTTTATCAATTTCTGAAAAGTCATAATCTGGATATTGTTGTTTTAATTGTATCAGTAATTCAGTTGCTTGTTCGAACATTTTAGATTCAATTAATTCTATAACATTTTGAAATTGTTGGTTAAAATTGTTTTCTTTTTGTTCTTTTTTAGCTGAAACTCGTCCAATTGCTTTGGGTTTATCTTCGGTAATGATTTTTTCTGATTCCGATAAACCGACGGATTGTTGAGTGATTGTATCGCTATTCTGTTCAACCGAATCTGCGAATTCTATGATTGGTTCCACCATTAATTCTTCAGGTGATTCTTCAATTTCTTCGTTCATTATCAAAAATGTATCATCCGCTTCATTTATTTTCTCTTCAGTTCTAGGAGCACTTTGGGCTGCCGGAGCAGAATACAACTCGGTATCAGGAGTTGAACCTGCTTGGTCACTTTTAATTTTGTCTTCGTCATTAATCAAACCCTCATCTTTGTTTTCCTGAAAAGGAGCTGGAGCAGGGGTTTGAGTTTTTTGTTTTCTGGGTACTGATTTCTTTAAAATTTCTGTGTTTACCGAATAATCTGAGTTTTGATTCTGTAAATTGATAATGATTGAAAAACAAAGCACCAATGCAGCCGCAGTTGAGAGACTATAAAACCATTTTCGTGTTGTTGTATTATTTTTGCGACAGCTGTTTTTAGCTTGTGCGAGAATAAAATTATCAATTGCAACCGGAGATTTTTCGGTTTGACCTTTTTGATATAATTTTTCTATGTCTTTCTGATTCATCGAATCACCTCCAGACATTTTCTTAACTTATCAATCGCATAGCGATAACGGCTTTTGATTTTTTCAACAGCTTCCTGCAACATATCCGCGATATGAGGAATTTTCAGAGAGGCTTCCTGATGCAATAAAAAAATCTCACGTTGTTCAAAAGGAAGTTTGCCAATACATGTTTTTAACTGCTTTGAAAGCCGCATTGTTTGAAGTTCATCATCGGGATTCCAGTCTGTCGAACCTTCAATCGGATTATCGTCTTCATTGGCTTGAAAGGACTGCTGTTCCAGATTGTTTCTCCGATACCAGTCAACCAAGCGATTATGAGCCAATGTGTACATCCATGTGTTGAATTTTGCTTTGATTTGATAACTTTGTTTGCTATTAATGACTTTTAACCATAAATCCTGGTGCAGCTCGCTACTTGTTTCAGGATTACCAATATGGCGCAGAAAATAGCGATAAACAGCATCTTTGTGACGTTTGTACAGTGTCTCAAAGGCTTGAGCATCATTGTTTGCAAATGCTAGCATGAGTTGTTCATCGCTACGTTCTGACATTCAAAATTTGGTAAATTAAACCTCTTTATTCTACATTATTTGCATGTTGTTCTGTCAAGCTTTCTGCCAGAGATACAAGTTGTAGAAATTCGCCACGATAACCAAATTGATCATTTTGCATAGTTTGTCCGGCTAATTTTTGCGCATCATCAAATTTAAAACCGTTTAGCATTTTTCCGCCCCGCAATAGTTGTCCGAATCCGGCAACAGCGGCTGACATTTTGAAATTATTTGATGTTGTTGAAATATCGTCGACAATTTGGTTGCGTTTGATGGTATTGGTTATCAGTTTTGAAGTATCGGCATCTGGATTTTTATATCTGACTTTTAATGTTGCAATTTCATCAGAAAAAGGTTTACCATCAATTGTTTGTTGGTATTTTAAAGGTTCAATCCAACCTTTCTGACCTTGCATGACTACTTCATAAATTGCAGTCACACTATGACCGGAGCCGATTTCTCCGGCATCAATTTTATCATTATTGAAATCTTCATTGTTTAAAATGCGGTTTTCATAACCAATCAGACGATATTGCGAAACGCTGTTAGGATTAAATTCAATTTGAATTTTTACATCTTTTGCAATTGTCATAAGCGTAGAGTTCATTTCGTTGACCAAAACTTTATTAGCTTCTTTGAGAGTGTCAATATAAGCATGATTGCCATTGCCTTTATCGGCTAATTGTTCCATGAGGTGGTCATTGTAGTTTCCTTGCCCAAAGCCTAAAGTTGTTAATGAAATGCCTTTTTCTTTTTTTCTTGATACCAATTCGGTAAGTTGTTCGAAATTGGTCGTTCCAACATTAAAGTCACCATCGGTTGCTATGATAATGCGATTGATTCCATCTTTGATGAAATTATCTTCACTAATTTGATAGGCAAGATTGATGCCTCCGGCACCGTTGGTTGAACCACCTGCTGAAAGCTTATCCAACGCTTGAAGTATTTTGGATTTCTGATCACCACTTGTAGATTCAAGTACAGCACCTGCTGCACCTGCATAAACCACAATGGCGACTTTATCTTCTTCGCGAAGATTTTTTGTCATCAGTTTAAATGATTGTTTTAATAGTCCCAATTTATCAGGAGAGTCCATCGAACCGGAAACGTCAATTAAAAACGTCAGATTGGAAGCAGGGCGTTGTTCATTTTTGACTTCATATCCTTGAATGCCAATGTGTAATAAATGAGCATTGGAATTCCAAGGTGAAGGTGCGATTTCGGTATTGATTGAAAAAGGTTGCTCGGAAATATCCGGATTTTCGTAGTCATAATTGAAGTAGTTAATCATTTCTTCAACACGAACTGAATCATGGGGTGGTATCATTCCTTGATTGAGCATCCGGCGAATATTGCTATAAGATCCAGTATCGACGTCAATGCTGAATGTTGAAACCGGATTGTTTTGGACAATTTGCACTGAATTATCGTCAAAATGATTGTAGTTTTCTCTATTTTCTTCAACGACATTAATATAAGGAGCCGGTGCTATATATCCTAAACTATCTGCAACTGCCATTTTGACTTTTGCTGGCTTATTTGAATGAAATTGTTCGGTTCGTGGTGCCAATGCTCGTCCGGCTTCAGCTTCTTCCATTACAAGTATTTGTTCTTTTTTACTTTCATCGGAATCAATAAAAACTTCATGGTCTTGTCTTTCGTTTTGAGTTTGAGTGCAAGCTGTAATGGCAGCGATGGATAGGAATAATACTGTTCTTTTCATGATTTATAACCTCTTTGATTGTTAGTTTCAGAGGTTTAATCGAAGGAAAGGAACAAAAGGGTTAATTTTTTTCAAAAAAAAGCCTGCAAATTTGCAGGCTTTTTTGTTCAACAGAATAACTGTTATTTATTGAGCAGGAACAACTTCAAATCCATTTTCAAAGATAAGGTCTGTATCACAACCTACAACTCTGACATCATCAATATGCCATCCGCCATGGGCTACAGATCCATCATTCGATTTTCTAAACCTGAATACAACATCTTGCCCACTATAGGAATCAATATCAACAATAGAGTTTAAATAATCCTGTGGATCACCACACCAAGCATCTGAACCTGATAATGGTCCTCCGCCCAATGCTCCATCATAAGGATCTGAGAACATGGCACTATTAGGCACTTGATCAAAGTTATTGCCACCATCGGTAGATATTTCCAGAAGACCACCATCCCAGCAACCGCCACCGGATCTGTCTTCCATCGATTGATGATTCCAAAATTGAAGTGTTAATGGAGATCTGCCAATTGGAAGTGAAACCTGTGGTGATGTGAGACTTGTATCATTGTTACTACCAAAAGGAGCGCCAAAGAATGATTGGATTCCTGAATGAGGATTTGAGGTAGAAATACTCCAACCATCTTGACCTACAGCAGCGCTATGTGTCCAACCTTGAGCACCTGATTCAAAATCATAAGCAACAGTAGCAACCGGAATTAGTCCTATGACACAATCTCCCGGTAATGCTGTTGTTGTGAAGTTGAAAACAGCAAATGACCATACATCTTGTGCATTACATGATGATTGAGTGGCTACTCTCCAATACAGTTGAGTTGATGACGGTAATTCTGAAGCCTGATACGAATTTGTATCAACCACTTCATCCACAACAATATTAGTAAAAGTTATCTCTGTAGCAATTTGTATTCTATAACTGGTTGCATTTGCATCCGCATCCCATGTAAATGTTTCTGATAAAGAAACATTTGATGCGCCATTTGCAGGAGCAGTTAGATTGGTTTGCGAAGTAGTGCCACCGGAATATAAAATATTTAAATCAAGTTCTCTGACTATATTTGAACCTTCTACTATTTGTACACTTGGTCCAGCACCAATAATTTTAAATAAATGAATACCAGTAGTACCTCCAGCTCCGACATCAAATGAAAGATCAGATGAATTTGCTCCACCGGCTAGTGAAACAGGGTTTGTTGAAAACCCGATATTTGATACAAAAGCAGGTGTTGTAGATGGAGATAGAGTAACAGAGTTATTATAGTCCATTAAAGGGGTTACATTAATAGTTTTAGATACCCCCGTATCGCCGGAGCATACTTCAATTTGAGAATTGTCAACGGAAAGGTTAAATGTCGGAGAACCTTTCGGATTTTCACCAGCTAATGCCATTGCAGTTTGTTGAGCACTTCCACCGACTAATCGATTGTCTGTATGGGTTGATACAATTCTATCAAGCACAACCGATAAACCGTTATAATCTCCCCATTCTTGTCCATTGTTGATATTTACAGAGGTTTCAGTAGTATAACGCTCTTCAACATCCCAATTCGCACAACCATCAGTTGAACTTGTATAGAATAAGTCTACACCGGTTCTGTTTGTTGAGTGTCTGGTGTCATAATAAACTATATGAACAACACCATTTTCACCGACTTTCAACCAAGGGTGAAACCTATCAATAGGGTTAGACCCTATAGTATCACTTGTGTCATGAGGCTGAGCACACATTGTCCAATTCGCTCCAGCATCTGTTGACTTCGCAACTTGAATCCAGCCATGATTTTGTGATGCAGAACCATTTCCACCTCCAAAACTATCGTCTGTTTCATCAGTCCAAGCAACATAAATCGTATTGTTGTTAGTATCTACATCAGCTGAAGTGTAAATAAATGCCTCTCTGGATTCCATTGCAGGTATAGGGAAATCAAAAGTACCATTAAGAGGAGCTACCTGAACACCTGCTGCAAAAGAATCACCTCCATCTGTTGACTTTAACACTCTGATGTGAGAGTTACTCAAAGTAGGATAGAAATAATAAATGTTACCGTTGGTATCAGTTGTTATATCGCTACCAATACCCTGAGGTTCAGATCCAAATGATGTTGGTGTAGACATTGTCACACCAAAGTCTTCAGATTTTGCAAATTGCATCACGTTGCTATTATGATACGTTAAATACACATTATCCTTATATGGTGATGTTTGGGAACGATCGACATGAACCCATTCTTTATCACTTCCGCTAGGAGTTAAAACTTTCATTGACTCCCAAGTTACGCCTTGATCCAATGAACGAGACCAACGAACACCGATAGAACTACTTAGATCTGCCTGATAGACAATACTACCATCTGATGACCAATCAATTGTTGGGTCACAACAACTTGATGGGTTTGTTTGTGATTTTGTCCATGTTGCGCCCGCATTCGTCGAGTAATACATGGCTTGACCACCGCTTGCATTGGAGCCTGCAACACAAATATTTTGATTGGTTGGATTACATTCGACTGATGCTTCATTACCATTGACTCCAATTTCCAATGGAGTTTCTGATGATGGAACAGCGAGTATAGTATTTTCAGGAGTTTTACCGTAGGTATCTTCTGGGTG
>ERZ795048.1103-NODE-1103-length-25519-cov-12.318371_pt1 | contig 25519 bp, 19 predicted proteins | sample MGYA00375132_ERZ795048 | MGnify/ENA primary metagenome ERZ795048 (study PRJEB30177, sample SAMN05720225) | activated sludge metagenome | isolation source: Anaerobic digester | place: Hong Kong | collected 2014-12-17 ... | reverse complement strand
AGGCCCGTTGTTCAAGCCGCAGGATCGTGGTCATGGACAGGTACAAGGAGGAGGAGGATGGCGTGGTGGTGGTCACCTACCAGGACGCCCGGGGTCTGGTCCGGAGCTTCGCTTACCAGGAGCTTCCCCAGGACGAATATGCGCTCACGGAGGAGGAGCTTCAGGATGCCCAGTTCACCGTGGAGTTGTTCGCTTCCACCGAGCGGGTGGCCCTGAGCGACCCGAGGTTCCTGGAGATCCGGAAGCACTACCCCATTCTGGAGCGCTTCGATCCCGTTCGCGGCAAATACACCTACTCCGTGGGCGAGGCCAAGGACCTGGCCGAGATGTACGCCATCTACCGGAAGGTGAAGGAACTCCAGTTCATGGAGGCGGAAGTGATGATGATCCATCCGGAGAAGCTGACCGACATGAGCGATCTGGCATTCCTTACCGCCCAGGACCTGAACCGGTCCCTCGTACGAGCCAGCAACATCCTGTTCGGCTACCGGGACACGACGGTCATGGAGGCTTATCTGCCCACCCTGGACACGATCATCACCACCCTCAACAACTTCCCCGAACTGGAACTGGTGATCGAGGCCCATACCGATGATGTCGGGGGTGACGACTACAACCTGGCCCTCTCCCAGGGACGGGCCTCGTCCGTGGAGGCCCACCTGCTCGAGAAGGGTATTGCCGCCACCAGGATCCGGGGCATCGGGTTCGGAGAACAGCACCCCATCGCGAACAACTCCGAAGCGGAAGGACGGCGCCTGAACCGGCGGGTGGAGTTCCGTTTTCACGTGAAGCGGGAGGAACAGGCCAACGCCGCCCACGACTGACGCGCCAGGCGGCGCGATCGTACCTTCGTGCGTCTCTCTGACATGCGAAGGGCGCTCGTCTCGATCCTTCTTGCCTCCTGTTCTCCACTGGGTCTGATCGCCCAGCAGGGCGGTGTGTTCGTGGAGAACAAGGGGCAATGGCCGGGATCGGTCTCCCATCGGATCGAGCTTTCCGGCAGTACGGTCTGGATCGAGCGATCGGGCTGGACCCTGGACCTGTACGATGAAGCCGCCATCACCCGGATGCATGCGGCCCATCACGGCGGGGATCCGGAGCATGCCAGCCCCGTGGTCCGGCACCATGCGGTGCGCTCCCGTTTCGTGGGAGGAGGCAGTCCTCAGGCAACCGGAAGCGGTCCTGTGACGGGCTACCACAACTACTTCCTGGGTGACGATCCGGACCAATGGGCCGGTGGATGCCTGCGCTTCAACGAGGTCAGGTTCGATGACCTGTACCCCGGCATCGACCTCACGATGACCAAGGGCCCCAATGGCCTCAAGTACGACCTGCTGTTGGCTCCAGGTGCGGACATCAGTGAAGTGGTGATGGTCCATGAGGGGGCGGACGGGCTGTCGATCGCTGGAGAAGTCCTGCAGGTCCACACATCGCTCGGCACCATCAGCCAGCAGATACCGGAAGCCTGGCAGACGTCCGCCGATGGGGAGCGGCAGCTGCTTCCGTGCCATTTCCAACTGGCCGGCGATACCCTGCGGTTCGTGCTGGATGGCCGCGACCAGGCGCTTCCGGCCGTGATCGACCCGACGCTGGAATTCAGCACCTATTCGGGCAGCACCAGCGACAACTTCGGGTATACGGCCACCTTCGATTCGGACGGGTTCCTGTATTCCGGAAGTACCGCGTTCGGCCAGGGCTACCCCACCACCACGGGCGCCTACCAGCAGATCCACCAGGGTGGACAGGGCCTTGGCAGCGGCACCGACATCGCCATCACCAAGTACGACACCACCGGTACGTTCATCGTTTGGAGCACGTTCCTGGGCGGCACCGGTGATGAACTTCCGCATAGCCTGATCGTGAACTCGGCCGACGAGGTCTTCGTCTATGGCACCACCACCTCGCAGAATTTCCCTTACGTCACGGGATGCCTGGACAATACGTTCAACGGGGGAACGGCCATCAACCTGCTGGGTCTGGGGGTCAACTTCGTGAACGGGTCGGACATGATCGTGAGCCGGCTCAGCGCTCAGGGAAATGTACTCCTTGCCAGCACCTACCTGGGGGGAAGTGGCAATGATGGCCTGAACACGGCACCGGCCCTGCGTTTCAACTATGCGGATGAAGTGCGCGGAGAGGTCCTGCTGGACAGGAACGAGAACGTCTACATCGTCAGCACCACCGCGTCGGCGGACTTCCCGACCACCAGTGGAAGCCTGCAGCCCGGCTACGGAGGAGGGTCCCATGATGGTGTGGTCGCCAAACTGGACGCCGGGCTCACGACCCTGATCTGGAGCACGTATTTCGGGGGCAGCGGTGCGGACGCGGCCTACAGCGTGGCCCTGAACGACGCGGGCGACCTGTACATCGCCGGGGGTACCAATTCCCCCGACCTGCCCACCACGCCCGGGGTCCTTGGGCCCGGTCCTTTCGGTGGTGCGGCGGATGCCTTCGTGGCCGAACTGGCCCCCGGAGGGAACACCGTGATCAGCGCTTCCTACTGGGGCACCTCGGAATACGACCAGGCCTACTTCGTGGAACTGGACGGCAACGACCAGGTGTACCTGTTCGGTCAGACCCTGGCCCCTGGCTCCGTGCTCATCGGGAACGCGCCGTACAACGTGCCCAACAGCGGGCAGTTCCTGTCGAAGTTCGGCCCCGATCTGACGACCGTCACCTGGAGCTCCCGCTTCGGGAACGGCAACGGACAGCCGAACATCTCGCCCACCGCATTCCTGGTCGACTACTGTGACAAGATCTACATCAGCGGCTGGGGCAGCGCGATCCAGGGCGGGCAGCTCAGCACCAACGGTCTGCCCGTGACGGCCGATGCCTACCAGGCCTCCACGGACGGCAACGATTTCTACCTGGCCGTGTTCGACATCGACATGACCAACCTGTTCTACGCGACCTACTTCGGGGGCGGGCTCAGCGCCGAGCATGTGGACGGCGGCACCAGCCGCTTCGACCGGCGTGGCCGGGTGTACCAGAGCGTGTGCGCCGGATGCGGGGGGAACAGCGACTTCCCGATCGAACCGAACCCCGGGGCCGTTTCGCCCACGAACAACAGTCCGAACTGCAACAACGGGGTGTTCAAGTTCGACTTCAACTTCCCGATCGTGGTGGCCGGATTCCAGACACCGCCGGTGAACTGCCTGCCCTCTCCCATCCAATTCACGAACACGAGCTACGGCGCGGCGGGCTATCTCTGGGACTTCGGCGACAACAGCAGCTCCCTCCTGCCGAACCCCAGCCACCAGTACGCCGGTCCGGGGGTGTATACGGTGACCCTGATCGCCAGCGACCCGAACGCCTGCAACCTGGCCGACACCGTGCAGCAGCAGGTGGTGGTGCTGGGGAACAGCGGGTATGCGCTGGACGATGTGACGCTGTGCGCGGGTGAAAGCGAACAGATCGGCCTGCTGCCGATCCCTGACCCGAACGTGACCTACACCTGGAGTCCGTCCACGGGGCTTACCAGCACCACCGTATCCAACCCGATCGCCTCCCCGGCGGTCACCACCACCTACCAGCTGCTGATCTCCAACGGCCTGTGCACGGACACGGTGACGCAGGTGGTGAACGTGGCCGCCTCGGTGCTGGACGCAGGACCCGACCTGGTGGCCTGCGGACCGGGACCGGGCTCCGTCACCCTTGCGGCCTCCTCGGCTGGGGGCACCGGCCTTTTCCAGTGGAGCAGCAGCCCGGCCTTCAGCGACACCCTGAACGACCCGCTGACGGACAGCACCGCCGCGGTGGCCGTGAGCGGGGACGCGACCTTCTACGTACGGCCACTGGACAACGACTGCGCCGGTGCCGACAGCGTGTTCGTGGACCTGCAACTCGTTGACCCGGCCGTGACCGGCGACACGCTGGTCTGCGCGGACGAGCCTGCGGACCTGCTGCTCACGGGCGTTGAGGCGGGCAGTTCGATCACCTGGACGCCACCGAACGAGATCGTGAGCGGACAAGGCACGGAGCAGGCGGTGGTGGCGCCGGCGGTGACCTCCTCCTTCGGCGTGGACGTGACCAGCCCGGGCGGCTGCACCTGGAGCGGTTCCGTGGTGGTGAACGTGAGCGCTGTGAACGGTGCCTCGGTGAGCGCCTCCGTGAATGAGCCCATCGTGCTGTCCGGCACCACCGTGCAGCTCCTCGCCACACCAGCCGCAGGGGTCGGCTACACCTGGAGCCCCTCGTCGCTGGTGAGCGACGCAACGATCGCCGACCCGACGGCGCTGATCACGGAGACCACCTGGTTCTTCCTGACGGTGAGCGACGGCATCTGCACCCGCAGTGACAGTGTGCTGGTGACCGTGTACGAACTGAACTGCGACGAACCCGACATCTTCGTCCCCAACGCCTTCACCCCGAACGGCGATGGCAGCAACGACCTGCTCTTCGTGCGTGGCCGCTTCATCACCGAGCTCGACTTCCAGGTCTTCGACCGCTGGGGCGAGAAGGTGTTCGAGACCAGCGACCAGAACGTGGGCTGGGACGGCACCTTCCGTGGCAAGCCGGTGGACCCGGCGGTGTTCGTGTACCACCTGACCGTGCGCTGCGAGGACGGCCAGCGCTACTTCAAGAAGGGCAACGTGACGGTGATCCGATGACGGGGATGAACGAACGCGCGGCCTGGTGGACGAGGGCGTTGCTGCCGGCCCTGGCCTGCTTGCCGTTGGTCCTGCGCGGCCAGGACATCCACTTCACGCAGTTCTTCCATACCCCGCTGGCACTGAGCCCGGCCTCCATCGGGCAGTTCGATGGCGACTATCGCTTCAACGGGGTGTACCGCCAGCAATGGCGATCGGTGACAACCCCCTACCGCACCTTCGGCTTCGGCGCGGACGCGGCCTCCTTCCTTGGGGTGGACGGGCTCGGCGTGGGCGCATGGCTTTACAACGACCGCGCCGGTGATTCCCGGCTGAACACCTTCCATTTCAGCCTGGGCGGGAGCTGGACGGAGCGCTTCGGGGATGCGAGCGAGCATGCCCTCACGGGTGGGCTCCAGCTCGGCATCACCGCGATCAGCATCGATCAGGCCGACCTGAGCTTCGACGCCCAGTACAACGGTTTCTACTACGACCCGGCACTTGCCACGAACGAGAATTTCGCACGCAGCGCCCTGTCGCACCCGGACGTGCACGCCGGTGTCCGCTACGCCTACACCCCGGCACCCCGCGAGCGCATCGAGGCCGGTTTCGCGCTCTTCAACCTGACCACCCCGGAGATCGGCTTCCAAGGGGGGCCGGGCTCCCCGCTGGACACCCGCAGCGTGTTCCATGTGATCACGCAGTTCCCCGTGGGCGAGAAGCTGGACGTGCTGCCCATGGTGCAGTACATGGCCCAAGGCAAGTTCCGCGAGCTGAACATTGGGGGAAGCGTGCGGCACATCCTGCTGGACCGCTATGGCCTGACACGGGCCGTGCGCCTGGGGGCCTACTACCGCGCCGCCGATGCCGGCAACCTGTACGCCGGGCTCGAATACGACGACTGGACCTTCGGCATCAGCTACGACATCAACCTGAGCGACCTGGAGCCGGCGAGCAACAACCGCGGGGCGCTGGAGCTCACGGCCATCTACATCATCCGCCGCCGGCCATTGGTGCCGGTGCGCTACAAGGCCTGTCCGGACCAGCTATGATCGTGCGCCTGCTCCCCGCCTTGTGGCTGTTGACAGCGGCCTACTCGTCCAGTGGTCAGTCCTTCGACCAGTGGGTGGCCTGGGGGGATGCCGCCATGGCCGACGGCGACCACTACGGGGCCAGCCGGTTCTATGCGGGGGCATTGGACCTGCAGCCCGGCAAGATGGACCTGCAGTGGTCGTGCGCGGAGGCCTGCCGCCTGAGCCACCAGTACGAAAAGGCCGCCGACCTGTACGAGAAGGTCGAGCACAAGGACCACCGGCGCACCTACCCGGACGCGCTTTTCCACCTGGCCGAGATGCGCATGAGCAACGGCGAGTACCGCGAGGCGGAGAAAGCCTGGCGCGAGCTGCTGCGGAAGAACGAGGACCCAACCAGCTTCCAGCACCAGCGGGCGCAGCAGGGACTGAAGGGCTGCGCGGTGGGCCTGGCCGGCCGAACCAGCGACAGCCTGTTCGTGGAGCACCTGCCCGATCCGGTGAACACCTACGACAGCGAGTTCGGCGGACGGTATGGCCCCGACAGCCTCCTCTACCTGAGCAGCCTGCGCGGTGAGCTGGACCGCGACGGCGTGGTGCAGGACACCGCCGAATACCATGTGGCGATCTTCCGAAGCCGGGAGCAGGCGGGTGGCTGGGCCGAGGCCGAAGCCTTGCCCGACCCGGTGAACGGCAGCGGCAACAACGCGAATGCGGCTTGGTCCCTCGATGGGCGATTCCTGTATTTCACGCACTGTCCGCCCGACGGCACCTGCCACATCGTGGCCAGCGAACGGACCGCCGACGGGTACGGCCCACCGCAGGAGCTCGAAGGCCTGGGCACCGGGCACAGCACGCAGCCCATGGTCGCCCGCATGGGCAACGAGGAGCTGCTGTTCTTCGCCAGCACGCGGAGCGGTGGACCTGGTGGCATGGACCTGTGGGTGGGGAAGCTGAAGGGTACCGACGTGCAGTTCGCCAGGCCCGTGGAGGGACCGCTGAACACCCCCGGCAATGAGAGCTGCCCATTCTACGACAGCCCCACGCAGACCCTCTTCTTCAGCAGTGACTTCCATGCGGGCCTGGGCGGCTATGACATCTTCACCAGCCACCATGGACCCTTGGGCTTCGAGTCTCCCGTGAACCCCGGCGCCCCGATCAACGGGCCGGCCAACGACCTGTACCCCGCGTTCGACGCACGCACCGGCACCGGCCTGCTCACCAGCAACCGGGTGGGCAGCCTGGCGAAGAAGGGTGAGACCTGCTGCAACGACCTGTACCGCTGGCAGCTGAAGCAGGAGGAAGTGGCCGTAGTCGGTGAGAAGCCCGCGGTGGACACCACGACCATCAGTTACCGCCGGCTCACCAGCCTGCGGGAGAAGCTGCCCCTGCGGCTCTACTTCCACAACGATGAGCCCGGTCCGCGCAGCTGGGACACCACCACCACGCAGGACTACGCACAGACCTACCGGGCCTACTCGGCGCTGCTGCCCGACTACCGTGCCGCCTTCGGGGAGAACAACGCGGGCCGCGGGGCCATTGAGGCCTTCTTCCGGGACCGCGTGGACCATGGCTTCGCACAGTTGAACGACTTCATCGCGCTGCTTCACCAGGCCCTGGACGAAGGGCAGAAGGTGGAACTCGTCGTGCGCGGCTTCGCCAGTCCGCTGGCCAAGAGCGACTACAACCGGAACCTCTCGCTGCGCCGCATCCAGAGCATGATCAACTACCTGGCCCGGGTGGAAGGCGGTGCGTTGAACCCCTACCTCGACGGTTCCGCAGCGAACGGTGGCCGGCTCACCGTGGTGAAGGCACCCTTCGGCGAGGACCGCTCGGCGGCCGGGGTGAGCGACGTGCTGGAGGACCTGCAGAACAGCGTGTACAGCGTGGCCGCCGCCAGCGAACGGCGCATCGAGATCGAGCAGGTGCTGGTGACCGATGCCGGTGTGGTGGAGGCCGATGCCCAGGCCGTGGACCTCGGCGTACTGGCGCCGGGACAGGAACGTACCGTGCCCTTCACCCTGCGCAACACCGGCGATCGCCCGGTTACCCTGCTGGGCACTGAAAGCGAATGCGGATGCACCACGGCCGAGCTCGGTGACACCACGATCCCGCCCGGTGGATCGCTCACGGTGGACGTGCACTTCAACGGGCGCGTACCGGCAGGCCGCTTCACGCGCAGCGTGACCGTAAGGACCGATTCCGAGCCCGGGTCCATCACGTTCACGATCTTCGGCACGATGACCGAATGATCATGGACCAACGACTGCTGCTGCTCTCCAACTCGACCCTTCCCGGAGAACCCTTCCTCGGCTGGCCCGCCGAGCACATCCGCGATTTCCTGGGATCCCCGAAACGCGTGGCCTTCGTGCCCTATGCTGCCGTGACCTTCGGGCATGACGAATACACGGAACGCGTGGCCGGCGTGTTCAAGACCCTTGGGCACGAAGTGTACGGCCTGCATGCCGAGGCCGACCCGGTGAAGGCCCTGGAGCGGGCGGACGCCGTGGCCGTGGGAGGAGGGAACACCTTCCAACTGCTGCGGACGCTCTACACCACGGGCCTGTTGCGTGCCCTTCGGAAGCGGGTGCGGAACGGACTGCCCTACATCGGATGGAGCGCCGGCAGCAACGTGGCCTGCCCCACGGTGATGACCACCAACGACATGCCCATCTGCGAACCGCCTTCCTTGCATGCGTTGCATGTGGTGGGCTTCCAGATCAATCCGCATTACACGGCGGCCACGTTGGAGGGGCACGGCGGTGAGAGCCGCGACCAGCGCCTGGCCGAGTACCTGGAGCTGAACCGCGACATGACCGTGGCCGGCCTGCCGGAGGGTTCCCTGCTGCGGGTGGAGGGTCCACAGGTGACCCTGGAGGGGCGGCCCATGAAGGTGTTCAGGCATGGGCAGGAGGCCGTGGAGGTCCCTTCCGGCGCCCGCATGGGCATGGAACTGAACGTTCGCTGAGGGGGGTATTGCAGGGATCGGGAACGCGATCCACCTTTGCGGTACAACGCGCGGCATCTTCGGCTTCCGGTCGGAACACCCCCACTTCGGCATGCCCACCGCGCATCCCCCATTTTACCGCCCCCATGATGCATCCGGGCACCGCGCTCCGCTGGATCGGCGCTGAGCGTGGCTTCGGCGTGGTAGCCACCGAACACCTTCCCAAAGGCACCATCCTCTACGTCCTGGACCCGCTGGACATCGTCGTGCAGCCGGGTAGTACCCAGGACAGCGACCCGCTGTACCAGCGTACCCTGGAGACCTATGCCTACATCGAGCCCGACGGCCGCCGCGTGGTGTGCTGGGACCATGGGCGCTTCATGAACCACTGCTGCCATCCGAACAGCCTGAGCACGGGCTACGGATTCGAGGTCGCCATCCGGGACATCGCGCCCGGCGAGGAGATCACGGACCACTACGCCGTGCTGAACCTGGAGCATGAGATGGAGCTGAGCTGCGAACGCCCGGACTGCTGCCGGCACATCTCCCCGGGCAGCCTGCCGCAACACCAGCCCTGGATGGACGAGGCCATCCGTCAGGCCCTGGCGGACCTTCGTGCCGTACCGCAACCGCTCCTGCCCCTGCTCCGTGCGGACACGGCCCGGTCGCTGGACCTGTACCTGCACACCGGCGAGGGCTATGCCTCGGTGCTAAGTTTACAGCACCTTCCGGGCCCCAGGCCCTGATGGCATCGCACATGGACGACCTCCTCGACCGGCTACCCGGGCTGCTGGACAAGCTGGGCTTCAACCTGCTGCTGCTGGGGAAGATCATCCTGATCATCCTGGGCGCGTTCATCCTCGAGCGCTTCATCCATTTCCTGCTGAAACGCGCCTACAAGCGGCGCGGCGCACCCGGCAGGGAGGACCTGACGCGGTACCGCTTCCTCAAGAACGCCACGCGCTTCATCGTGGGCCTGATGGCCTTCGCCAGCATCGTGTACGCCATCCCTTCGGTGAAGCACCTGGCCGTGACGCTGTTCGCCGGAGCAGGCATCCTGGTCGCCATCCTGGGCCTGGCCACACAGCGCGCCTTCAGCAACATCATCAGCGGGGTGTTCATCGTGGGCTTCAAGCCCTTCCGGGTGGGCGACCTGCTGGAGGTGGCCGGTCACCGCGGAACCGTGGAGGACATCACCCTGCGGCACACGGTGATCAACACCTTCGAGAACCGGCGGGTGATCATCCCCAACGCCTTGATCAGCGACGAGGTGTTGATCAACAGCACCATCAATGACGAGACCACCTGCCAGTTCGTGGAGTTCGGCATCAGCTATGAGAGCGACCTGGACCTGGCCATGCGCATCCTGCAGGAGGAGGCCGAGTCCCATCCCAGCTGTTTGGACCACCGCACCGAGGAGGAGCTGGCGACGGGCGAGCCCAAGGTGGCGGTGCGCTTGATCCAGATCGCAGATTCCTCGCTGGTCCTGCGTGCCTATGCCTGGGCGAGCGATCCCTTGACCGCGCGCGCCATGCACTTCGACCTGAACCGTTCGGTGAAGCTGCGCTTCGACCGGGAGGGCATCGAGATCCCCTACCCGCACCGGACCATCACCTACAAGGGGCCCGGCCCCGCACCAGCGGCATGAAGAAGGTCCGGAAGCGGTCGGAGAAGCGGGGACTGCCTCCCGGATCGCTGATCGGCGTGGGCGAAGCGGCCCACCACGCGGCGCATGCCCACCTGTTCACCTACAACAAGGACGAACTGATCGAGGGCGACATTCCTGACGCCGCGCAGTTCGTGCAACCCGACCCGGCCCACCACGTGAGCTGGCTGGACCTCGACGGCATCGACAACCAGGAACTGCTGGCCACCCTCGGTCAGCATTTCGACCTGCATCCGCTGCTGCTGGAGGACGTGCTGAACGTGGACCACCGCCCGAAGGTGGAGGAGTACCCGAACAGCCTGTTCGTGGTGGTGAAGATGCTGGACTACGACAAGGAACGGGACCTGGTCCGTTCCGAGCAGGTGAGCTTCGTCCTGGGGAAGGGATACGTGCTGTCGTTCCAGGAGCGACCAGGTGATGTGCTGGAACCGATCCGGGAGCGTTTGCGCAACAACCTGGGCCGGGTTCGCCGCATGGGCCCGGACTATCTCCTGTACGTGCTGCTGGACGTGATCGTGGACAACTACTTCGGCGTGCTGGACGCCTTGTCCGAGCGCGTATCGGAGCTTGAGCAACGGATCATGGTGCGGCCGCGCGAAGAGGACCTGCGCACCATCCAGGAGCTGCGGCACGAGCTGATCACCCTGGGCAGGAACGTCACTCCCACGCGGGAACTGGCCGGACGCATGAGCGTGATGGAGCACACCCTGATCGAGAAGGGCACCAAGCGCTACCTGAACGACCTGCAGGACCACACCGTGTACATCGCGGAGAGCATCGGCAGCATGCGCGAGGAAGTGGGCAGCCTGGAGAACACCTACCACGCCATGGTGAACCTGCAGATGAACCAGGTGATGAAGCTGCTCACCGTGATCAGCACCATCTTCATCCCCCTGTCGTTCATCGCCGGTCTGTACGGCATGAACTTCCAGCACATGCCCGAACTGGGATCGCGGTACGGTTACTACATCGTGCTGGGGGTGATGGCCGCCATCGCCATTGGCATGCTCGCCTGGCTGAGGCATCGGAAATGGCTGTGAAGGGGTGCTCCCGGGGCCTACATTTGCGCCGTTGCCAAGGTGACACCCGTACCATGACGCACCGCTGCCCCATCCCGGACCGGAACGGTGCCCCGCTGCGCGCGGGGCGAGCGTGCGCCATCCCTCCCTTCCGATGAACATCCGCGCGCTTCCCCCGTGGCGACCATGGCATGGCAGGACCCATGCCCCCCGCGAGCGGAGCACGTGCACCCTTGAACGAACGGTGACGTTCCGTGCAGGCCGCAACGGTCCCTGTGCGCAGCCCTCTCCTTCCCGCCGATGAAGACGCGCTACATCGACCTGATCGAGCAGACCTTCGATTTCCCGAGGGACGAGTTCAAACTGGACGGTGACAACCTCGTGTGGAACGACCTGCCCCTGATGCAGTTGATCGAGAAGCACGGCACCCCCATGCGCATCACCTACCTGCCGCGCATCGGGGAGAAGGTGGACATGGCCCGCGAGAGCTTCCGCAAGGCCTTCGAGGCACACGACTACCGGGGCAGCTACACCTACTTCTACTGCACCAAGAGCAACCACTTCAGCTACGTGATCGAGCAGGTGCTGAAGAAGGGCGTGGACCTGGAGACCAGCAGCGCGTACGACCTGGACATGATCGAGCTGCTGCTGGACAGCGGCCGGATGCGGCCGGACGCCACGGTGCTCTGCAACGGGTTCAAGGACGAACGCTACATCCGCAACATCGGCCGGCTCACCAAGCGGGGGATGCGCGTGATCCCCATCATCGACAACCTGGCCGAGCTGCACCAGCTGGACGAGGTGATCGACGGGCCCTGCGACATCGGCATCCGCATCGCCGCCGAGGAGGCCCCCAAGTTCGAGTTCTACACCAGCCGCCTGGGCATCGGCTACAAGGACATCATCCCCTTCTACCTGGGCGCCGTGAGCCGCCAGAAGAAGTTCCGGGTGAAGCTCATGCACTTCTTCATCAACACGGGCATCAGCGACACGGCCTACTACTGGAACGAGCTGAGCAAGTGCGTGAACGTGTACTGCGACCTGAAGAAGGTGTGCCCCGAACTGGACACGCTGGACATCGGAGGCGGTCTGCCGATCAAGAACAGCCTCAACTTCGACTTCGATGTGGACTACATGATCGGTGAGATCGTGGACCGCATCAAGGACATCTGCACCGACAACAAGGTGGACGAACCGCACATCTTCAGCGAGTTCGGGAGCTTCACCGTGAGCGACAGCGGCGCCACCTTCTTCAGCATCCTGAACCAGAAGAAGCAGAACGAGAAGGAGAAGTGGAACATGATCGACGGCTCGTTCATGACCACCCTGCCCGACACCTGGGCCATCAGCAAGCGCTTCATCATGCTGCCGGTGAACAACTGGGAGAGCGAGTACGAACGCGTGTTCCTGGGCGGCATGACCTGCGACAGCGACGACTACTACAACAGCGAGCAGCACATCAACGCCATCTACCTGCCCCGCCACCAGGAGGACCGGCGGCAGGTGATCGGCTTCTTCAACACCGGCGCCTACCAGGACACCCTCGGCGGGTTCGGCGGCATCCAGCACTGCCTGATCCCCAAGCCCAAGCACATCCTGGTGGACCGCCTGCCGGACGGCACCATCACGGACCGGGTCTTCGCCCCCCAGCAGAGCGCCGAGCGCATGCTGCAGCTGCTCGGCTACCTGCCCCGGCCGGAGGACGGCGTTTGAAAAAACGCGTGGCGATCGGTCCGGCTTCTATATTCGACCCCGACATGTTCACGCCCGATGCCTCCCGACCGGTGTCCTCCTTCATGGAGCACCACTACCTGCACTTCAACGCCGCGGCCCTGATGGACGCCGCCAAGGGCTACAAGGAACACCTGGGCAAGGGCCGCAAGATGATGGTGACCCTGGCCGGCGCCATGAGCACGGGCGAGCTGGGCAAGATCCTGGCCGAGATGATCCGCCAGGACAAGGTGCACGTGATCAGCTGCACCGGTGCCAACCTGGAGGAGGACGTGATGAACCTGGTGGCCCATGACCACTACGAGCGCGTGCCCCACTACCGCGACCTGACCCCGCAGCAGGAACGCGAGCTGCTGGACCGCGGCATGAACCGGGTGACCGACACCTGCATTCCCGAAGAGGAGGCCTTCCGCCGGCTGGAGAAGCATGTGGTGGACCTCTGGAAGAAGGACCAGGCGGAAGGGAACCGGCGCTTCCCCCACCAGTATTTCTACGAACTGATCCGCTCCGGCGTGCTGGAGCAGTACTACCAGATCGACCCGAAGGACAGCTGGATGGTGGCCGCCGCCGAGAAGGACCTGCCGATCATCGTGCCCGGTTGGGAGGACAGCACCCTGGGCAACATCTTCGCCGCGCACTGCCTGGTGGGCGACTGCGAGCCGCGGATCATGAAGAGCGGCATCGAGTACATGATGTGGCTCGCCGACTGGTACACGAACGAGGCCGGCAACGACGGCATCGGGTTCTTCCAGATCGGTGGCGGCATCGCAGGCGACTTCCCGATCTGCGTGGTGCCCATGCTGCACCAGGACCTGGAGCGGGAGAACGTGCCCTTCTGGAGCTACTTCTGCCAGATCAGCGACAGCACCACCAGCTACGGCAGCTACAGCGGCGCCGTGCCCAATGAGAAGATCACCTGGGGCAAGCTGGACGCCGACACACCGAAGTTCATCATCGAAAGCGACGCCACCATCGTGGCCCCCCTCCTTTTCGCGTACGTACTGGACATGTGACCCACCATGCAACGCCTGATCCGTTCGTTCAACACGCTCACCGATGCGCTCAAGGAGCTTCTCCAGGAGCAGTATCCGGACGGCATCGACAGCTCGCACATCAAGACGGTGCCCACCGCCAAGGGGGAACTGCTGCGGGTGATCGAACTGCGCACGGCCGACGCCATCTACCTGATCAAGATCAACTCCGAGAGCCGCCAGGAGATCGAGGAATACCTGGAGCAGGACGACGACGGGGATGATGGCGATGACGGCATGGACGGCATGGACGATGCCGATGATGACGACCTGGGCGGCGATGATGAGGATGACGACGAGGAGGAAGACGATGCCGATGACGCCGGGGACGAGGAAGAGGACGACGAGGACTGAGGCTCGATGAACCGCAGGCTGTTCAAACCTGCCTTCGCCCACCTGCATCAGCCTGCCGTCGGCCTGCCGACCTTCAGGTCATGCTCCAAGGCACCTTCCACCTCGCTTTCGCCACCGAGGACCTGAAGCGGTCCAAGGCCTTTTATGGCGGTACGCTCGGCTGCGCAGAAGGGCGCAGCGCCGACACCTGGGTCGACTTCGACTTCTTCGGGCATCAGCTCACCATCCAGCAGGTGGCCCGGGTGAAGCGCCCCGAACGCACCTGGAACCCGGACGGCATGGTGCCCAGCGAGCACTTCGGCATCGTGCTGGAATGGGAGGACTGGCACCGCATGCGCGACAAGCTGCAGAAAGTGGGGGTGCCCTTCCTGGTGGAGCCGCGCACCGTGATGCCCGGTCAGGTCGGCGAACAGGTGAGCCTGTTCATCGAAGATCCCGACGGTCGTGCCATCGAGTTCAAGGCCTTTGAAAAGAAGGAGGACCTGTTCCGGAGGTCCTGACCGAACTACGGATAGGTGCGGCGCGCGATGATGCCCCCCTCCGGTCCGCGCTGCTCGGCCTCCACCAGGCGGCCGTCCTTGTAGCGCAAGCGACCCGTGGTCTGCTGACCGGGCTGGTTGAAGTGCCAGTCGCCCTGGCGCACGCCCTTCAGAAAACGTGCCCGGGCCAGCAACGTGCCATCCTCGGCATACTGCTTCCAGGCGCCATCCCGCTTGCCATGGCGGAAGGCGCCCATCTCGTGCACCCGGCCACTTTCGAAGTAGGTCACGAAGCGCACCAGATCGCCCTCGGCATAGATGGTGTGCTTGAGCTTGCCGTTCGGCCAATGCTCCTGCTCAAGCATGTCCTGGGCTTGCACCAAGGTACCGGCGAACAGGGCGATGATGTAGAGGAGCTGGCGCATGGATCGGCGTGTTTCTCACGCTTCGAACGAGCCAAAGGTAAGAAATGTTTCACGAACAGTTTACATTGAGTTAACATAGGACTTCCGGTCCGGGACAAGCAGCACCGCCCTACTTTCGCTGGCAACGCGCTTCCGGCCCCGGCGATGGTCTTCAGTTCCCCGGTCTTCCTGTTCCTGTTCCTGCCGTTGACGCTGCTGGCCGTGCTGCTGGCGCGGAGCACCGGGGCCCGGAACACGGTGCTGCTGATCGCCAGCCTGCTGTTCTATGCGTGGGGCGAGGGGGTGTACCTCCTGCTCATGCTCGCCACCATCCTGGTGAACCACCTGGCCGGGTTGGCGCTGGCCCGGTGGCCGGGACACCGGGGGCCGCTGGTGGCGGCCGTCGTGCTGGACCTGGGGGCACTGGCCTGGTTCAAGTACGCCGGCTTCCTCGCTGATTCGTTCGGTCCGATGTTCGCCGCGCTGGGCATGCCCTTGCCACCCTTGGAAGCGGTGCACCTGCCGATCGGGGTCTCCTTCTTCATCTTCCAGGGGATCAGCTACGTGGTGGACGTGTACCGGGGCCAGGCGGAGGCCCAACGGAACCCGGGTGCGGTGGCCTTGTACATCAGCCTGTTCCCCCAGCTCATCGCCGGCCCGATCGTGCGGTACCGGGATGTGGCCCGCCAGATCGCTGACCGTGTCATGGCCATACCGCTGTTCGCCAGTGGCGTCCGGCGTTTCGTGATCGGTCTGGCGAAGAAGGTGCTGATCGCGGACCAGGTGGCGCGCATCGCCGATCCCATCTTCGCCCTGCCCATGGACGTGGCACCACCGGCCGTGGCCTGGTTGGGCGTGGTGGCCTACGCCCTGCAGATCTACTTTGACTTCAGCGGCTACAGCGACATGGCCATCGGCCTGGGACGCATGTTCGGGTTCCACTTCCTGGAGAACTTCGATCGGCCCTACATCGCCCGTTCGGTGCGCGAGTTCTGGCGACGTTGGCACATCAGCCTCGGCACCTGGTTCCGGGACTACCTGTACATACCGCTGGGCGGCAACCGGGGCAGCGGGGCACGCACCTACTTCAACCTGCTGATCGTCTTCTTCCTGACGGGCCTGTGGCACGGGGCCAGTTGGAACTTCGTGATCTGGGGCCTGCTGCATGGGGCGGCCATGGTGCTGGAGCGGATCGGCCTGGGCAGGATCCTTTCCCGACTCCCCTCCCCCATCACCCAGGTCTACACCCTGTTCATCGTGCTGATCGCCTGGGTGTTCTTCCGGATGCCGGACCTCACCAAGGCCTGGCATTTCGTCCTGACCATGCTGGGCGTGCTGCCCGGGGACTCCGACCTGTACTTCCCGGACCTGTACCTGAGCAATGCCACCCTGCTGGCGCTCTGCTTGGGGGTGCTGGGCGCGTTGAACGTGCATGAAATGATGGCCCGCTGGCTGCGGATCGCCCCCTCGGGAGGAACGCTGCGACCCGGGATCAGGGGCGCGTTCGAGACCGTGGGACTGGGGCTTCTGCTGATCCTGGTGGCCATGCAGGTGGCCAGCACCACCTACAGTCCCTTCATCTACTTCCGTTTCTGATGGCCGGCAAGCACATCCGCATCTGGGCCGCCATCCTGATCGGCATGGCCGCCTTCATCGGGTCCTGGCGCCTGCTCCGTGTCCCCGAACGACCGGCACAACTCACGGTGGAGTTGGAGGTGGTATCCCGCTTCACCGAGACCTGGGACCTGTTCTACGATGACCTGCACTTCACCTACGGCGCCGACCGCATGGTGCGCACGAACTCCTGGCCGGGCACGCAGGTCCAGCGGATCGCGTTCCCGATCCCAGCGGGGACCGCACGGGTGCAGGGGATCCGGATCGATCCCGGACCGGTGGAAGGGACCCGCCTGTTGAAGGCCATCGTGCTCCGGGGGCCTTATTCGGAGCTCCGGTTGGGACCTGACAGCGTGGTCCGCTGGTTCTCTGCCGTGAACGACCTGTCACCCTTGCGGGTCGACACCGTCCAGGAGGCGGTCCCCTTGCGTGTGCGGGGGGCTGATCCCTACTTCGCTTCCAACCGCGATCTCGGCGCCCTGACCCAGGCGTTGATCGACGAGCGCAGGCCGGTGCTGCCTCCGTTCCTGGGTGGGCTGGCCATCGGCATGCTCGCCGCATTGCTCGTCCGGCTGGTCCGTTGGCCCGTGTTCCGAATGCGGTCCCGGGCGGCACGCACCTTCACCCGGTATCGAGCGAAGCGGCTCGCCTTGGCGTTGCTCCTGGGGGTCCTTTTCGGTCTGTTGGTCCAGGGCATCGTGGACAACATCAGCTTCACGGACCGCACGGTTCGGATCGAGTTCACCGTCACCGCTCCGAAATCGGACAATTTCCAGGTCTTCCACGCGAAGGGACCCGGGGGCTTCGGGGATGGCGGCTACGTGAACGCCCCCGTGGCCGCTTCCGACCGACCGCAGGTGCTCAGCTTCCGCATGCCGAAGGACACGGCGTTCAGCCACATCCGGTTCGATCCCGGGAATTCCCAGGACAGCCTGCTCGTGCATGCCATGGAGTTCCGGTGCGCCAGGCAGACCGTTCACTTCGGTCCCGGGGAACTGCTGGCCCTGTTCCAGCCCAATGAACAGGTGAGGGACCTGCGTCAGACCCCCGAGGGACTCGCCATGCGCTTCACCGGGGATGACCCCTTCCTGTTCTGTGACGAGGACCTGCGAAGCACGCTGGCGAAGCTGCAGGAACGGGCGGGGAATGGCCCCATGCCGGCGTTGTTCGGACTGCTGGCCGCGGTGTTCATGTTCCTGACGGCCCTGCGGCTCGGCCCTGTCGTTCCGGATGCCCTGCAAGGGAACGGGGCGGAGTGGTTGCTGACCGTGCTCTTCGCAGCGCTGATGGCCGCCCCCCTGCTGTCCGAGTGGCTCCCGATCCTTCCGCATCTGCCGGACACCGAGAAACGCAAGCTGGCCGACCGACCGGAACTCCGGATGCATTCCCTGCAGGAATACCCCGCCCGGTACACCGCCTACTTCGCCGATCACTTCGGGTTCCGGAAACCGTTGTTCCGGTGGAACTCGTTCCTGTTCAGCAAGCTGTTGCACAGTTCTCCGGTCCCTGACAACATGGTCTTCGGCAAGGACGGCTTCATGTTCCTGATGCGCGAGGGGGTCACCGACCAGTACCGGGGGCTTCCGGTCTTCTCGGAGGAGGAGCTCGAACGCATCGGGGAGCGGCTGGAACGCCGGCGGCAACGGCTCGCCGAACAGGGGATCTCCTATTACCTGATGATCGCGCCGATGAAGGCCACCATGTACCGGGACAAGATGCCGGAGCGGTTCCGCCAGGTGGCCGGTTGGTCCGGGATCGATCAACTGCGGGAGCACCTGGAAGCGCACACCCACGTACCGTTCATCGACCTCCGGGAACCGCTCCAGGAGGCACGCACCGTGCGGGACACCTACTACGCCACCGACATCCACTGGAACCCCTGGGGCGCCTTCGCCGGCTACCGGACCCTGATGACACGCATCGCCGGTGACCGTCCGGCCGTCGGAGTTCCGTGTGAGGCCCATGACTACGTGGTCCGTCCGGACACGAACGAGCACGGGGACCTGGCCATGGTGATCGCCTTGAACGATGTGTACCCGCGCGTGACGCCCATGATGGAGCCGGTGCAGCCCCTGCGCGCCAGGCGCCTGGGCCCGGAGGACCTGCCCGGATCCGGGTTCTTCAAGGATGGACCGGTCTTCATGAGCGGGCCCGATCAGGAGGCGCCACGCCTGCTCATGTTCAGGGATTCATTCGCCGTGTACCTGATCCCGTTCCTGAGCGAGCACTTCAGCCGGAGCGTCTATGTGTGGACGCCGATCTACAACCAGGACATCGTGGACCATGAGAGGCCGGACATCGTGGTGCACGAACTGCTGGAGGTCTTCCTGCGCGACCTGGTGGAGGACCGGCTGCACGAGCCGGACGAGTGATCGGTCACAGCTCGAACCGGAAGTCGTGCGCTCCCCTGCTCAGGTTCGGGTTGTAGCACGGATCGTCCGCGATCACCTGCGACCAGCGCTCCTTGAACAGGCCCACCTCCCGGAGGTGACGCTCGTAGCTCTCCTTGGTCATGTGCGGATGCCCCCGGGTCAGTGACTCGTAGTGGTAGAGCTCCACGTGCGGGAGGTAGACGTTGTAGAACCCCTGCTCCTGCAGGCGGAGGCACAGGTCCACGTCGTTGTACTCCACCGTGAAGTCCTCGTCCCACCCGCCGATGGCCTCCAGCTTGGCGCGTTCCACCATCATGCAGGCAGCCGTCACCGCGCTGTAGTTGTTGATGGTGTTCACGTAGTTGAAGTAGCCCGGACCATCGCGGTGCGTGCCCACGAAGGTGTGGCCGGCCACCCCACCGAGCCCGATCACCACGCCGGCATGCTGCACCGTGTCGTTGTGGTAGAGCAGCTTCGCCCCCACCGCCCCGATCGAAGGCCGCTGGGACTGCTCGTGCATGGCCCGCATCCAATCGGCATGGGTGATCTCCGTGTCGTTGTTCAGGAACAGGAGGTGCGATCCCGTGGCCTTCTCCGCGCCGAAGTTCATGAGGGCGCTGAAGTTGAACGGAACGTCATGGGCGTACCAGCGGAACCGATCCGCATGCTCCTCGGCCATCCCCTCCAACAGCTTGAACAGGTCCTTCTCCCGGCTGCCGTTGCTCACCACGATCACCTCGAAGTCCGGATGATCGGTGAGCCTGAAGAGGGAGCGCAGGCAGGTGCCCAACACGTCGGCCTTGTCCTTGGTGGGGATGATGACACTGACACGGCCCTTCAACGGGGTCGAGAAGCGTATGCCGTAGCCGCGATAGCCCTCCAGGAAGGAGACCACGCCCGGTTCATCGCGTCGTTCCAAGGCCTCGGTAATGGCCTTGCGGGCGGCTTGGTAGGCATAGGGCTTCACATCCTCCCCCATGGCCGCGGAGGCCGCATGCACGCGCCAATGGTAGAGCACCCTGGGCACGCGTTCGATGCGTTCGGTGCGCTCGGTGATGCGCAGCATCAGGTCGTGGTCCTGGCTCCCTTCGAACCCCGTTCGGAATCCGCCCACTTCGCGGACCAGGTCCGTGCGCACCACCACCAGGTGTCCGAAGTAGTTGCGGGAGAGCAGGTGGTCCGGACACCACTGCGGCTTGAAGTGCGGCTCGCTGTGGACACCCTGCTCATCGACCTTGTCCTCGTCGGTATAGAGCACGTCCACGTCAGGGCGCCTGTTGATCCGTTTCACGACGTGGTAAAGCGCGTCCGGGGCCAGCAGGTCGTCGTGGTCCATGAGGGCGGTGAACTCGCCGCGGGCCAGTTCCATGGCGCTGTTGCTCGCCCTGGAGATGTGTCCGTTCTCCCGGCGGAACACCACGCGTATCCGGTCATCGGCCTTGCTCCAGCGCTCCAGACAGCGACGGACGGCGGGATCGGTGCTGCGATCATCGGCGATGCAGAGCTCCCAGTCGGGATAGACCTGGTCCACCACCGAGCGGATCGCCGCATCGAGCAGCTTCACCGGCGGGTCGAACACGGGCATCACCACGCTCACCAGCGGACGATGGGCGAAGGCCTCCAGGTCCTCCCGGTAGCCGCGCAGGTCGCCCGGGCGGGCGAAGTGTCGCGCCATCCACTGATGGTAGGGGTCGCCGGACAGGGTGTAGGGCAGCTGGTCAGGAGCATCTCCCAGCACGATGCGCACAGGCCGCTCCTCGGTGATCAGGTAGAGCGCCTTGAACACCTTGGCGAAGAACTTGCGCAGGATGCGGCGACCCTTCCGGGACACCAGGAAGGCCACCCGGCGCAGCCACTTGAAGCCTCGCTTGGAGGTGTCGCTGGATGTCCGCATCAAGGCCCTGAGCTTGTGGTACTGCCGCCTCATCCGCCAGAGGCGGCTGTTCTCCATGGCATGGATGCGCGCCTCGTACTGGCCGAGCAGGCCTTGAAGGGCCGCTGAATGTTCCCGCTGTACCGCAAGTGCCCCCATCGCCTTGTCCAACTCACCCACGAGCCGATGGGCCTCCTCGCTCAGCTTGTCCTTCTCCTTCTCGAGCCCGGCCAACAAGGCCTCCAGGCGGGCACTCCGAGCCTCGCTTTCCCTGACCAGGCCCTCGAGCTCGACCGTTCGGACATCGGCCTTCGCGATCAGCGAACGCAACTGCTCCAGTTCCCCGGCATGGTCCGCGCGCAGCTGCAGCACCTCCGCCCGCAGGTCGGTCAGTTCCTTCGCTGCCTTCTCGCGCGCTCGCACGGCCTCCTCTGCGCGCTGCAGGCTTTCATCCGCCACGGTCCGGGCCTGCTGCACCAAACGCTTGTCATGCGCCTGGATGGCGTGCAGTTCAGCGATCACCGCTTGCGCGTGCAAGGCGTAGTGATGAGCGTGCTTCCCGGTGACGTATCGGACCACGGCCGCACGTTGCAGCGGATCGTCCGTCCGGTCACCGTAGGAACCCGAGCGCACCCGGTAGTGGAAACCCACGCCGGGAAGGTGAAGCATCCGGAAGCCTTCTCCGAGCATCCGGATCCAGAGCTCCCAATCCTCATAGCCGCCCCGCATGCTGGCATCGAACCCTCCGAGCTGTTCCAAGGCGTCCCTCCTGGCCAGCACACAGGCATCCACCCGGTTGCCGACCAATTGCATGGCCAGATCGACCTGGGGTTGTTCCACGAGGCCATTGCGCTCGCCGAACTCCATCAGGTCCGAATAGACCACGGCGACGCCGGGTTCGGCATCCAGGACCTCGGCGGCACGCTGCAGGAAATCCGGCTCCACGCGGTTATCCGCATCCAGGAACAGCACGTATGGCGTCCGTGCGGCACGCCAACCCGTGTTCCGTGCCGCGGGCAGGCCCAGGTTCTCCTGGTCGATGACCGTGAAGCCGCGTTCGCGCAGCGCCTCCAACACTTCCAAGGTGCCCGGATCGGTGGAACCGTCATTCACCAGCAACACCCCCTGTCCCTGACCGGGCTCCCCACCAAGACTGGCGATCGCTTCCTCCAGGAACCGCCCGTCATTGAAGCACGGGATCACCACGGTGACGGTCTCCGGCACCGGGGCCGACCGTGCCAGGAGGGAGGACCGCTCGCGTTCCTGGTCCTTCATTCCACAGGGATGCCGAGCAGTTCGTGGTAGTGCACGCCCACCTCGTGCGGATGACCCACCTGCACCACCTCTCCTGCTTCGATGCAGGCGGCCCGGTCACAGATCTTCTGCACCTCGCCGAGGTAGTGCGAGACGAAAACGATGGTGCAGCCCTTGGCCTTCAGCTCGTCGATGCGGGCGTAACACTTGCGCTGGAAGGCGGCGTCGCCCACGGCCAGCACCTCGTCGATCAGCAGCACGTCGGGATCGTTGGCGGTGGCTATCGCGAATCCCAGGCGGGCCATCATGCCCGTGGAATAGCGCTTCACGGGCATGTCCAGGTCCTCGGCGGAAAGACCGGTGAAGTCGCGGACCTGCTCCATCGTGCGCCGCACCTCGTTCCTGTCCTGGCCCATGAGCACCCCGCACAGCCGGGCGTTCTCCCAGCCGTTCAGCTCAGGCTCAAGGCCCACGCCCAGGGCCAGCACCGGGGCCACCCGGCCGTTCACGCGCACCGTGCCGGCGGACGGCTCCATGATGCCCGCGAGCACCCGCAGCAAGGTGCTCTTCCCGGAACCGTTCCGGCCCAGGATGCCGAAGCACTCCCCCCGCTCCACCTGGAGGTCCACCCCATGCAGCACCCGTTTCCGCTCCAGGAGCCGCTTGCTGCCGAAGGAGATCAGGTACTCCTTGATCGAACGAAAACCGTGGCGCTGCACCAGGTAGTCCACCTGCAGCCCCTTCAGTTCGATCATGGGTCCGCCGCTCATCCTCAGTAGTTCGCGATGTATCCCCTGCGCAACGCGCGATGGACGCTCCAGCCCAGGAACAGGGCCACCAGGGCGATCAGCGCCGTAAGCCCCCACTGCGCACCGGTGCCCATGGCGCCTTCGTACACCACGGAGCGGAACAAGGAGATGTAATGGTACAGCGGATTCAACCCCGCCACCCAGGCCAGGTCATCCGGGACCAGGTCGGGGGGATAGGCGATGGGCGTGATGTAGAAGAAGGCCGGCAGCAACGCGCCCCATAGCAGACCGATGTCGCGGAAGAACACGTTCAACGCCGCGAGCAGCAGACCCAGCCCGAAGAGGAACACACTGAACAGGAGCAGCGCCGGCAGGACCAGCAGGCTGTTCCAGGTGGGCTGCCAGCCGAAGACCAGCAGGATGCCGGCGAACGGCACGAAGGACAACAGCAGGTTGAACAGGCCGGCCAATAGCTGTGCAAGGGGGAACACGATCGGTGGCACGGCCAGCGAACGCAGCACATGGGCGCTTTCCACCAAGGACCCCAGGATGTGGGCACTGGAAGTGGCGAAGAAGGACCAGAAGATCAGTCCGGTGAGCGCGAACACGGCGTAGTTCTCCACCTGCGGGAAGGCCCGGCTGAAGATGAAGAGGAAGATGAGCAGGAACAGCAGCGGGTTCAGCAGCGACCAGACGAAGCCGAGGATGGAGCTCTTGTAGCGCAGCCGCACGTTGCGCCAGGCCACCGCGAGCACCACCGGCGCATGGGCCCGACGCAGGCGCCCCGCCGGCGACCAGGTGTTGAGCACCCCCGCCTCCATCGCCCGCAAGTTAGCGGACCCACGCACGCCGGACGGCTACCTTCGGACCCGTGCGCATCGCCATCAACGGCCGCTTCCTGCTGCGCCCGGTGACCGGCGTGGAGCGCTACGGGCATCAACTGCTCGGCGTGGTGGCCGATGTCTGGCCCGGTTCCCGGGTGCTGCTGCCTCGTGGCGGTCAGGTGGAGCTGCCCGAAGGCCTGGTGCTTCACGCAGGCGGCGGACTGAAAGGTCATGCCTGGGAGCAGTTCACCCTGCCCCGCCTGTTGCAGGCCGACGAACTTCTCCTTTCACCCGCCAATACGGGTCCTTTGGTGGTCCATAGGCAGGTGCTCTGGTTGCACGACCTCTTCTGGCGAAGTGCTCCCGATCAACTGGACGCGCGGCTGGCGCGCTGGTACGGATGGCTGATCCCCAGGTTGGCGAACCGGGTGGCGGCGCTGGCCACGGTGAGCGATCGCACGCGGGATCTTATCGCACGGTCACTTGCGGGGGCGGCGAACGGGATCACCGTGGTGCCGCCGTTCGCCGATGTCCTGCCAGCTGGTGGCGTATGTCCGGTGGAAGGTCCGTTCGTCCTGAGCGTTGGCAGCCTGTCCGCACGCAAGCAGCCGGACAGGCTGGCCGAAGCGTTCCTCAGGCATGTGCCCGCGCCTTGGAAGCTCGTGTTCGCAGGACGCACACCGGGCACCCTCCGGCAGGTCGGGCTTCCGGAAAGCGAGCGCATCATCGTGCTGGACAAGGCCGACGACCTCATGCTCGGCGCTCTGATGCGTTCGGCCGCCTGCGTGGCCCAGGTGCCCTTGGACGAGGGATTCGGTCTTCCGGTCCTGGAAGCGATCGCCGCAGGAAGCCCCGTGCTCACCTCGGACATTCCCGTCTTCCGGGAACGCTTCGGCGACCTGCCGTGCCATGTGGACCCGCACGACACCGATGCCATCGGCAGCAAGCTCAAGGCGCTGCTGACCGAAGGCCGCGAGGCTGTGCGCCAACGCGCTCTGGCACCGCAGGTGTTGGCACGGCACGATCGGGAGCGCATGCGTGAAGCGCTGCGGGACCTGTTGGATCCGCTCCTGAAGGGCGGGTAACTTGGCCCCATGCGGGTGGCGGTGGTGCACGACTGGCTGGTGGTGAGCGGCGGGGCCGAAAAGGTGACCCGGGAACTGCTGCGCACCTACGACGCCGACCTGTTCGCCCTGGTCGACTTCCTCGACGACACCGACCGGACGTTCATCACCGGCGGACGTCATGCACGCACCAGCTTCATCCAGCGGCTTCCCTTTGCCCGCAGGCATTTCCGCAACTACCTCCCGCTCTTCCCCATGGCCATGGAACGCCTGGACCTTGGGGGATACGACCTGATCGTGAGCGCGAGTTATGCGGTGGCGAAGGGTGTGCGCAAGCGACCCGGACAGAAACACGTCTGCTACATCCACACGCCCATGCGATGGGCCTGGGTGAAGGAGGAGGAATACCTCCGCGACCACCGCGTCACCGGTCCGAAGGCCGCGCTGCTCCGCTGGCAGCTGGACCGGCTGCGCCGCTGGGACCTTCGCACGAACGCGGGAGTGGACCGCTTCGTGGC
>ERZ795048.1102-NODE-1102-length-25521-cov-28.025328_pt1 | contig 25521 bp, 14 predicted proteins | sample MGYA00375132_ERZ795048 | MGnify/ENA primary metagenome ERZ795048 (study PRJEB30177, sample SAMN05720225) | activated sludge metagenome | isolation source: Anaerobic digester | place: Hong Kong | collected 2014-12-17 ... | reverse complement strand
CCAATAGCGCCAGCAACAATAACGGTTCGTTGCACCTGCTCTCGTGCTTCGAGTTCTCTCTGAGCCAACTCCTGCAGCTCACGCTGGGCTTCGAGCAAATCGATTTCTTGCTGCCGTTGCCTTGCCACCTCTTCGGCACGAAGCAACGAATCCTGCTTCGACTGCACCACAAATCCCAGTGAATCTTCTGTAGCTTGAGCCTGAAGTTTCTGGAGTTCAAGCTCCAAAGCCTTCGCCATACGTTCCATTCGTTCACGCTCTACCTCTGCCTGTGTTTTTCCAACAATTTCTTCGTACTCCTCCTTTATCTCCATTTGTGCTACGTGCTGCTCAATCTCCGAAAACTCCCTATTCATTCGCTGAGCCATTGCAATATTCCCAATCTTATCGTAACTTGTGGCTAGCAAACGCAGACAGTTTAATGTTAACCTGGGGTTTCCAAGGTTTCTAGAAAGCTCAAGCGCTTCATCGAGTAATGGAATTGCTTTCTCATGCTGATTAAGGACTGAATGCATAAAGGCCACATCAACAAGCCCTGCCGCTATATCGGACTTTACATTCATTTTTCGACGGGCATCGAGGCTCTTGTAGAAGTACTCTAAGGCTAAATCGAATCGCTCCAAATCACTATATATCAAAGCAATATTACTGTAAATTGCCTTGATATCAGCGTAATTCCCAATTTTCTCGTTTAACGGAACCGATTCAACAAAATAGGCTACGGCCTCACGAAGGGCATTATTTTCCCAGTAAGTAAAGGCTACTTTATTTAGGTAGAATATGGCCTGCTCGGTATTTCCGGCCTGTTTGTAACGTGAAACCAACTCGAGATAACGGTCAACTTCCTCCTGCTTATCGCGAGGGAGCACAACTATTTGCTGGGCAAATACATTGATTGTAAAAAACAGAACTAGAATTCCTGTAAAAAATACCCCTCTTCGTATGGTTCGATTGCTTGGCATTAGCTTAAATAATTCATAAAAATAATACACTTATGCGAACAACAATACCTAAACGTATTTTTTTTATAAATGTTAACACTACATCAAAAATAGTAAAAACCTTTTAGCATGCTACATTTTTTTGACAAGGAGCTGTCTCAAAAGTTAAAAAGGATTATATTTACTCCTCTGTGTAACTCTGTGACTTCTCTGTGACACACTGTTACACAATGTGATGCAATAAATTATAATTTTCACTGAGTTTCTCGGTGTCCTTCACAGAGTCACACAATGAACTTTTGAGACACCCTCATCTTTTTGTAGCTTTATGGCAACCATTTTGAAAAAAATAGGAAGAAAAATGAAAAAAATTTTATTTGTATCTTTTTTTATAATTCTAAGCATTATGAGCTGTTCGCAAAACAGGAACATTCAACTTCCAGAACCAAAAACAAACGGCGGAATGCCACTGATGGAAGCATTATCGAAGCGAATAACTTCGAGAGAATTCTCAGCAAAAGAGTTGGATTTACAAACAATATCGAACCTTCTATGGGCAGCAAACGGAATAAACCGACCTGACAATGGCCTGAAAACTGCGCCCAGCGCTGTTAACTGGCAAGAAATTGATATTTACGTTTGCCTTTCAAAAGGCGTTTATATATACAATTCGTTGAGCAACTCCCTTGAATTTTACATGGAGGGTGATATTAGAGAAGCAACTGGCAGGCAGCCTTTCGTAAAGGATGCTCCTATTAACCTGGTTTACGTTGCCGATTTCTCAAAAATGACCGGCGACAGGACAGAAGAGGTTAAGCACTGGTACTCCGCTGCCGATGCTGCATTTATTGCCCAGAACGTTTACCTTTTCTGCGCATCGGAGAATTTAGCAACTGTTGTAAGAGGGGCTGTTGATAAGATTGAACTAAAGAAAACCATGAACCTTCCTGAAAACAAGCACGTTGTTCTTTGTCAATCGGTCGGTTACCACCCCGAATAGAGGTTAGCTTTCTTCAATTTATCTGCTAGAACATTTCTCATTACTTCTTGTTCTTCTATAAAAAAGAGAAGAATTGAAAACCGAGAAACATATCTATCCCGTTTCCGGGATGTCGTGCGCAGGTTGTTCGGCAAGCGTTGAAAGCATGCTAAAAAGCCAGCAAGGTGTTGCCGATGCAGGTGTAAATCTATCGAACCAAACTGCCTGGGTTGAATTTGACCCAAATTCGGTTACTCCCCAAACTTTGCAACAGGTAATCCGCTCAATTGGGTACGATTTACTTATTGACCTCGAAAACAATAGAGATTCTATTGACGCAAAAAAAGTACGAGAACTTGAGCGCATTAAAAGTAAAACCATATGGGCTGCAATTCTAACTTTCCCAGTGTTTGTTTTAGGAATGTTCTTTATGGGTTGGGATTACACGCCGTACCTATCGTTTTTACTTACAATCCCCATAATTTTTTGGTTTGGTCGTGGTTTTTTTGTTAATGCCTATAAGCAAGCCACACACTTAAAGGCGAATATGGACACCCTCGTTGCTTTGAGTACGGGTATTGCTTTCTTCTTCAGCGTTTTCAATACATTTTATGGTGAATTCTGGCTAGTTCGCGGACTGAAACCGCATGTTTACTACGAGTCGGCATCGGTTATAATTACATTCATTCTTCTTGGGAAATGGCTTGAGGAAAGGGCAAAAAGCAAAACTTCATCGTCCATAAGAAAACTAATGGGCTTTCAACCCGAATATGCAACGCTACTAAGGGATGGGCAACCCCATGAGGTTCCTATTTCACAACTTCAGCATAATGATTTGGTATTAATAAAACCCGGCAACAGAATACCAGTCGATGGGGTTGTTCTAACCGGAAGCTCAACCATCGACGAAAGTTCCATAACCGGAGAACCAATGCCTGCTGAAAAGAAAGCTGGCGACAAAGTTTTTGCCGGCACGGCAAACCAGAGAGGTTCACTGCAGGTTCGTGCAGAGCAAGTTGGTTCGGAAACTGTTCTTAGCCGAATTGTTAAAATGGTTGAAGAGGCACAGGGCTCAAAAGCGCCAATCCAGAAAATAGCCGACAAAGTTGCAGGGATTTTTGTTCCAAGCGTTATGGTTATTGCTATAGTTAGCTTTGCTACTTGGATTATACTTGGTGGTGAGCATGGCTTTGTGCATGGAATTCTTTCGCTGGTAACTGTTCTTGCAGTAGCCTGCCCATGTGCGCTGGGTTTGGCAACCCCAACCGCTGTGATGGTAGGCGTTGGGAAAGGAGCCGAAAACAACATTTTGATAAAAGATGCAGAAAGTCTTGAACTAGCGCATAAAATCGACACGATTATTCTCGATAAAACCGGAACAGTTACCGAAGGAAAACCAAAAGTTACCAATTTTATTTGGTATGTGGCTGAAAACCAAAGGAACGAGTACCAATCAATTCTTCATGCCATTGAATCGAAATCGGGACATCCCCTTGCCGAAGCAATTGTTGAATGGCTGAATAATAAGCAAACTACCAATCTTCAAATAGATGAATTCGACTATTATACAGGCTTGGGAGTTAAAATTAAGCACAACAACACCACCTATATAACAGGTAACGAAAACCTTTTGAGAAAGTTCAGTGTTTCACTTGATGAAAGCATTCTGTTAGAAGCCGAGGAACTTGGAAACAATGGGAACACATGCGTTTTCTTTGCAGAGAACCAGAAAGTAATTGCACTAATTGGCATAGGCGATGAAATAAAAAATACTTCAAAACAAGCAATTGTCGAATTTAATAAGCTGAATATAAAAACTATAATGCTAACGGGCGACAGCCACAAAACAGCAAAACTGGTTGCCGAAAAGGTTGGAATAAACCGATTCGAGTCGTCGATGCTACCTGAAGATAAAGCGAAATTCATCTCTGAACTACAAAAAAAAGGACGTAACGTAGCCATGATTGGCGATGGCATAAACGATTCTCTTGCTCTTGCTAGAGCTGATGTTAGTATTGCAATGGGAAAGGGTTCAGATATTGCAATGGATGTAGCAAAAATTACAATCGTAAACTCCGACCTGCAACAAGTTGCCAAAACCATTAAACTTTCAAAGCTAACCATGAAAACGGTTCGCCAGAACCTCTTCTGGGCATTCGTTTACAATATTATTGGAATTCCGTTAGCAGCGGGAATACTATACCCGATAATTGGGTTCCAGTTCGATCCTATGATTGCAGGAATGGCAATGGCACTAAGTTCCGTATCGGTTGTTAGCAACAGCCTGCGACTACAGACAAAGAAAGTTTAGTTTACTCGATTTTTAGCAAATCGGAATGATTATGCAAAATATACTTTAACCAGTAAGTAAAATTCTGTGGTTGTTCTTCAATTTCAGCAAGTAAACTAGAAATATTTATCCATCTGAAGGCTTCAACCTCTTTGGGATTTGGCGATGGATTTTTTTCGTAGAACCCAACGTATATATGATCGATTTCATTCTCGGTTAAGCCGTTGTCAAAGTTAACCTGGTAGTGGAATTTCCCAACATATTTCAACTCCGTATCGAAACCCATTTCTTCCGTAAGCCTATGATGGACAATCTCTTTCATGGATAAAGTCTCAGGTAGGTGGCTGCAACAGGTATTGGTCCATAATCCGGGGGAATGATATTTCCCATGGGAACGCTGCTGAAGCATAAGTTCTCCCTTTGAGTTAAAAATAAAAATTGAGAATGCCCTATGTAAAACACCCTTGCTATGTACTTCGCTTTTCGACTTAAAACCAATTACTTCATCGTTACTATTAACTGTTGCTATGAAACTATCCATACCTAAATGCTTACAATAATTTTTATGCCAATTAGTTTATGTAAATATAGTAACAAATTTTTCAACCAAAAGTTTGATTGACCAGTAGAATTTATCAACGATACAGCGCCAAATCATGAAAGAATAGTGGATTTATTAAGTTATCAACAATTTGATGTTAATATTATAGCTTTCAATTCCCTCTCTCCTTTTGATGTTTATTAGTATTTTTACACGAATTTCAAGAAGAAAACTATGCATAAGTTTTTAATATTTGTTTTATCGTTCCTACTACTTCACACATCATCCCTACTGTATAGTCAGGAAACCCTTAAGTATACACACCCCGACAAACTGTACAGGAAAGGTTTAGAACTTTTTGAAAAGGGCAACTACGTTTCGGCTCAGCAGCATTTTAAGCTGGCTGCAAGCATGTTCGACCCCAAGGAGGTTCACCAGCGTGGCGAGTCGGAGTTTTACAATGCGCTCTGTGCCATTGAGCTTTTTAACGAGGATGCCGAGTACCTCATTCGCAGCTTCATAAACAGCTACCCCGACAACCAAAAGGTTAACCAAGCGTTCTTTGAACTCGGGAAACTTCGCTACCGCGAAAAAAAGTACAAGGACGCCATTTACTGGCTGAACCAAGCCGATAAGGGAGCATTTAGCAAGGAACAACGAGCCGAACTTCTTTTCAAACTTGGCTACAGCTACTTCATGGTTGATGACATTGAACATGCAGGGCGGGCATTCTTTGAAATTAAGGACACTAAGAATAAGTATTCATCACCCGCAACGTACTACTACTCACACATTTCATACACTCAAGAGAATTACGCCACTGCGCTGAAAGGATTTGAGAAGCTGAGTAACGATGAAACGTTTGCGCCCCTTGTTCCGTACTACATATCGCAAATATTCTTCCTGCAAAAACAGTATGAGAAAGTTGTTGAGTACGCTCCACCAATACTTGAGAACGCAACTCCAAAAAGGGCTCCCGAAATTGCGCGTATAATTGGCGAATCGTACTACCGCCTGAAAGAGTACGAAAAAGCGATACCATTCATCGAGAAGTTTTTGGAAACAGCGCAATCGCTTACTCGTGAGGACAACTACCTTGTTGGCTTTGTTTACTACCGGAATAGCAATTACGATGAGGCTGTGAAGTACCTCGAGCGTGTTCCAACCGACGAGGATGTGCTGAGCCAAAACGCAAACTACCACCTCGCCGATTGCTACATAAAGCTGAACGATAAAGCCAAAGCCCGCCAGGCTTTCGCAATGGCCTCGAAGTATGATTTCGACATGTCAATTAAAGAGGATGCGCTTTTCAACTTCGCAAAAATTACATACGAAACGCTGTATAACCCATTCAACGAAGCCATCGATGCGTTCAGGAAGTACATCGAACTTTTCCCTGAAAGTCCCCGAATTGACGAAGCGCACAACTACCTTGTGCTGGCGTACTCAAACACAAAAAATTATCAGGAAGCCCTCGATGCGCTCGATAAAATTAGGGTGAAGGATGCCTCCATAAAGAGTGCATACCAGCGGGTTGCTTTCTTTCGTGGGTTGGAGCATTTCCAAAACCTCAACTTTCCTAAAGCAAAGGAACTGTTTACCCTCTCGCTGAGCTACCCTGAATTTAACCAAACAATAAACGCCCAATCGCTTTACTGGCGCGGCGAGAGCTACTACAGGCTCGATGATTACGCCAGCGCATCAACCGACTTCAACCTCTTTTTGCTATCGCCCGGTTCCTTCAGCCTTCCCGAGTACCAAATGGCTCACTACAATCTTGGCTACTCAAACTTTAAGCTGAAGAACTACGATGAGGCCGTAGTTTGGTTCAGAAAATACACAACCATTGCGGCAAAGAAAACCGACCAGATTCTGGGCGATGCATTCAACCGAATTGGCGACTCATACTTCATACAAAGAAGGTACTGGGTTGCGCTCGACTACTACGAGAAAGCCATAAACACGAATACCATAGATGTGGATTACGCCTACTTTCAACGCGGGTTTGCGTTTGGACTGGTAGAGCGTCCACAGAAAAAAATTGAAACCCTGCTGGAAATGGTAAGCCAGTTCCCCGAATCGAACTACCTCGATGATGCCCTTTTTGAGCTGGCCGAAACCTACCTTGCCCTCAACGAAACCAACAATGCAGAAGAATACTACAGTAGAATTGAGAAAGATTTTCCGGGAAGTTCATACTACGTAAAAGCACTGGTACAACTTGGCATTGCATCGTACAACAAGAACGACAACGAGAATGCCATGCAATACTACAAGCGTGTTGTAGAAGAGTTTCCAGGCTCGCCCGAAGCAAAGAATTCGCTCGTTGGTCTTCGTAACATTTACGTTGATATGGGCGAGGTAAACAAGTATTTTGATTATGCTTCAACCCTCGGAAGCCTTGGTAATGTTAGCATGGCCGAGAAAGATTCACTTTCATACATCGCAACGGAAAAAGTTTACATGAGTGGCGATTGCCAGAAAACCGTTCAAAACTTCAACAAGTACCTCGAAGAATTCCCAAAAGGGAACTTTGTACTTAACGCCAACTACTACATAGGCGACTGCCTATACAAGCAAGGAAATATTGAGGAAGCCCTCCCCTACTTCAACTACGTGGTTCAACGTCAGAAGAATCAGTTTACTGAGCAAACCCTGCTTGCAGTTTCCGACATATACATGCGAACCGAACGCCATGCCGAAGCATTCGAAGTATTCGACCTGCTGGAAACGCTGGCCGATGTTAAAACAAACCTTCTGGAAGCAAGGATTGGTAAACTGCGTTCAGCCTCCAAGTTAAACCAACCTCAGGATGTGGTTGAGGCTGCTGCTAAAGTTCTAATAACCGAGAAACTACCACCAGAAATTGAACGTGAAGCCCGCTACGAGCGAGCTCATGCGCTGGTTGCATTAAATCGCACCGACGATGCATTCGACGAATTCGCTCATCTTTCGGAGAATGTAAAATCGCCGCAGGGAGCAGAAGCCAAATACATGATGGCAAAAATATACTTTGAAAAGGGCGACCTGGATAAGAGCGAAGCAGAAGTTTTCAACTTTGCGCAGCAAAATACTCCTCACCAGTACTGGCTTGCCAACAGCTTTATTCTGCTTGCAGATGTTTACGCCCAAAAGGACGACTTCTTTCAGGCAAAAGCAACCCTCCAAAGCGTACTCGATGGGTACACCAATACTGAGGATGGTATTATCGATTTGGCATCTGATAAACTTTCCGAACTTATAAAAACAGAAAGAGAAAAACAGAAAGGAACCGAAGCCGACACCATTCGAGTAAAGTGGTCATTCTAACTATTGGTAAGGCAGAACTTGTAACCAGAAAACGAAACGAATCGCAATGACAATAAATAGAGTAACAGTATTCAGTATAACACTTGGGTTCTTCATAACACTTGTTGCAAACCTTGCTTCTTATGGTCAGGAGAACGATTTAACCAAAGAAGTGCAGGTTGTAAAACCCTACGAACCAAGCATATCTGATGCATTTAAAATAAACCAAATGCCCCAGGTTGAAGACACGATTAAGTTAACCCCATCGTTCACCTACAACCTTGCGCTGCGGCCAGTTCGAACCGAGTTCCCAGTTAAGCCAATTCCTGCTGCCCGAATGGTTGCTGAACCCTTGAACAAGGTGTACAGAAGCTACATTAAGTTTGGATACGGAAATTACAACTCCCCGCTTGCTGAGTTTTACCTCAGCAATGTACGTTCAAAAAATTGGTCGTACGGAGTTGCCGTAAAGCATCACTCATCGTTTGGAGACATAAAGATTGACAACAACGACAAAGTTGATGGGGGCTTCGCCAAAACTAGCATCATGGCATTTGGGAAAAGGATGTTCGAGAAATCGGTTCTTTCTGCTTCGGGAGGGTTCAGGTATTATAGCTACAACTTCTACGGAGTAGATACAATGGCGATTCCTATTGTACCTCAAATTGGTTTTAATCCCGACGAACAGTACCAACGTTCACTTTTTGTTGACATTTCATACCACTCAACGCATAGCGACTCTACCCACATAAACCATAAGTTTAACGGAGGTTTTAAGGCTTTTGCTGACAACTACGGCATGGAGCAGAACACCTTCAGCCTGAAGGCTGAAATTGACAAGTTCTTCAAAACCGAACGAGTTGGCGGAACCGTTGAGTTTACCCATCATATGAAGAACAGCACGCTCGATTCTGCTAATAATACTATTTTCCGTTTCTCTCCCTGGATGGGGCTTTTCGGAAAACAGTGGCGCGTAAAAATTGGGGTTAACTTCGCCTACGATGCAAACTCGTCAGGGAATCAATCCCACTTCTTCCCTACTGGAACCATGTCGTACGACATTGTAAGCCATTACGTTATTCCATACATTGAGTTTAGCGGTTACCTAGAGGACAATAACTACGCCAAGCTGTTAAGTGAGAATCCCTGGATTGAGCCTGGGCTCGATGTTTGGAACACCCGCCACAAGTTTATTATGATGGGCGGAGTGAAAGGAAATTTCAACCCAAGGATTGCATATAACGTTAACGCCAGCTTCTCGCTTGTTGATAGCATGTACTTTTACGTTAACCCAAGTTCAACCGGAACATACCTAGAAAATAGATTCAATGTGGTTTTCGATAATATTCAGCACAAACGGTTTCTGGGTGAGCTAACTGTTGCTGCCACAAGCAGCATAAATATATTCCTGCAGGCCGAGTTCAACTCCTATTCCATGGATAAACTCAAAGAACCTTGGCATAAACCAAACTACCTAGGGAGAGCACTTATTACGTACAATTTACAAAATAAAATCCTGCTCAAATCGGGCTTCTACATCGAGGGTAAAAGGTATATTCAATCGCTTACTGGAGCCGCGCAAGAAATTGATGGAATTATTGACTTAAACCTTGGAGTTGAGTACCGATACAACAGCAGGCTCTCAGCATTCCTCGATTTAAATAATTTAACCAACCACCGTCACCATGCATGGTATCTTTATCCAACCCAGCAGTTTAACATGAAAATTGGGGCGACATATTCTTTCTAGAATTTAAAAATTTTCCCAAAACTGTTCAACCTATTTTTATATCCACAACACTTGCTCTATTTGTCTGAATATCAATTTTTTAAAATTGATTTAAATCATCAAAAAAAGCACCAAAAAGTTTCCTAAAGTGGAATTTTTTTTCTATTTTTGATGGTGCATTTACACTTGCATTAAAACACTGATTATCAATCATATAATACAAATAAAGTTATCTTATCATGAGCGATCAGGAAAACGTGCAGTTGGAGAAAGACCCAAGCATTTCTGAAAAGAAGTATTCTGCTGAAAGCATTCAGGTACTTGAAGGATTAGAAGCCGTAAGGAAACGCCCGGCCATGTACATTGGCGACACGGGCACAAAAGGGTTACACCACCTTGTATACGAAGTAGTTGACAACTCTATTGACGAAGCACTAGCAGGCTACTGCTCAACTATAGATGTAATAATCAACGAGAATGGTTCAATTACGGTAGTGGATAACGGACGAGGGATTCCGGTAGATTACCACGAAAAAGAGAAGAAATCGGCTCTAGAGGTTGTTATGACAGTTCTCCATGCAGGTGGGAAATTCGATAAAGGTTCATACAAAGTATCAGGAGGTTTGCATGGTGTTGGTGTTTCATGTGTAAATGCCCTTTCTGTTAACTTAGTTGCCGAAGTTTACCGCGATGGTAAAATTTGGAGGCAGGAATATAGCAAAGGCAAAGCACTTACGGAAATTGAACAGGTTGGTGATACAACCCTTTCCGGCACAAAAATTACGTTCCTCCCCGATGATACAATATTCACACAAACAACCGAGTACAACTTTGAGGTTCTAGCTTCGCGTCTTCGTGAGCTGGCTTTTCTTAACAAGCAAATACGCCTAACGATAACCGACAAACGTGAAATTGAAGAGAATGGCAACGGAGGTAAATTCCGCCACGAGGAGTTTTATTCCGAGGAGGGACTTAAAGAGTTCGTCCGATTCCTCGATGCGAACCGTGAATCGTTAATAGAGAACACAATCTACATCGAATCGAACAAGAACGAGGTTCCCGTTGAGGTTGCAATGCAGTATAACACTTCATTCTCCGAAAACGTGCATTCCTACGTAAACAACATCAATACCATTGAGGGAGGAACACACCTTACCGGTTTCCGCAGGGCATTAACCAGAACCTTAAAGAAATATGCAGAAGATTCAGGAATGCTATCGAAACTAAAATTCGATATTAATGGCGACGATTTCAGGGAAGGGTTAACCGCAATTATTTCAGTTAAGGTTGCGGAACCACAGTTTGAAGGCCAAACAAAAACCAAACTCGGTAACTCTGATGTGAGTTTAGCCGTTGACCAAGCTGTAAGCGATGCATTAGCCAACTACCTGGAGGAGAATCCGAAAGATGCCAGAACCATTGTACAAAAAGTGATACTTGCTGCTACTGCTCGTCATGCTGCCCGTAAAGCTCGTGAGTTGGTGCAACGTAAAACGGTACTGTCAGGCTCTGGACTCCCAGGCAAACTGTCGGACTGTTCAGAGAAGGATCCATCCCTTACCGAACTCTTCCTGGTAGAGGGTGATTCTGCAGGAGGAACAGCAAAACAAGGACGTGACCGCAGTTTTCAGGCTATCCTTCCCCTCAGGGGAAAAATTCTCAACGTAGAGAAAGCCATGCAGCATAAGATTTTTGAGAACGATGAGATTAAGAACATCTTCACTGCTCTTGGCGTTACCATCGGGACTGAAGAGGACAGCAAAGCCCTGAACCTCACTAAACTTCGATATCACAAAGTTATAATCATGACAGATGCCGATGTTGACGGAAGCCACATCGCTACGTTGATTATGACTTTCTTCTTCCGCTACATGAACGACCTGATTAATGAAGGCTACCTATACATAGCTACGCCCCCTCTTTACCTCATCAAAAAAGGAAAAGAGGAGCGCTACTGCTGGAATGAAGAGCAGCGAAACGCTGCCGTGGAAGAGCTGGGTAAAGGTCGTGAAGGTTCGGTGCACATTCAACGATACAAAGGGTTGGGAGAGATGAATGCGGAACAGCTTTGGGACACTACAATGAATCCATCTTCCCGCTTACTTCGACAGGTTACCATATCTAGTGCTGCTGAAGCCGACAGAATTTTTTCAATGCTTATGGGCGATGAAGTTCCACCTCGTAGAGAATTTATTGAAAAGCATGCGAAATACGCAAAAATTGATATATAATGAGATGAGAAGGGGGTGTATTTTACTACACCCCCTTCCTTTTTTTAGCAAAATAATTATATCATTTAGTATTCTGATATCTTTCCAAGACCAGAAACATCAGCATCGAGCCTCGGATTCCCTTGATATTTAATTGAACCCAAACCTGAAACTTCCGCCTCAAGGTTTTCGGTTACATTTACGTAAACACGACCAATTCCGCTATTGGAAACTTCGGCACTTTTCACAACAAACTCTAAGGCATCCATTTTACCAACACCGCTTATTTCCATCTCAGCCTTTGTAGCTTTGCCTTTGAGTTCAACATCAGCAACACCGCTACACTCTAATTCAAGGTGTTCTACCTCAAGCTGTAATTCAATGTTGCCAACACCCGAAACGGAAAGTTCAAAGCTATCGAATACGAGAGTGCGAACCGTTTTCATGTCAACAACACCTCCAATTCCGAGGAAATCGAGATCATCAACCTCAATTTTCACAACCACATCCTCTTTCTCCTGCCTTTTTCGCTCGCTGGTAAGAACAATTTTCCCTTCTGTCCTTTTAATTTCAACATCATCGATAGCATCCTTATCGCCCACGATTTCCATGTTTGGATTATTGCCCTGCACCATAACAAGCTGACAGGCTAAATTTAGCTGGATTGATTTTACTCCCTTCAAATCGTGTTTTTGCTGCGCAAAAGTTGTTAATGATAGTAGCATAATTGCTGCTAAGAGTGAAATTTTTGAAATGGTTTTCATGGTTTTGGTATTTAGTTATCAATTAAAATTAAACTGCTTCGGCCATATCTTCTGTAAACTGGATTTTTCTAGACATTTGCTTCTCGCTAACCACCTGTCCGTCGAGAAGGTTAATAATCCGGTGCGCATGCTCAGCATCACTCTGCGAGTGAGTTACCATAATTATTGTAGTGCCTTCATTGTTAAGTTCCTTTAGCAGCGTCATCACTTCATTCCCGTTATTCGAATCGAGGTTACCGGTGGGTTCATCGGCCAGAATAATCTTGGGATTGGAAACCACTGCTCTGGCAATGGCTACACGCTGCTGCTGGCCTCCCGAGAGTTGCTGTGGAAAGTGATTCTTCCGGTGAGCAATTGCCATACGTTCCAGCGCACGCTCAACCATCTCTTTCCTCTGTGCCGCTGGCACTTTTTGGTAAACCAATGGCAATTCAACGTTCTGGTAAACGGTTAGCTCGTCAATCAGGTTAAAACTCTGGAATACGAATCCAATATTCGATTTACGAAGGTTAGTCCGATGTCGCTCCTTGAAGTTGGTAACATCAATGCCGTTGAAAACGAACTTTCCACCGCTTGGATTATCGAGCAAACCCAGAATGTTAAGCAAAGTTGACTTTCCGCAGCCCGAAGGGCCCATAATTGCTACAAACTCACCCTCCTTAACTTCAATGGAAATATTGTTTATTGCGGTAGTTTCCACCTCCTCGGTGCGAAAAACTTTAACTAAACTATCAATGCGTATCATATTTTTTATTTTTAATTGGTTTCTGAGAGAATGCAAACACATCCTATGCCATTAAATACAAAACACTGATTAACTGAAAAATAAACTAACTCAAGTTACAATCCTACTGCATGAGGAACCTGCAAAAAGTGAATCAAATAGTAACACTGGTGTTCGAAATCGAACAATTGAGTCACCTACAATTGCCTCATAATAAAAAACCCGAATTCAATTGATGAATTCGGGTTAAGATTGCTATTATTAATTGTTACGGTAAGTCAATCTCGTTGGTTTGCCGTTTAAGCACCACCTCTCCAAATATTGCTACCTTTAGCTGAGCACCATTGGCTGCATTTGATTTTACGGTAACTGTGCGGCTAATACGCGATGGTCGTGGTTCAACCCTAAAATAAACCTTAATTGTTCCGCTCTTGCCTGGCATTATGGGTTGTTTGGTCCAGTCCTTTACATCGGTGCCACAGCAACCAGTAACGCTATTGAGGATTAAGGGTTTTGCCCCATCGTTTGTCACATTAATTTCGATATTCCCAGTATTCTCATTAACCTCGTTAACCTCAATTACCCCAAGGTTATACTCCTCAGGCTCAAATCGAATGTAGGCATTCGTTTTCTTTAAATCTTCGTTCCCTGCGGTTTGCGAAAATCCTATTGTTGAAACAAAAAGTAAAAAAACAGATATGACTAATCGTACCATATTTTTTAGCATTTTTAATAGTTAATACAAATAACATTCCACAATGTTCAACGTGGAAAAACGATTTTCGCTACAAATATACAAAACAAGTTTTTGAGAATTTTACAATTTTATTACTTCCTCGCCATCAACGTACCAAAGGAAGGATTCAATATTCTCATATCCCATTTCGCCTAACAATTTAGCATAATTTTTAACCTGTTGCTTGTGCTGTGGTAGCTGGGCACCAAACTTAAAGTCAACTACTACGGTTCGGCCTTCCTTAACCATAACTCTATCGGGACGATACAGCTTCCCCTCAGGAGTTAGTATTGATGCTTCGGGCTTAACTATCCATGTTCCTGAAAACCAATCGCTAAAAGGTTCGTCCGATAGCAGTTCAGAAACCCTTTCTGAAACCTCATCTGCCTTTGACTTTTCAATTAAACCTTCAGAAACCATGCTTCTTACAGCATTGTTCACATCGTGCTTACTGTTTATTAACGAAAAAAGTTGATGCATCAGTTTACCGTGCTGTAGGGCTGTTTCTTTTTCTTGAGGCTGGGAGTTAAAGAAATCGTTGGAATCTGTTCTTATTTTTATTTCCCGAACTTCCCCTTCAAAGCTGTATCGGGTGATGTTCCAAGTATTTTGCAGCTCCATTCGCCCCATCTCCCTATCAACAAAACACTTACCAAATGAAAAAGAGTTTCCATCCTGAGAAAAATTCACATCGGGTTGAGATTCCATGTAGCTTGTTGATGCAATAGGAACAACTTCTTTCAACAATTTAGAGATGCTCGTTAAGGTGTTTTTTTCGCTACTGGGACTTGGCATCTGGGAATACACGTACATTTCATTCTGTGCCCGGGTAAAAGCAACGTACAGTAAGTTTACATTATCAACATGTTCTTTTACAAGTTCTTCCAGTGCGTCCCTTTCAAATAGACTCTTTTCAGCATCGTACGAAAAGAAAACCGGGTAGCGTGGCAGCATGTTGAATGGTTCATCCTCAGAGCTCACCCAAAGCAACGGCGATTTTCCGGGTGCTCTGTAACTCCATCCTGCGTATGGAATTATTACAACCGGAAATTCCAACCCTTTCGACTTATGAATTGTTATAATTGAAACAGAATTTTCCGCTTCGGGTACTGAAAGCGAAAGACTTTCACTATTTTCATCCCACCACTCTAAAAAACGGCCTATTTCCGAGTACCCACGATGGCTCTGGGTAATAATTACTTCATGAAGTTCAGCGAGGTAAACCAGCTCTCCTTCTAGCCTATCGAGTTGAAAATGCTTTACAATTATATCGAAACATTCCTGTAACGATTTAACACTTAGTCCACCGAGCCATATAACATCTTCCTCCAAAAAACCCATTGTAAACGCATCATGCCACGAGGGATAACTTCTTACACCAAGTTCTGCCAACTCTCTAATTAGAACTCGTTGCTGTAAATCGTTAGAAGGGTTTTGGGTTAGGCGCAGAGCAGAAATCACAAGCCGAACCAACTTAGAAGCGCTGAGGTATAGACCCTCTTGGCTAACAAACTTTATTTGTCGATTTTTATTTTCTGCTAAATTATTATGCTCAAGGAGCATGTTGGCAACCTTTTGCCCATCGGTTTTGCTACGAACGAGCATTGCAATATCGCCCATTCTATACCTTTTATTTATCTCCAAAATTCTTTCAGGCAGCTCACGTGTGAGGTAACCATCAAAATTTAAATCTTCACTATTTTCAAACAAATTTACGCTCACATAACCTGAATTATTGGGCAAATTTGGTCGTGGCTGCTGCTCAATATCTTTATATGCTGCCTTCAGCTGATTGATGTAAAATTCACCTATATTTCTGTTCCCTTCGTTGAGTTTTTGCCCAATGGTATTTGAAATAAAACCTATGGTCTGCCTGAAAAAATGGTTGTTGAAATTCACAATTACCGGTTGGCTTCGCCAGTTAGTACTTAGCACCCGTTCATCGATGCCGTGATGGCTAAAATCATTGTACAAACCCGATGAGAGTATACTCCAATCGCCATTTCGCCATCGGTAAACCGACTGCTTTACATCGCCTACCACCATGCTGAAGGAATCCTGCGATAAACTATTCTCAATCAGCGGTTTGAAATTACACCACTGAACCACCGATGTGTCTTGAAACTCATCAATCATAAACGAATCGTACCTGTTACCAATCTTCTCGAAAACGAAGGGAGCATCGGTATCCTTCACAAACTCGCGCAGCAAATGTCCGCTATCACTGAGCAGAAGGAAACCCTCCTGCTGTGAAAGTTCTCTCACTTTTCGCCATAAATCGCCAATCAGTGCCAGGTTTTCTAAGTTTTTTAGTATCAGCTTCGCTGAAATGTAGGCTGCCCTCTGGCTCTCAATGATTTCAACCAGTTCTACAAGTTTTGGGTGGAGCGTTCTAACGATTACTTGTTGTAAATCTGGGAATACTTGCTCATTATCAGACACTTTCTTGTTAACCCAATCGTAACCTGTACTATCTAACACTGATTTTTGAACGTACGAATTCGGTTCGGGTAAATTTGAGAATGACGCATCAATTTTCTTACAACTCTCAATAAACCCCCAAACACCTCTTTGTTTTTGGAATAGCATGTCCACCTTCACTCCGCTATCATCCATCAAATCAGATAAAACTGTGGCCAGTTTAACTATCCTATTTATGGTAGTATTTAAAAGAGAGTACAGTTTACCCCGCAGATTTTCTACATTCTCCTTACTTGTAAACCGTTCAATCTCCTCCTCGCTCATCAATCGGAAGGTTTCCGAAAAAAGTTGGGAACCAAGTCCAACCAACCTCTTACGAACATCCCAGCTTCCTCCCTCGTCCATCAGGTTCTGCCCCATTTGTGTTAGCCACCCCAACAGTTCCTTCACCTGCGAAGCTGAATCGAGCAGGTTATCTGCAGCCTGAGTGAGAATAGGAGTGGGATCGAGCTGAATTTCGGCACCACCCTGCTCACCAATCTCCCAGAGCAACGCCTGAATAACCCGCTGCACGAAGCTGTCGATGGTGCTAACCGAAAAAAGAGTGTAATTATGAAGGATTAACGACAGAGCCTTACTTGCTTTCCGCTGTACTTCGCTAATCTCAAGCCCCAAATCGTGGCCGATTTCGCTGGCCATGCCATCGGTTTTCCCTTGTGAAATGGAGTAAAGTTCTTCAACAATTCTACCCTTCATCTCGGCAGTAGCCTTATTGGTAAAGGTAACAGCCAGAATCCGCCGGTAATTTTCGGGCTCGCGAACGATCTGTTTCAGGTACTCACAAGCTAATCGGTACGTTTTGCCCGATCCTGCTGAAGCTCTGTAAACAATTAAATTCGACATGGGATGAAATAGTAATATCCAACTTATAAAGGTACTAATTTGAACGAAATGGATTTCGTATTCGCATAATAAAACTATCTATAACGTTATAGAGCTGGAAACAAAAAGCAAAAACCCTTTGCATTCTCAGCAAACAAATCTATATTTAGGGGTGCAAAAAAAGGGAGTAAAAAAAGAATAATTACCCCCAATTACATTGCCTCTCAAATTATTAACTAGCATGAAAAAAAAATCGTCTTCAACTACTTTAGATCCTAAGAAGAATTACCAGCAAACGCAGAAAGACATTGGTTACGTTCCCCGAAAAAAAGCCAAGGAATCCGACTATAAACGGATTGGTTTCATGTCGGGGCTGGAGGTTCATCAGCAGCTTAAAACAAAACAAAAGCTATTCTGCCACTGCCCTGCTGGCATTTTTCATGATAACAACGACTACCACGCCGAGGTTATCCGTCACATGCGACCTACGCTAAGCGAAATGGGCGAGTACGATGGCACTGCGCTGATGGAGTTCAAAACCAAAAAGAATATTTTCTACCGAATCCACAACAAAACAACTTGTACCTACGAAATCGATGATACTCCACCATTCCCAATAAACAGGGAAGCGTTGGAATATGCACTGCAAATTTCGTTGCTTTGCAAGCTAAACATTGTGGGCGAAGTTCACATCACCCGCAAGCAGTATCTCGATGGAAGTATTCCAACAGGGTTTCAACGTACTGCAATTCTTGGGGTTGAAGGCGAAATACAGCTGAAGAATAAGAAGGTTGGTCTGCTCCAGCTTAGCATTGAGGAGGATTCGTGCCGTGAAATTTCCGATATTGGGCACAACCGAATTTACAAAACCGACAGGCTAGGAATGCCCCTTATCGAAACGGTAACTCACCCACACTGCCTCACCCCCGATGAGTTGCGTGAAGCTGCCGACTACATTCGATTCATTAATAGAAGTTCAGGAAAGGTTCGAACCGGGATGGGAGCTGCCCGCGAGGACGTGAATGTGAGCTGTGCCGGTGGAACAAGAGTTGAAATTAAGGGAGTAGCCCACAATAAATGGATTCCTGAACTCTCGCACAATGAAGCTTTCCGCCAGTGGGCTCTTTTAAATATTCGTAAAATTCTGCTGGAGCGTTACCCCGATCCAGGTAAGTGGGAACTCACGTGGAAGGAATTCAATCCTAAAGAGCTGGGAATCGAGAACCAGCAAATACTAAACTTCTTCAACGAGGGGAACAAGTGCATTGCAATTAACCTCACCAATTTCCAGGGAATTCTCTCGCATTTCACTCAGCCCGGGAAATCGTTCAACAACGAGATTAGCGACCGGCTAAAGGTGATTGCCTGCATCGAGAAACCCAACATGACCAGCTCCGAGGACCTTGACTCGCCTCTCAGCGAGAATGACATTGAAAAGTTCTCAAAACTTTTGGGAACAAAACCAACCGACGCAATCCTTTTGCTCTGGGGTTCAGAGGAGGACATTCCCACGGCCATAGAAACGGTTGAGGAGCGTTGCCGCATGGCCTTTGAGGGTGTTCCCCGCGAAACCCGAAAATCGTTCCCCGACGGAACAACTATTTTCGAACGGGTACTTCCCGGGGCCGACCGCATGTACCCCGACACCGACTCGCCTCCAATTCCACTTTTTGAGAATTACATTGATGAGCTAAGGCAGCAAATTCCTCCTGATGTTTCGGAACGTTACGAGCAGCTGAAAACATGGGAAATCCCCGACGATACGTATACATACCTTCTAAAAAGAAACTTGGTGCCCGTTATTGAGCAAATTGTTGATTTAGGAATAAGCGGACGATTCATTGGTACTTTTCTGGGGCACACCCTCAAACGTATTGAAGGATACTTCCCCCGTCATAAGGATTTCACTTACGACCACGTAGTTGAACTATTTAAATTTTTAATTAACGAAAAAATTGATCTCTCACTAGCAAAAACTATGCTTCCTGCCGTTTACCAGAACCCAAACATGGATTTTAACTCCGTTCTTACCATCATTAACTTCAAACGCCGAAGTAAGGAGGAACTTGTAGCACCTATCGATTACCTGATTGAGAAATTCAAGGAGATAAAGATTTCAAAAAACAATACAAAATCCATTACTATTCAATGGGTTATGGGGCAACTTCACAAGCAGGCACTGGGAAACATTAATCTTCGTGAGCTTCGCAAATCCATTGAGAGTAAACTAACTAATGCGTAACTGAAAACCAAAGAAATAAAATGGAAGATATTTTTCAAGGATATAAGGGTCGTGCACTCGAAGTACTTAAAAAGTATAACGTTCGTGTATGGGGGAAAGCGGTAATTGATACCACCCGCGGAGAGTTTAAAGGGACCATTCTTCCCCGGGCCGAAAACGACGACGATAAGCACATTGTGCTAAAAATTGATACAGGATACAATATTGGTATCGATATTTTCACCATAAACTCCATGAAGGAAACGGGATACTTTAAAGCAACCTACAAAATTCCTGAAAAGGAGTTCCCCTACACTCCGAACCTTCCTAACGTTAAACTCTTTGGAACTGGAGGTACCATCGCTTCGCGCCTCGACTACCGAACCGGTGCCGTAATTCCGGCGTTTTCTCCTGGCGAGCTTTACGGTGCCGTTCCCGAGCTAGCCGACATATGCAACCTAACAACCGAAAAACTTTTCGCTGTGTTCAGCGAGAATATGGGTCCCGAACAGTATAAAGCACTTGCAATTGCAATTGGAAAGGAAATTGAGAATGGCATTGATGGAATTATTATTGGGCACGGTACCGATACGTTAAGCCACACTGCAGCTGCGCTAACATTCATGGTACAAAATTCACCCGTACCAATCGTTCTGGTTGGCTCGCAGCGAAGTTCCGACAGGCCCAGCAGCGATGCAGCCCTAAACCTTATGCATGCTAGCTACACTGCAGGACACTCCGACATAGCCGAGGTGATGGTTTGTATGTTCGGCCCTACTTCCGATGAGTACGGATTCCTCCATCGTGGTACTCGGGTTCGTAAAATGCATTCATCGTACCGAAGCACTTTCCGCACCATTGGCGATACACCCATAGCAACCGTAAGCCGTTCCAAAGGTGTTACTCCACTTAAGGAAGAGTATAATCACCGGAGAAAGGACAAGAAGGTGAAAATCCTTCCCTACTTTGAAGAAAAGGTAACCATTGTTTACTACTACCCAAATATGCAGCCCGATATCATCGACATGCTGGTTGATAAGGGCTACAAAGGGATTATTATTGCAGGAACCGGACTTGGGCATGTGAATAAACCCCTTTACCCGGCCATCGAACGGGCAACCCAAAAGGGAGTTCACATATATATGACAGTGCAAACCCTTTGGGGCTACGTTCACATGTTTGTTTACGACACCGGACGCGACCTGATGGCAAAAGGTGTTGTTCCCTTGGAAAATATGCTCCCCGAAACCGCTTACATTAAGCTGGGTTGGGCACTCGGACAAACTACGAAACCCGCAGAAGTTCGTAAGCTTATGCTTACTCCAATAAATGGAGAAATAACCCCAAAGGAACCCTACAATGGTTACTTAATTTATCAGGGTGGCGTTCCCGAGGTTGAAGAATTTATCCGAAAATTCAGAAAGTAGAAATTGGAACCAACTCAATGAGTGAGTTTTGGGCAACCGTTGGAAGAGTCAAAGAAAACATTGCACATGAACTTCCAGGAAGTTCAGCACAAAATCGTATGTCGCCTTCTCTTCCCTCCGGTTTGCTCCTTTCCCGAACACCCAACAGTTCAACGCGTGATAGTGCGGTTCTCATTTGCTTGTTCCCTAACTCAAATAGTAAAACTTCCACAATTCTAATTAAACGAACTGTATATAACGGAGCACATAGCGGGCAGGTTAGCTTCCCCGGAGGGAAATATGAGGAAGGCGACTCCGATTTATCCTACACAGCCCTGCGTGAAACGCAGGAAGAAATTGGGATTAGCAGTGAACAAATTGTATTAATAGGAAAACTTACTCCGCTATTTGTTCCTGTAAGCAACCTAATGGTAACGCCCTATGTAGGATATATTGAAAGTTTGCCTGCTTTACACCTTAACGTGCAAGAAGTTGAATATACCATTGAAGTGGCAATTGAAGAGTTCAATAAAATTGAGAACAAATCGGTAAAAACCATGTGTATAAACCAAACCCCCATATCTGCTCCTTATTATTCCATTTCCGGAGAACAAATATGGGGGATTACTGCAATGATTATATCAGAGTTCTCTGAACTCTTCTAGCTGGTAATATTCCTAATTTGGAATAATGTTGCGATAGTGCTTATAACGACTAATTATCTGGGTAACGTAGTTGTAGGTTTCCTCTCCCCTACAGTATCCATGCTTCACCACATCATCCTTATAAAACTCTGGGTTCGATTTATTCAGAATAAAGTAGTCCACATTATTTTCCCACACGTTTGGGTTTTTCCCATACTTTCGTGCAAGATTCCTTGCATCGATCACATGACCTAAACCAGCATTATACGATGCTAGAATAAATTTTATTCTTTCTTCTGGATCGGGAATGCTATCAATAAAACGATTATCGAGCCAACGTAGATACTTTGCTCCAGCTTCAATTTGAGTATCGGGGTCTGTTTTATGTTTTACTCCAAAGTACTTGGCTGTTGAAGGCATAAACTGCATTAAACCGTATGCACCCTTATTGGATTTTACATTATGTTTAAAACGGCTCTCCTGATATACCATGGAAGCAAATAGCCTCCAGTCCCAATCAATCTTATTGCTGGCATTTTTAAAGCCATCATCAAATTTCGAAATTTTCCCATTCCTAATGGCAGTCAACTCATTAATTATTCTTTTTGCCCAAATTGAGTTCTCAAAGTATTTTGTTCGAATAATTCGGTATTCTGCTGTTTTAGCAAATCCTTCTAACCATTCATTTAGTTCATTAAGAAGCATTGGAGAATCTTTCCCCACAGCCCAAGCCAGGTTCTGTTCAAAACTTACTGGAGTTTCAATGTCAATATTCTCAAAATAATTCGCATTAACCTTTGCAACATCCTCATCACAAACTGTATAGTCAATCTCAGAGTTAGCTACTAATTCTATCAACTCATCTGCTTCGTATTTACTCATTTCAACTATCACAATGGGTGTGCCAATCTCATCCGAAAGGTTCCTTAACCGGTTGGCAGAAGCAGATCCTTTTTGTACGTATACAATACGGTTTGATAAATCGATTGGATTTCTAATAACCTCCACACCTGTCTCTTCCGCTACTTTTTTTCGCTGAACCAACACTTGACGTGTTTGCGAGTGTGGAATGGTAAAACTAAATTTTTTACTTCGAGTGCCAGTAACAGTCAGATTATTCGCAAACACATCTACTTCGCCTTCCTCTAACATCTTAAACGCCTCTTCTAGGTTATTCTCAGCAATTATCTCAAGCCTAACTCCAAGGTGCTCAGCAAATGCCTGAAGCATATCAAACTGATATCCCATAGGCTCACCTTTGTATATAAAGTAGTTTGTTGAGTTGAACTCGGTTACAGCAGTAAGAACACCATCAGCAATAATCTGCTCTAAGTCTCGGCTTCCATCGTCTCCCTTACTTCTGGTTGAGTTTCTATCAAAATCACAACTAAAAAGTAATGCAAGTCCAATGATTACTATCCACTTAATCTTCATAAATAAGTATTTCGTTCCTACTTTTTTCGGGTGACAAAAGTAGTGCTTTTTATGGTTAACTCATCAATTTATTTGACGATTAATCATAAAAAATCCACGAAACGCCAAATTTGAAGATTCTAGGGTTAATCGGATAGTGTAGTGCGCTAAAGTATTCACTGTGAGGGTATCGTTGATTTACATGCTCGTATTTAAAGTATAGTATAGCCCTTTTCCACTTCAAATTAGCGTAGAGGTCAACCATTGGGTAGTTCCCTAGTTCTTTTTCTCTTTGGTTGTAGAACTGCCCAGTTGCAACATTATAGGCATCCGCATAGAATAGGGTTCTATAGTATGCACTCAAGCCTATTTGAGCACGTAAGGCATTTTTTACCAATTCACCCTCATAGAAAAGTGATGTAAAGAAAATAATTTTTGGTAAACTAACTGCCTCTCTATTTGAACTTGACTGCCAAACAATTCTATTCACAAAGTTTAATCTCCAAAATTTTAACGTATTCTGGGCGTATAACGAAACAACATCAAGATTTGCCGCTTGATTTGGTAAGGCTGTTGTATCGAAGTATATATAATTCTTTACGTGCATCAAATTGTACCCTATTTCGGTTCTCCATAAATCCGATTTTAATGAGCCATTAATCCAGAACCACTTCTCTTTCTTGAAACTATTATTCCAGTAGTAATGATTTGAGAAATAGTTTTGTAAGAAAATATCGGGCGTTATGTCTTGAAAATAAATTTTTGCCGATAAAATCGGCAAGCCCTCTTTTCTCCATGGCGAAATTGATACTTCTGCGCGTAAATCCTTGTCATCAGATTTATATCCATCAATAAAAAACCTTGCAGCACCTTTGTATGAGAAGTAGTTAGAACTGCTATAAGCAGCAATTCCAATATGGTTAGTAGTTAATATTGTTTTTTCTTTACTATAAACAAAGTCTCCAGGTTTATAGGAGTATGCACTTAAATGTTGGCTATTAACCCAAACCCTGAATCCAGGTAAACCAGGATAACTCTTTAGTTGCTCTAGTTCAAGTACAATTCCAGCATCCCAGGTTGAACAGTAAACTGAATCATAAGTCTTGCTAGGATTTATAAATAGATTATCATAAAACAGGGTGTCAGGCTTTAAATCAATAAAAGTTCTTGTATATCGAATCCCATTCACAATCATTTTCATTGTTAGTAAAGGGGAATATGATTTCTTAATCCCCTCATACTCTAACTCCTTATTCTCAATATTAACAAGGGTATATGAAGCAAGAGTGCTTATATGCCTTTCTCTATACTCGCTTCTGGTACCCGATACATCTGATAAATTAAAGGGTAAGACTTGGGGCTCAATATCTTCATCTAACAATAAAGAATCAGCAACTATTCCTCCATTCTCCTCATTTTTAAAAATATTATTCGAAAAAGTCCCTTGCAAAGAAAAATTTCCTTTTACATAACTAGAAAAAACAGAGTATGAGTTATTCTTTGTCTCTTGATGACTATATATACCTTTCGTTCCATAGAAATTATAAATAACCCCAAAATTTAAATATTGATTAACATTTTGAGTATGAATTGCTTTCAACACCTGCTCCGCAACCTTTCTTTTACCAGCTGTTGAGTATTCAAGTACAGTAAATGGCTTTTTAATATTATAATGAGTTTGAGATAAACCTTTTATTGCATACAAACTATTATAATTATTAAAAAGAAAAGGCTCAAACAATTGATTCGAAAAGAAATGATCGTATTTAACGGGGCTACCTAAATTACCTAAAAAAGTATAAGTCTCAAGAATCTTCTGCTGAGGGTAAAATAAATGGTTCAGCCAAAGAGAAGTATCAGTATTACATTCAACAGTAGACATATACTCCTCGTCATACTTCCATGAATATATGCGTTGATTTGGTTTAAAAGAAAAAACATGAAGAACATTTCTATTTTTAATTATGTTACTTCTGTTTTTTGCATCAGTAAAATCTATACTTACTTCTTTGAAAAGTGAACTACGAATATCATTAGCTGTTGGATAATTATTGCAAATATTTGGAAAAAAATTATTATTATTTAATATTCTAATTGAGTCTATACCTGAATCGGTTGATTTTTCTAACGTAATTATATAAGAATATTCGCCTATAAAATCCAATACACTACTACCTAAATTAGCACATGCATCGAATGCAACTATCAGGAATAAAAACGAATATACAAGTAGTTTTACAAAACAATTCACGTAATTACGAAATAAATTCGATGTAAATATAACAAAAACGCCCCGATGTTGTATCGGGGCGTTTGAAGGATGGCGGCGACC
>ERZ795048.1095-NODE-1095-length-25619-cov-10.658856_pt1 | contig 25619 bp, 35 predicted proteins | sample MGYA00375132_ERZ795048 | MGnify/ENA primary metagenome ERZ795048 (study PRJEB30177, sample SAMN05720225) | activated sludge metagenome | isolation source: Anaerobic digester | place: Hong Kong | collected 2014-12-17 ... | reverse complement strand
TCGGCATACTCAATGGCGAGGTGTTGTACGTCTGCCGTTATTACATGTCGCGCGGGCACTGGCAGATCGTCGATCACTCCAAGGGCAAGCCGCGCGAAGGGGCATTCGATACGCTGCCGCTGGACGAGGCACCAAAGAACGTGGTGCAGACCGCGCTGAAGGCAGCCAATGCGATCGGCAACGGCCTCTACGGTGTCGACCTGAAGCAGACCGGCCGCAAGGTGCTGGTGATCGAGGTCAACGACAACCCGAACATCGACGGCGGGGTCGAGGACAAGGTTGCGGGCAACGCGCTATACCAGCGCATCATGCGCGAATTCCTGCGCCGCCTGGAGGCACGCGGGCGCTAGGGTATCGGACCGGGCTTTTGGCCTGTGGGATAAGAATCGCCGAGGGGCCCGGCTCCTACAGGGCCAGCGGCGGCGCCTGCGCGGGACCACAGGTCAACCGGCGAAGCTGCGGATGCAGCAGCATCGCGCCGATATCGGCGGTCTCGATCAACTCGACGCCACGGGCGCCGTAGGCAATGGCCAGTTCGGGGTCTGTGATGTCATACAACATCCAGCGCCCGAATTCCTCCCAGGGCATCTGCCCGGACGTTATCTTGAGATGGTTGCATATCAGCAGATCCGGGCGCAGCTCCATCGCCAGCCGATGGTGGACAGTGTCGTAGGCATGCAGGACCCAGCCGGTCGCCAGCGCGCTGTGGTGCCGCACATAAGTCATCGCGGCATGATCGAAGGAAATCACGATGCATTGTTCGGCGCGAGGCTTCAGCAGTGCCAACAGACGCGACATCGTCGGCTCCAGGCCCCAGTGTGCGAGGCTCTGTTCCTTGATCTCGACCATTACGACCGACTGCGGAAAATGCCGCATCAGATCCAGCACCTGCTGCAACATCGGCACTGGCTGCGGGTGGAAGGCGGTTCCGAAGCGCACCGGCTCGTGAACACTGAGCGCCGAACACTGCGCCGTGCCCGCTGCAAACACCGACAGGCTCTGGCCGGCGGTGCGCAGAAAGTCGTCGTCGTGCAGCACCACGAAATCGCCGTCTGCATTCATCTGCACGTCACATTCGACAAAGCAGGCGCCCGACTCGAGCGCGGCACGCAGACCGAGCAGGGTGTTTTCAGGGTAGCGCGCCATGAATCCGCGGTGCGCCACCAGACGCGGTATCGCCATTATTCGAATCGATCCACGAAAAGCCGGGGCCTCAGATTACCGATTACTGCCGGCACGAGCGCCGGGGTTCTCGTCACAGCGATCAATGGGAGGCATCATCCCCGGCATCCGCCTTGGCATTGGCTGCCTCCCATGCGCAGATCGCCATTTTGCGCCCGCTCCCCCAGTGATAGGTACCGAATTCACCGGATTCGCGCAACACGCGATGGCAGGGAATAAGGAATCCGACCGGGTTGCGAGCCACCGCGCTGCCCACGGACCTGGCCGCACGCGGCCGCCCCAGGCGGGTAGCCAGTTGGCTGTAGCTGATCAGACCGGCGAACGGCAGCTGCAAAAGTGCACGCCACACCTGGATCTGGAAATTGGTACCGCTGACCCAAAGGGTAAGGCCATCCGCCGCACGGTCGAGCGGACGCGCAAACACGCGTTGCAGCATTGCTGCTGCACCCTGGTCGTCACGCACCAGGTCGGCACCCGGCCATTGCTCACGCAGACCGGCGCCGATATCGTCGACGCAACCGTCATCGACAAAGCCCAGGTGGCAGATGCCGCGCGTCGTGTAGGCGATATGCGCCAGGCCGAACGGCGATACCCCGATGCCATGATGAATCCGGATCCCTGAGGCGACGGCCCTGAACTCGCCCGGCGACATGGCCTCCATGTTGACGAACAGGTCATGCAGCCGCCCCGGTCCCGACAGGCCGCTGGCGTGCGACAACTGCAGCAGATCACCGGTCCTGGCCATACATTGCTTGGCATATTCCACGCTCAGGTACTGCTGGAAACGCTTCGGGCTGATCCCGACCCATCGGCTGAACAGGCGCTGGGTATGCGACGGGCTCAGGCCAAGGTGCGCCGCCAGCTCACACAGCCCGGCCTGATCGGGATGCCGCGCACGCAGGAAGTCGATGGCATATGCGATCCGCTGATAGTTGTCAGTCGTGTCCATCGATCCTATGCCCGACCCTGAGAGATCCCTGGAAGGCACTCTAGCCGCGCGAGCAGCCGCTGCCCACCCGGTTCTTGCGGCCGATGCGCGAAGCGGCAATGCCACGCAAATTGTGTGTCTGCGCCGGTGCGCCCCGGTTTTATCCTCTCGGCGGCGGAAGCGAAGGGGCGGACGCCGGGCCCAAATGCCGGAGGCGATATGGATGGGACATCACAACGCAAGGCGCGCCTGGGGCGCTGGATAGAGTCGTCCGCCGTTCAGCGGTTGATCATTTTGCTGATTGTCGTCAACGCGGTGACCCTTGGACTCGAGACCTCGAAACAGGTCATGGAGACCGCAGGCGGGCTGCTCAATCTGCTTGACCGCACCCTCCTTGGCATATTTGTCGCCGAAATCCTGGTGAAACTGTACGCATTTGGCAGGCGGTTCTTCCGCAATCCCTGGAACCTGTTCGACTTCTTCGTTGTCGGGATTGCACTGCTGCCGTCGACCGGCCCGCTGACCGTGTTGCGTGTGCTGCGTGTACTGCGCCTGATCTCGATGGTGCCGCGCTTCCGCTTCGTGGTCGAATCCCTGCTGCGCGCGATCCCGGGGATCATGTCGATCGCCGGCCTGCTGGTGATCCTGTTCTATGTCGCCGCGGTGATGGCCACCGGCCTGTTTGGCGAACGTTTCCCACAGTGGTTCGGCAGCATCGGCGAGTCGATGTTCAGCCTGTTCCAGGTGATGACACTGGAAAGTTGGTCGATGGGCATTGCACGCCCGGTCATGGAAGTCTATCCCTGGGCCTGGTCGTTCTTCGTCCCTTTCATCCTGATCGCGACCTTCACCATGCTCAACCTGTTCATCGCGATCATCGTCAGTACGATGCAGTCCATGGTCGAGGAGCAGAAGGAGCAGGAGACGGCACAGATCGGCGAGTTGGTGCATGTGGAGAATGCCGAAGTGCATGCCGAACTGCGTGCCCTGCGCGGCGAGATCCAGGCGCTCCGCAGATCGCTGGATGGTTCCGGGTAGTGTCCCGGCCCACGCGGGTACAGATCGTGCGATGATCCACGCTACCATCCACAACGCGGAACCTGTACCCGATGAGCACACCCGGCAAGACCCAGAGCATGGCGCTGTTTTGCGATTTCGAAAACGTCGCTCTTGGCGTGCGCGATGCAAAGTACGCGGCATTCGACATCGGTAAGGTCCTGGAGCGCTTGTTGCTCAAGGGCAGCATCGTGGTCAAGAAGGCCTACTGCGACTGGGAACGCTACAAGGAGTTCAAGTCGCCGATGCACGAAGCGGCGTTCGAGCTGATCGAGATACCGCACGTGCGCCAGTCGGGAAAGAACTCCGCCGATATACGCCTGGTCGTGGACGCCCTGGACCTCTGTTACACCAAGGCACACGTCGACATCTTCGTGATCATCTCGGGCGATTCCGATTTTTCACCCCTGGTCAGCAAGCTGCGCGAGAACAACAAGGAGGTGATTGGCGTTGGGGTCAAGCAGTCCACCTCGGACCTGCTGATCGCCAATTGCGACGAGTTCATCTTCTATGACGACCTGGTGCGCGAGGACGAGAAACAGCGCCGCGCCAAGCGTAAGCGCAACGCCAAGAAGACGACGGCGAAACCCGCTGCCGGTGAGGTGCCGAGCGAGGAAGACAAGAAACAGCAGGCGTTGGACCTGGTGGTCGAGACCGTCGAAGACCTGTTCGAGGAACGCGGCGAGCAGGAAAAGGTGTGGGGATCGATGGTCAAGCAGGCGCTCAAACGCCGCAAGCCCGGTTTCAACGAGAGTTATCACGGCTTTCGCAGCTTCGCCAAACTGCTCGAAGAGGCCTCGGCGCGCAAACTGCTGGAGCTCGAGTACGACGAGAAGTCAGGCGGCTACATCATCCGCAACTACGTCCACGAGGACTGAGCCACGGGACCAACCGCCGATCCGGGCTATACCTGGGTCTGACGGGCCTTTCGCTGCATCGACCAGCCGGCGATAACGATCCCTATGGTCACCAGGGCCACCAGCACGGTCGCCAGGGCATTGATTTCCGGACTGACGCCCAGACGCACGCTCGAATAGACCACCATCGGCAGGGTCGAGGCGCCAGGCCCCGAGGTGAAACTGGCGATCACCAGGTCATCGAGCGACAGGGTGAACGCGAGCAGCCAACCGGCCGCCAATGCAGGTGCGATCAACGGCAGCGTGATCACGAAGAACACCTTCCACGGCCGCGCGCCGAGGTCCATCGCCGCCTCCTCCAACGATGGGTCAAGGCGCACCAGGCGCGATTGCACAATGACCGCGACATAGGCCATCGAGAAGGTCACGTGGGCGATCGTGATCGTGGTCATACCCCGGCCTGCCGGCCAGCCGATCAACTGCTCCATCGCAACGAACAACAGCAGCGAGGCCAGGCCGAGGATCACATCGGGCATCACCAATGGCGCGCCAATCATCAACGCCAGCGCGGAGCGTCCGCGAAAGCGCCCGAAACGCACCAGCGCGGTACCGGCCAGGGTGCCCAGGACAACCGCCAGGGTGGCGTTCATCAATGCGATTCGCAGGCTGATCCAGGCGGCCCCAAGCAACTGCTCGTTGTGCAGCAGGCTGACGTACCACTTGGTCGAGAAACCCGCCCAGACCGTGACCAGACGCGATTCGTTGAACGAATAGACGATCAGCGAAAAGATCGGCGTGTACAGAAACGCATAGCCGAACGCCAACAGGCTGAACACCAGGGTGGGCCGACGTACGGTCACTCCGACTGCCCCCGTTCACGGAAACGCTCGAACAAAAGCACCGGCGCAACCAGCAATGCCAACAACGCGACGGCCACAGACGCCGCCACCGGCCAGTCTCGGTTATTGAAGAACTCGGTCCACAGTACCTTGCCGATCATCAGCGTATCCGGCCCACCGAGCAGGTCCGGGATCACGAATTCGCCGACGGCAGGCACGAACACCAGCAACGAGCCGGCGATGATGCCCGGCAGCGACAGCGGGACGGTCACGCGCCAGAACGCACACAGCGGACGACAGCCCAGGTCGGCGGCCGCCTCGAGCAGGGCGTTGTCCATGCGCGACAGCGTGGCGTACAGCGGCAGCACCATGAAAGGCAGATAGGCATAGACGATGCCAAGGTAGACCGCAAACTCGGTGTGCAACAGATGCAATGGTTCGTCAATCAGCCCGAGCGACATCAACACATTGCTGATCAGGCCATTGCCCTTGAGGATGCCGATCCAGGCGTAGACGCGAATCAGAAAACTGGTCCAGAACGGCAGGATCACCAACATCAGCAACGGCACCCGCAGGCTCTCGCGCACCCTCGTGATGCCCAGTGCCATCGGGTAGCCGATCAGCAGGCAGATCAGGGTCGATACCGAGGCGACATGCACCGAGTTGGCAAACGCATCCAGGTACAGGTTGTCTTCCCACAACAGCAGGAAGTTCGCGAAGTTCAGCCGTACCTGCAGCATGCCGCTCTCGGCGAGATCGACCAGGGCGGAGTATGGCGGAAGGCCGATCACCACCTCGGACAGGCTGATGCGCGCGATGATCAGGAACGGCAGCCCGAAAAACAGGCCTAGCCAGAGCAGCGGCAGGCTGGCAACGGCACCACGCCCCGGAGTCAGGTGCTGGCGCAGGCCGCGGCGTGCGCGCTGCAGCACTTTATTCAAGGAGGGCGACGGCATCTTCCGAATTCCAGCCAAGCCACGCTTCGTCGCCCCAGGTCAATGGGGCCGCGGCACGCCGCGCACGATTGGTGAGCTGCGCCTCGATCAGCGAACCGTCCGGCACGCGCACATGGTAGATCGAGACATCACCGAGATAGGCGATCTCCTCGATCCTGCCGTGCAACCGATTGTCGCCGGCCGGTGGCTCGGTGGTGCCAATGCGCACCTTCTCCGGACGTACCGCCACCACCACCGGCGTGCCGGGGGCGACTGCCTGCGAAGAGCGCACCCGCAGTTCGGCAGCATCGCCTTCGCTGTCGTCGACGTGCACCAGCAGCAGGTCATCCTGCTGTTCGACCACACGCCCCTCGAACTGATTGACGGCACCGATAAAGCCGGCGACAAAGCGATTGCTCGGAAACTCGTAGATCTCCGACGGTGTACCGATCTGCCGGATACGACCTTCGTTCATCACCGCCATGCGCGTCGACATGGTCATCGCCTCCTCCTGGTCATGCGTAACCATGATGAAGGTGATGCCAAGGCGTTCCTGGATGTTCACGAGCTCGAACTGCGTATGCTCGCGCAGCTTGCGGTCGAGTGCCCCCAACGGCTCGTCGAGCAGCAGCAGTTTGGGGTGTTTGACCAGCGACCGCGCCAGGGCGACGCGCTGGCGCTGTCCACCCGACAACTGGTCCGGTTTGCGCCTGGCGAATTCATTGAGGCGGACCAGTTTGAGCATGTCCTCGACCCGTTGTCGGATCTCGCCGCGCGGGATCCTCTCCTGGCGCAGGCCGAACGCCACATTGTCTGCAACCGTCAGGTGTGGAAACAGCGCGTACGACTGGAACATCATGTTGACCGGACGTCGGTACGGCGGCAGGTCCGTGACGTCCTCACCGCCGATCAGCACGCGTCCCTTGTCCGGGCGCTCGAACCCGGCGAGCACGCGCAGCAATGTCGACTTGCCGCAGCCAGACGCCCCCAGCAGCGAAAAGAATTCACCCGGAAAGATGGTCAGCGAGACGTCATCGACAGCGTAGTGGCTGCCGAATGTCTTGGTTACGCCATTGATCTCGACCAGAGGCGCGGCAGTCGGGTCCTGCCACGCCTCCAGTTCAGGTCTCGGCCCCGCCATCGGCCTTTAGCGACCGGCCTTTACCCGGGTCCAGGCCCGGGTGCGGGAGCGCTGTGCCGCCGGGTCGAGTTCGGCCGGGGCGATCAGGCGTTCCAACACCTCCTGCGGAGGGAAGATGCCTTTGTTGTTGCGCACCGCCTCGTCCATCAGCGACAGCGATGCCGGGATCGCGTTGGCGTAGCCGACGAAATCGCTGATCTTGGCAATGACTTCCGGACCCATCAGGAAATCGATCAGGCGGTGCGCGTTTTCCGGATGCGGTGCATCCGCCGGCATTGCCATCACATCGACGAATGCCACGGCGCCTTCACGCGGGATCGTCAGGACCACCTCGACCCCGTTGTTCGCTTCGACCGCACGGTCACGCGCCTGAAGGATATCGCCCGAGTAGCCATGTGCCACACACAGATCGCCATTGGCGAGGTCGTTGATGTACTGCGAGGAATGGAAATAGCGGATATACGGGCGGACGCTTTCAAGCAACGCGGTCGCCGCGTCGAGATCGGCCTTGGCGGTGCTGTTAGGATCTTTGCCCAGGTATACCAGCGCGGCGCTGAACACCTCGGTCGGGTCGTCGATCAGGCTGATGCCGCAGTCGGCCAGGCGTGACGCGACCTTGGGATCGAACATCAGCGCCCAGGTGTCCTTCGGTGCATCGGCGCCGAGGCGCTCGTTCACCTTGGCCGCGTTGTAACCAATGCTGGTCGTGCCCCACATGTAGGGCACCACGTGCTCATTGCCCGGGTCGAGGTCCACCAGGCCCTTCATGATCACCGGGTCGAGGTTGCCGTAATTGGCCAGCCTGGTCTTGTCGACCTTGCGGTAGATGCCGGCCTTGATGTGTCGTTGGGCAAACGGGCGGGCGGTCGGAAACACCAGATCGTACCCACTGTGGCCCGCCAGCAACTTGGCCTCGAGGACTTCATTGGAATCGTAGACGTCGTAAACGACCTTGATACCGGTCTCTTCCTGGAACTGCTGCAACACCTCGTCGGCGATGTAGTCACTCCAGTTGTAGACATGCAGTACCGGTTCTTCAGCTGCAGCGATATTGGCGCCAACCAGGGTGGCCGCCAGCAAACCAATCAGGGGAAGCCTTGACACCGAATCAATCTCCAAAAAGGGTTCACAGGGCCGAATAGGTTGCACGCAACACGCCCATCCGTCACCTGGTTTTTTTTCAAGCCACCGGGCGGTGCCGGGCACCACACGGCATTGATCGAATCTGGTGCGGTGACAGAGAGCACCGGAGCTTGCGGAGCGCCGGCACAGAGCCGCCCCCGGCTATCGACCCGGGCTCGCCACGACGACAAAAGCCTGTACCTCAAAGCCGATGCGATGGGCAGGCGTCAGCGGCATAAAACGCAAGGCCCCCACCGTTCATTGACCGGTGGGGGCCTTGCTGCATCAACTGCGGCGATTCCGCCGCAGCGGACCGTGATCAATTATTCGCAGTCTTCGTCCAGGCCGGCCGAATACTCTTTCTTGCTGAGCTTGCCGTCGCCGTCCTTGTCGAGCTTGGCCATGTCCTTTTTCATGCCGCTGGCCGCAAACTCGGCGGCATCGACTGCACCGTCACCGTTGGCATCGGCCTTAACGAACTTCATCGGGGCCGCGACCGCAACACTGGTGGCAAAGAGAGCGGCGGCTGCCGCGAGGGTCATTTTGGTCATTTTCATCGGTTGTTTCCTATTGATTTCGATAGATATCGGTGAGCAGCCACACTTGCTTGCCGGGGCTGAAAAATCGCTCGGTGCTTAATTTAGGCCTTTCCGCCGCCACACGTCGAGCGCCATCAATAAACGCATGTAATTTGTCGCAAATTCATTAATATCGATCAAGCTTTGACAGAAAATATCGCTAGGCGGCGCTAACCAGAGACCAATCCGGCGACCAATGGTTCCCCATTCCTCAACGACGGCAGGAATGAAGATGCGCCAATTTGGGGCGCACCATCCGTGTGCGCATTCAAGCACGGGGCACCTGCGCCCGCTAACATCCGTATGTGGACCCGAGGTCAATCAAATGGTGCTCGATAGCGATTTCTCCCTGGCATGACGCGACAATCGATACAGAAAAGCCGCCGATTTCTTTACCTGGCCCTGGGTTGGGTCTGTGTCGTTCTGGGCGTGATCGGCGCCTTTCTGCCATTGATGCCAACCACTGTGTTCCTGCTGATCGCGGCGTGGGCGTTTTCGCGTTCGTCTGAGCGCTGGCATCGTTGGCTGCGCGAACATGCCCGCTTCGGCGAGACCATCCGCGCCTGGGAGGAGCACCACGCGATGCCGCGGCGAGCCAAGCGGATTGCACTGGTGGCACTGGCGGCCTCCTATACATTCACCGCCTGGGTATTCGGGCCCTTGTCGTGGACCGCTGTTCTCGCCGGCGTCTGCATGGCGGGCGTTGCACTGTACATCGCGCACCTGCCTGTCCTGGGCAAAGGGGCCCGGCACACAGCCAACGCTTGATTTCTACACCACCCGACCGCACATTCTGCGCATTGAGACCCATTTTCGGAGAACCTCCAAATGATGCGCATCCTGCTGTTTCTCGGCACCAACATCGCCATCATCGCGTTGATCAGCATCACCTTCCGCCTGCTCGGTATCGACAACCTGCTGGCGCAAAACAACGTCGACCTGGACATGAACGCGCTGCTCATCTATTCGGCGATCATCGGCTTTTCCGGATCCCTGATATCGCTTTTCATGTCCAAGTTCATGGCCAAGAAGAGCATGGGCGTGCACCTGATCGAACAACCCCAGTCGCAGGACGAGATGTGGCTGCTCAACACGGTTCAGCACCAGGCGCAGGCTGCTGGTATCAAGATGCCCGAAGTTGGCATTTTCGAAGGGGCACCGAATGCGTTTGCCACCGGGTGGAACAAGAATGATGCGCTCGTGGCCGTCAGCACCGGGCTGCTGCAGTCGATGAATCGGGACGAGGTCGAGGCGGTGATGGCGCATGAGATCAGCCACGTCGCCAATGGCGACATGGTCACACTCACGCTGATTCAGGGCGTGGTCAACACCTTCGTGGTGTTTTTCTCGCGCATAATCGGCCACTTCGTGGACCGCGTGGTCTTCAAGGTCGAGCGCGGTCACGGCCCGGCCTTCTGGATCACTTCGCTGATTGCGCAGTTCGTGCTCGGCATACTGGCCAGCATGATCGTCATGTGGTTCTCGCGTTGGCGCGAGTACCGTGCCGATGCGGGCAGCGCAAACCTGGCGGGGCGCGACAAGATGATCTCGGCGTTGCGACGTCTGCAGCAGGCCAAGGATCCGCAACCGCTGCCGGACGAGATGGCGGCCTTCGGCATCACCGGCGCTGGCCTCAAGGAACTGTTTGCCAGCCATCCGCCGCTGGAACAGCGCATCGCCGCTCTGCAGCGCAACCACTGAGCCGGCTTTGCGGCTGCAGGGGAAGCCGGTTCGCTGTTTTTTCAAGCAAACCGGCTTGCAGCCGCTGACCAGGGTATGGATATCTCCGCCGTTTCAAACAGCCTGCTGCAACAGATAGGAAACAGCGCCACTCAGACCGGTGACGCGGTGTCGGTATCGCTGATGCGCAAGGCAATGGACATCCAGTCGGCGCAGGCCACGCAACTGATCGAGTCGGTGGCCAAGAGCATGCCCGATCCGGGCACCCGTCTCGGCAGCAACATCGACATCAAGGCCTGAGGGCCAGGCTCGCCAGTTCGGCTTCGATTTGCGCCGCAGACAGGCTTTCGAAGTCAGCCAGGGTATGCGTCGTAAAGGTGCCTGCCAGTTCCGCCCAGGCGCAACCCGTCGTCCACCCGCTGTGCGCATGACTGCCCTGCATCGCGCGCTCCACCAGGTAGAGACGGCCGGGCCGATACACCAGGTTGTACGCGATCTCGCGTTCATGCAGATCACGTAGCGCTGCCCATGCAGTGTGCCTGTCGTCGAATCGGCACACGGTCAGTGGATAATCCTCGCTCCCGCCGTTATGACGCCAGTGCATTGACTCGATGGGATAACCGACGCCGACACGCATGAACATCTGCACATGCAGGTGGTTCACCGATGCATAGGCGCCATGCGCGTTGTACCCGAATCCGACGTCCGGCAGCGTGTGTCCGAGCAGCATGGCGATGTCCCAGACCCGTTCATGGGCCTCGGCATCGAGGTATTGCGGTCGGCTCGCGCCCGCCTGAGGCACCAGCAGTCCGTGCAGGTCAGCGAACGGAAACTTGTTGAACAGCAACCGCAGCTGCGTGCCGGCCAACTCCCCCTCCCAGAAGATCTCCCTACGCAGAAACGGCTTGTTGAAATGGAAGCCATCGGGATCGAACGGCTTGTGCAGCCGATTCACCGCAATATTGCTCATGCGCGGCGGACGCAGGCCTCGAAGCGGGTTGAACTGCAGTTCCCAGGGACCCAGCTGCCTGCGGCGCGTCGCCACCAACTGCTCGAAACCCAAGGTGCGCAGTCGCGTGAAGACATCGGCGTCATCGGCGGCAGCGCCGACGGCACGCGGGTCACCGTCATCGAAGCGAGCACACCAGCGCCCGAAGGCAGTCCGCAGACGCGCGCGCAGGCGATCGAACATTGCGTCGTCATAACTGGCGTTGGCCAGTGCGAGGATAAACACGCCGAGGGTGTCCTCATCCACCAACCCGGCAAGCCGCTGCTCGAATGCCTCACGAACCCGGTGCGGCGATGCAAAGACTGCCGTAGCAGCGCCTGTTGCGTCAGTTGTCATGATCGTGTGGATCGGGAACCGGGTCATAGCCGCCCTCGTGAAAGGGATGGCAGCGTGATACACGGCGAATTCCCATCCACAAGCCGCGCCACGGCCCCCACTTTTCGATTGCCTCGAGCGTGTAGGCCGAACAACTCGGCATGTAACGGCAATTGTTGCCGAGCACCGGGCTGATCAGCAACTGATAGCCTCGTACCAACCGGATGAATATCTGCTTGAACATCACAACGCCCCGTTTGCCCCGAGATTACAACACAGCGGGGATGGCGTATGGCAGGTTCGCGCTTGCTGCCACGCAAATGCTGCGCCACTATCGGCGCGATGTCGCTCAGCAGCCTTTACCTCGCACCCGAAGATCCTCAGTCGGCACCCGACGTCGATGGCGTGACGGACGTACTGCGGGAACTCGGGCTGATCGACCAACCGCTCGCCCCGGGGATCTATTCGGCTGGTACTGGATTCAGCAGGCATGTGATCTACGCCGGCTGCTCTCCCTTCCTGACGATGCAGCCACCGCAAGACGGCAGCCTGCAGTTCTGCCATGCGGCTATGCATGGCCCCTATCCACAGCCCAGACTGGTAACCGGACCGAACACGGTGAAACCGCGCTGCCCGGCATGCCGGGCACCCCTGGCCGACTGGCGGGAGCATCTGGAGCAATGGCTGTCCGGGTCGGCCATGCCGAGTTGCCCCGGCTGCGAAAAATCCTGGCCGGTTCACGAGTTGGACTGGCGCGCTCATGCGATCAGCGGTCGCGTGCTTATTGAATTGCGTAACGTGTTTCCGGGCGAGGCCAGTCCGAGCGATATGTTGCTGAAGTGCCTGCACGAACAATCAGGGGCACCATGGCGCTATGCATGGGCGGCCTACCTGAACGAAGATTGAAGAACGCCGCTAGGGCAGCGGCGTTCGGGTCAGCGGCGTCCGCCGCGCCCCTTTTGCATCCGGTCGGGACCGACGCGAATCATTGCCCCGTTGAATTCACTGCCATCGAGTGCCGCAATCGCAGCGCGTGCCTCGTGCCCTTCCATTTCGATGATCGCGAACCCCTTGCAATCGCCGGAAAACAGGTCTTTGGCGAGTTTCAGGGAGCGAACCACACCATACTGGGTAAACAGGCTGGTCAGGTTATCTTCTGTGGTGGATCTGGCGAGGCCACGAACGGCAAGGGTAATCAATAGCTTGGACCTTATCTGACAACTGCGGATAGAAAGCCGCTCCGATGTACTCGGAAAAGTCTTTCGTCGGACGGAAAGACGCTGCCCCGCTCAGGGCAGCGTTCCTGCAGCAGGTGTCAGAGAGGGACGACGTTGTCTGCCTGCGGGCCTTTATTGCCGGCCACTTCGACGAACTCCACGCGCTGCCCTTCTTCCAGGGAGCGATGGCCTTCACCGACGATAGAACGGAAATGCACGAACAGGTCTTTACCACCCTGGCGCTCGATGAATCCGTAACCTTTACCACTGTCGAACCATTTAACGGTTCCGGTCTGTTTTACTGACATTTGAGTATTCCTCGAAAAGTTTCTACACACCCGTAAATACGGGCAATTCAGAGCCACGAATCTTGGCGGACACTATTTCAGTTCGATTCGGGTGTATCAGCGAGGAAACAACGAATGGAAGATGGTATAGGAAGAGCGAAGACGGTGTAGCTGCTACAGCTTACCCTGTCCGCAGCCGCAATTGCAAAGATTGTTTGCGCCCGACCGGTTTGCGTCACCCGCGCGTCAGTCAGCCAAACACCACGCGGTTCTTGCCCTGGCGTTTGGCCGCGTACAACGCCCTGTCGGCACGATCGAATGCAGCATCCAGTGAGTCGCCCACGCCGAACATCGCCGCACCGACCGAGACTGTCACCTCTACCGGACGACCTTTCGCATGCAGCCCGCCATCCTGAACACCGGCACGCATGGCCTCGGCCACGCGCAACACGTCTTCCCGCTGCGCCCCGGTCAGCAGCGCAACGAATTCTTCGCCACCATAGCGCGCGATGAAGTCGGTCTCACGAACGCGTTCGCCGAGGATCTTGCCAATCATTGCCAACGCTTTGTCACCGGAGCTGTGACCGAAGGTGTCGTTGATCGACTTGAAATTGTCGATGTCCAGGACCAGCAGCGCCAACGGATCGCCAAAGCGCTTCCAGCGCGCATACTCCTGGGCCACGCGTTCGTCATAGGCGCGACGATTCGGCAACCCGGTCAACGGATCACGCATTGCCTCGCGGTACGACTGCGCGACCTGACGCCGCAGGTCGAAGGTGTCGTGCTCGAGGCGCCGCATCCGCTTGCGCAGCTGTGCCGCATCAGCCTCCGCGCTTTCCAGCCGCGCGCCCTCTTCCGCGAGATGAGCACGCACGTGCGCCTGCATGCGATCGAGGCTGTCGATTACGCCCGCCTGGAGGCCGGAAAGGTCCTCGCTGTTGCGAACGCTGTTTGTCAGGGTTACCACTTCGGAATCCATCTTGTTACCCAGCGATTGTCCGCTGAGGCGCGAATCCTCGCGGCGCTGGACCTCGCCCAACATGTGGCGGTCGAGTTCTTCGAGGCGATGGTTCAACTCGGTGAGAAAGGTCTCGGCCGAACGCGCATGAAACTGGGCCTGGTCCATCGCACTGACGGCGAGGTCACTGATCTTTCGTACCACGTGGACCCAGGCAGCCTCGTCACCCGCCAGTTCGGTGCGAAATGCATCTACTGTGGCAGACACGCTTTCGGGCCACTGCACGACCTCCAGAACCTGCAGTAACAGCTGGTTGGGTCGTTCCGCGACGCCGGGGGCTCCCTTGCCGACCAGCCTGGCCAGCAGCCCCGGCCGCGCATCCTCGCCGTCTGCCGTTTGCAGCGCCCCCAGAAGAACCTTTGCCAACTCGTCCAGTTGCCCCGCACTGGCACGTGCAGGATCAGTCGCCACGCTGGCCCAGAGTTTGAGGGCATCGTCAATCTGGCGCGATCCAAGCCCTCTGTGCTCCAGCAGGCGTTGCACAACGCCCGGACGGGCGCGTTGTTCGGGGGCATGCACCAGCGCGTCCGCCAGCACACCGGCTTCACGCAGCAGCCCCGCAGTGCTACCGGCTTTGGCCGCTTTGCGCAGGTGGTTGAGATGCGGGTCGAGTGCAGGATCGAGCCCCGAGCAGGCAACACACAGGCGGACGATCAGGCGCGTGAGATCGCGTGACGCGTCTGCATGCGCTGTCGACTGCCGCTCATGCTCGTCTGCGAGTTCGAGATAGCGCTCCCGCCAGTCGGTCGCCATCTCCGCACGACTGGCCTCAAGCGGCCAGACGGATGCCCTCCGGGGCGACCAGCTCGACGCAGATCGGCAGGTGATCGGACAACGCATAATCGACAACGCGTGTGCGCAGCACCTCGAGCGAATGCGAGACCAGGATGTGGTCGATGCGACGCACCGGCCGCCAACTCGGGAAAGTCGCCTGATCACAGGCCGGCTCGGTGAGCCCGGTCTTGTCGATGAACGTCCGCACCTCGCTGCTTTCGCAACCGGCATTGAGGTCGCCCATGACGACCAGGTGCTTGCGTTCGCCGACCAGTTCATTGATGAAATCAAGCTGGCGCGAACGCACCCGTCTGCTCAAGGCCAGGTGCATGGAGCAGATGGCCAACGCGTCCGGGCCTTCACCGAACTCGATCAGCATGGCGCCGCGACCGTTGCCCGGTGGCAGGCTGTGGTTGCTGACCCGCGTCGGGCGGATGCGACTGAGAAAACCATTGCTGTGCTGTGCCAGCACGCCCATGTTGCGGTTGACCTGGCGATACCAGTGCGGGTAACCGCCACGATGCGCCAGGTACTCGGTCATGTCGACGAACCCGCTGCGCAGGCTCCCGGAGTCGACCTCCTGCAGGCCAACGAGATCGTAACCATGAAGCATCTCCGCAATCAGATTGAGATTGCGCAGACGCTCGCGGTTGGGCAGCAAGTGCTTCCAGCCCTTGGTCACATATTCGCGGTAGTGGCGGGTATCGATCCCCGCCTGGATGTTGTAGCTGAGCAAACGCAGGCTGCGCCCCTGGGACGCCAGACTCTCATGATGAACGGGAGGCGGGTTCATGCGTTTGCATTCTTCTTCAAATCAGCGGCCCGACTGGCGCTGCTTCAGAACCTTATCGACCACGTAGTCGACAACTTCAGTGATCTCCTGATAGCCGGAGAACCCGGTTCCGCTGCGATACCGGCCATCAACCACCACCGCAGGCACGCTACGCACACCGTAGCGCCGCATCAGCGCCCTGGCCCGATTGACCTTGGCCGCTACCGCAAACGAACTCATCGCCTCGTTGAACTTGGCCATGTCGACACCGTTCTCCTGCAGCAAGGCATCCATCTCTTCGCGCGAACGCAGCTTGCGCTTTTCCACATGCATGGCTCGGAAGATGACTTCGTGCAGCCTGCCGAGTTCGCCCATACCCTCCAAGGCATAGTAGACCTGTGCGTGCATGTCTGCCGCACCGCCGAACATCACGGGTATCTGCGAAAACTTGACGTTGGCAGGCAGGGTGGATGCCCATTTCGTGATGACGGGCTCGAAATCGCTGCAATGCGGACAGCCGTACCAAAAGAACTCCACGACCTCCACCTCGTCCCCGGTGGCGACGGCGGGCTGAGGCTGAATCGGCACATACTGCACGCCCTCTTCGAAGGTTTTCGCCATTGCGCTGCCAACCAGCAATGCGAGGCCGACGAACAGGGTTGTTGCAATTTTTTTCACGCTAATGCTCCGTTAGGTCAGGGTACCGCCTGTCAGACCGAATACCGCCCCGTGAGTTCAGTGGCTGATTAGATCGTTGGCGGCATTTTTGCCCGGCGCACGACCCACTGCAACCGGGAATCGACGCCGCACCGTGCTGGCCACGTCTCAGTCCGGGATTGCAGGCTTCGCGCGCACAAAAAAGGGCGGCCGAAGCCGCCCTCTCGCGCACCCGGCGGTACCGATCAATGCAGACCCTGGATGTACTGGGCCACCGCTTCGATTTCGGCATCGGTCATCTTCTTGGCAATGCCGCGCATCATTGAGCCGGCGTCGTTGGCGCGGACACCGCTACGGAAATTCTTCAGCTGCAGCGCCGTATAGTCAGCGTGCTGCCCGCTGAGACCCGGGAACCTGGCCATCGGGTTGCCACCGCCGTTCGGGCCGTGACAGGCCACGCAGGCAGTGACGCCACTCGCCATGTTGCCTGCGCGGTAAATGGTCTGGCCGGCCTCGACCTTGTCCTCGGCCGCTTTGCCACCGCCACGCTTCTGGCTGGCGTAGAATGCACCCAGGTCGGCCATATCCTGCTCGCTGAGCGCCGCCGTCATACCGTTCATCGTCGCATCGACTCGCTCGCCCGCCTTGAATTCCTTGAGCTGCTTGACGATGTAGTCAGCATGCTGACCCGCCAGCTTGGGGAAATTCGGTGCCGGACTGATGCCGTCCGCGCCGTGGCATGCCATACACATGGCAGATTTCGTCTTGCCGGCCTCGATGTCTCCGGCGGCAGAGGCCGTTCCGAACAGGGCAAGACTGGCGATGGAGGCAATCAACAATTTCTTCATTTCTGTCATCCGACTGCGGTGGAGTGGACGCCCGGATCGGCACCTGCACGGGACCGGACCTGGCGATCGCGGAATATCTATTTCAGGGTGGCGACGTAGGCAGCCACGTTGTCTATATCGGCCTCATTGAGACCGGCCGTCATCGCCTTCATCGTGGCATTATCGCGCGCACCCGACTTGAAAGCGCGCAATTGTTCGCTGACAAACGCAGCATCGCGGCCTGCGAGTTTGGGGTATTTCAGCGCCTCGTTTCCAGCGCCGGTTGGGCCGTGACAGCCTGCGCAGACTGCGAACTTGAGCTTGCCGGCAGCCGCATCACCGGCGGCGGCAACCCCGAACGAGGCCGTCAATCCAAGTGCCACAACGGCAATAATGGTCATCTTCATCACGAGCATCTCCAGACTAATCCAGCGCCAGTTTGTGTTTTTACCCACACGGGACAGGGCCGGTCTGCATGATTTCGGCACGCGTTTATATCAGAACCTGCTTAAACCGGCAAACTCGGCGCAACCGACCCGCACAGCATCAGGGGCGCTCGGTATGGAAGCGGAACGGCACCTCCAGGCGCTGGTCTGCGCGCAGTAGCACCGCGGCCTCCCACTCCATTCGCCTTTGACTGCACAGTGGCAGGATGGTTTCGCCCTCCCAGCGGCCATCTGCGACCGGGGTCAGCAGCGTGCGGTTCAGACCCATGTCCATGTTGAGGCCGCGGATCTCGACGCCGATTTCGCGCGCAGTCAGACCCGCGATCACGACGGACAGACGCAGCGGCTGCATCAACGGGATCTGCGAAGGCGTGATTGCCAGCGTCACCGATCCACCGTCAACCTGCAGCGCACAGGGTCCGGCGCGCAGGTCGCAACCCGAAGGCACGGCAATGCGCGTGAAGTGGTCCTGCATGCCCTGCCAATAACGCGCGCCCAGGAAACCGGCCACGGCCAGCACGACAGCCCCGAGCAGAACAAGCATGCCTCCCTTCGTCCCGTTCACGCGTCCTCCTCGTCTGCCTGGTCGCCTGTGTCGCAGTTTGCCATGTCACGATGGCAAAGGCCGAGCGCGAACCTTCATGCCTGCAATACCCGATTCCCGTCCGGGTTGCTTTCGCGCGCCACGACACTAGTTTAACGATTCAACAGCACCGACGCTGCGGCGACAGGGGTGATCGATGGCGCAATGGCTCAGTGGTAGGGTGGTGCGCAAGACGCGCTGGAACGACACGCATTTTTCCCTGGCAATCCGCGCCGAGGGGCCGGCGTTTGTCGCCGGACAGTTTATCCGCGTAGGGGTCGATCTCGATGACCAGCGAGTCGGCAGGCCCTATTCTCTGGTCAACCCGCCGCACGAACCGGTGCTCGAGATCTTTTTCAACATCGTACCCGAGGGGCCGCTGAGCAGTCGGCTCGCTGCGCTGGAGGCCGGTGACGCACTGTGGCTGACGGACGCGGCCAATGGCTTCCTGACGCTGGCTGAGGTCCCGAATCACACGCAGGACCTGTGGATGCTGGCGACCGGCACCGGGGTAGGACCTTTTCTGTCCATGTTGCAGACGGCCGAACCCTGGCAGCGCTTCAACAAAATCGTGCTCGGTTACGGTGTAAGACGTCGTGAAAACCTTGGATACCGCGACCTGATCGAGCGCCTGCAGCGGGAGCACCCCGATCGGTTTCATTTCGTGCCCTATGTTACCGGCGAGCCTTTGGATGGCGCATTCCAGTGCCGCATCCCCGAGACACTGGCCGACGGCCGGCTCGAACGACATGTCGGCTTCGCCCTTGATCCGGCGCGCAGCCACGTCATGCTTTGCGGGCATTCCGAGATGATCACCGACGCGGTGAGCATGCTCGAGGAACGGGGGCTACGCCGCCACCGGCGCCGTGAACCCGGACATATCAGCACCGAGAAATACCACTGAGTTATCCGCGAGATGGCTCAGTGCAGCCCCGGAAAACGGTCGGCAAACCGTTCGATCCATTCTTCCGCGGCCTGCTCACTGGTCAGATGGCGCCCTTCCTCGCGTTCGGCCTGCAGACGGTAATCTTCGATGTAACAAAGCTGCTCGACCATACGTACGCTGAAGCGATCCTGCTGCGAGACAAAGCGTACCCCGACCTCGTACCCACCCACTACCGGCCGACACCAGGCGACAATACCGTCAACCGCGAACTGCTCGCCCAGCACCGGGATGGTCACGCGTATCGCAAGCCCGGTATCGAGCATCACCTTGGTAACAAAACACAGGCCGCCCTCGCTGACATTGCACAGGCGTTCGTCGCAACACGTCCGGTCGCCCTGCAGATCGAACCGGATCGGCATCCGCGACGGGTGCCGGATGAAACGCCTCTCAATCGGTGGTGACTTCACACGATGCATGATTTCGCCAAATCGTCGCGCCGCCGGCACGGTGCCGGCAGCAGACCCAAAAAACCATTCGCGTCTTTGTGATTCTAGTCGATGATCTCGCACATCAGCACGGCCTCACATTCAGTCGCTGTCAGGTGCCGCCAGTCGCCTGGCTGTAGAGACGGATCCAGCACCAGGCCACCGATCCGCTCACGATGCAGCGCAAGGACCCGGTTGCCGAGCGCTGCGAACATGCGTCGTACCTGGTGGTAACGGCCTTCCATGACGCTCAGGCGCACATGCGTGGCATCCAGGCGCGTCAATTCCGCAGGTCGCGTCACCGATTTTTCGCTGCGCAACATCAGGCCCTGCCGCAAGCGTTCTTCGGCATCTGCCACCAACGGCTCGGCAAGCTCCGCCAGGTAGGTTTTTGCGCACTGGTGATTGGGTGAGGTCACGCGGTGTGACCATGCGCCGTCATCGGTCAACAGCAACAGGCCGCTGGTCTCCTTGTCCAACCTGCCGACCAGATGCACGCGGGCGGCGAGTGCTTCCGGCAGCCGGGTCATTACCGTGGGCTGGTGACTGTCAGTGGTCGCGCTCAGCAGTCCACAAGGCTTGTTCAGCATCAGGTAGACAGGCCGGGGCAATTCGAGCGACTCTCCGCCTCGCTCCACCCGCTCGCCCGCTCCCACATGCCGTGCGAAATCCTTGACCGTGTCGCCGTCGACATGGATCCGGCCGCGTTGAATGAGGATACGTGCCTGGCGACGCGATATCCCGGCGGCCTGGCTGACGAAACGATCGAGTCTCATGGGGCGCTTCTTCCGACATCGAAATTGACTGGGTGTGGCTTCGCGGGCAGCCGTCGCTGCCGGCCGGCCAAGATACCGGTTCTGTGCCGGCGACAACAGGTTTGCTGCGCGCCCGCACTTTCGTGCCAGGTAGCGAACCAGGCGCGGAACATCCGCGTCAATGTCTGCAAGAGTCACTGACCGAACCTGTGCTACGTTAAAAAGTGAAGGCAGCCGCTGCGATGCAGCGACCTGCCATCGGGAGACAGACGATGACTCGGCTTGGCATCCTCCTCACGACGATGCTGGTGGCGAACGCCGCCATGGCACAGGACCCGATTGCCGAGACGGAGGCCTATTTTCCACAACAACTCAGTGCCCGGGAGTTGCTGGTCTATTGCGCATCGGGCGCCCTGACCGACCGCGGCCGCCAACGGCAAAGATACTGTTCCGGCTTCGTCAGTGGTGTCGAAGAGGCTATCCGCCTGGCGATGCGTGTGGATCCGCGCGCTTTGGGCGACATCTGTCCTCCGCCCAGTGAACGGGCGCGTCAATTCACGGACAACTACATCCGCTATGCCGGACGCCGTGGTGCCGACCTTGATCGCCCGGCTGCGCAGGTCGTCGTGGAGGCACTGAGGGACGCCTACCCCTGTCTGCAGTAGCGGATCGATCACATTCGACACCCGTCACGAAGGCGCTAGCGGGACGACAACTGCACGGGCGATAAAAAGCCTGCCGGTTTGACCGCCAGCACACCACAGGCGATGTTGTTGAGGATCACCTCAGCCGTGTTACCGATGATCAGCCCCGGGATACCGGTGCGGCCCACCGTCCCCATTACGACCAGATCCACCTTGAGCTCGGTCGCCAACGCCGGGATGACATTGCGCATCTCCCCGGCGCAGGTTGCCGCTCAACTGTCCAAGTCGAACGCCGTGGTCACGCTGCCCCGGTCGATATTGGTCGCAGCGGCACTTTCCGACAATTCACTGCCGAACACCCGAATCATGTTCTCGGTCACCGATTCCCAGGCATGCGCGATATGCAATTCGGCCGAATCGGAGATTTCCGGCGAGAACGCCGCCGAGCGAAGCCAGGCCGAGGATTGCACCGATCTGAAAGAACACGTTTTCAAACATGGTGATGCCGCCCGAAACAGTGCCTTCAGCGAATCTTCCATCGCACTCTTTATCAGCTTAGACTAGGCGCGCCCACCCACCTGGGGCAGCCCCCTCCGCAAGGTGGCACGGTGGAAAAAGGGGATTCCCGAATGAAATTTCATCTGCTGCGCCCCGGCACACGCTTCCGATACCAGGGTGAAACCTACCGCAAGATTTCCGCGCTGATGGCGGCAGGCGAGTCGGACGAAACACAGCGCCTGGTACCGCGTTCGGCGCAGGTCGACATACTCGACGACAGCGGCCAGGTGATCGTCAACTTGCTGCCTGACTCGCTCCCCGGTCACCTGTTTGAGGCTTCTCTGGTCGAGTTCGCAGCGTCCTGCATGGCTGCTGCAGCGGGCATAGAGCCCCCGCTCACGGCCAACCAGCTGGAGCAACTGGAGCACGCCATCGCAACCGCGCAATCCGAAACACTTGCGCAGCTCGCCAAACGACAAAGAAGCACTGAATAATCGGCCATGCCCGGCGCCTTCCGGGCCGACCCACCAGGAGACCTTAGTACGTGAAAAGAATCGTCATTGCACTCGTCACCCTCAGCGCCCCAGTTCTGGCACAACAGCCGCAAATGCCCAATCTGGAGGAGATATTCTTCCAGCAGTTCGATACCAACAAGGACGGCCGGGTGAGCAAGGCGGAGTTTCTGCAGCCGACCGAGGCACAGTTCGATCACATGGACCGCGACAAGAACGGTGACCTCGACCAGGCCGAGGTCAAGGCCTTCAACGACGAAATGAAAGCGCGCATCCAGGAGATGCAGCAGCGGATGCAACAGCAGGGCGGCCAGCCCGGAATGCCGCCACGCTGAGCAAGCCAATCCGGGAAAAAAACCGGGCGTTGACCGGGATCAGCGCAACCCGGCCTCGCCCGGCTTAGTATCTAACCGTGTTTGATCGCAAAACATGGAGGCCTTCGTGGAACTGTTTGCCGAGCTATTTTCCGATTGGGTGGGGATCCTTTCGTTTGGCGTGATTGCTTTTATCATTGTCATAGCGCTGTTCTTCATCGTGTTCTTCATGGCCCGCTCAGGCGACCCGAAGGCTTGATGACTGACGGCCGCTGAGCGCGTTCAGCGGCACGCGCATTCAGGCGCCCCTCGCGCCAGGCATCGCCCCATTGGTAACTGGCCAGACCTGACAGGATCATCGCGGCGCCGAACCAGACCCTGAGTCCGACCTGCTCGGCATTCAAGGCATGTCCGATCAACAGTGCCAGAACCGGTGTCACCAGGGTGATCAAGGCGACACGACTGGCCAGGCTGTGGCGCAAGACGTAGTAGTAAAGAACGAATCCGACCACCGAGCCGAGCAGGCCGAGGTAGACGATCGCGCCGACAGCGCGCGTCGGCACGTGCGATGGCCAGGTGCCGCCGCCCAGCCACCAGGTCAGGAGGTATAAGGGCACGACGATGATCAGTGCGCCCGTGGTCGTCTCCAGCGGGTGCAGCTGGGCGTTGACGCGCTTCACCCACACGGCACTGACCGCGTGCAGCGCCACCGAGGCAAGCACGGCGGCCACGCCGGGCAGCGCCAGCGGACCGAGCACCGGTGCCCGGGCGAATATCACCAGCAGACCGCCGATGCCCAGCATCATCCCGAGCACACGGTACAGGGTGAAAACCCGCTCATGCAGCCAGACCGCTGCCATCCAGCCGGTGAACAGCGGGGTCAGGCCGAATATCACGGATACCAGGCCCGAAGGGATGTGCCGGGCGCCCCAGTACACGCAGAGCATAGATGCCCACATGCCAAACGCGGCGGCGACGTACGTCTGCAGTGCCGGACGCTGCCAGCCAATGCGGCGGCGCAACAGCGCCACCAGAAACAGACAGGCCGCAAGCCCGATAACCATGCGGCCAGTGACCGCAAATAGCAGACCCGCACCTTCCGCACTCCATTTTATCGCGAGCGGCGTGGTGGACCAGATCAGGATCACGCCCAGGTAAGCGACCGGGATGGGCACCGCAAACTCCCTGCCTCAACGCATAAAGAGCAGGGCCGCAACACGTGAACGCGCTGCGGCCCTGCTCGATTCGAACTCAAACCTGCTGACTTGTCAGCTCGCACAGTCGCCCGTGCACCGAGGCACGTACGGTACTTGGTGAGGTGACTCCTGGTTTGAAGTCACTCAGTCCAACGGCGCGCTTGACGCCCATCAGCGTCGCACCGCCCTGCCGCCGCACACGCGGCGCCGGCCTGTGCGACATCAACCCGGCAGATCAATTATATCCGGGGATCGCCAGGTGATCTTTCACGCGGGTGTCTTCGCAATCGGTGTGCGTCAGGTATTCGCGAACCAGACGCTTCTCTGTCTTTTCTTCATCGACCCCCCAATCCAGCTTACGGGAGGCGGCCTTTATTTCTTCCCAGGTTGCTGGAAGGCCTTCATTTTCAAACGACATCATGCTCTCCTTGGAGCTTACGACTAAAAAACGAATATAACGCATTGATACCAATGCCTATTCACTATAGTAGCCTAAATTAATCAAGGCCGTGGCAAGAGGTTCTCGCCCGGCAACCGCACGCCGCCTGACGGTTCGCGGCACAACGCGCGGCTTCATCAATTTGGCCTCCTGATACAACAGTCGACCGTTGGCGAAGAAACTGCAGCGGCAACCTGCGACGCAACAACCGGCCGATTGCGCAAAACGTGACGCAAATCACAAATGCCCAGCCGACATCGGCAGCGCCGCGACACCGGCCCACAAAACGGTCGGACCGCCATCCGTGCAGCGAGTTCAACCGGTCCGCGGGGGCCCACTACACGGGCACGAGATTCAGCCGCGTCGCGGACGCCATGCCCGCTACAATTGGAAGACCTGAAATCGCCGGGGGTCTCCCGGACACCACCGAAAAGGAGGGGCTCAGCCTATGCCGGCAACCTCGCAGGTCTATTTTTTTGCCACCTGTCTCATTGACCTGCTGTACCCGCAGGCTGGCCTTGCCGGCATGCAACTGCTGCGGCGCGAGGGTGTAGAGGTGATATTCCCCGCGAATCAGACCTGCTGCGGCCAGCCGGCGTTCAATTCGGGTTACCGCGACGAGGCACTCGCGGTGGCACGCGCCCAGCTCGCATGTTTCCCGCGGGACATCCCTGTGGTCGTCCCTTCCGGTTCGTGTGGCGGCATGATGCGGCAGCACTGGCCGGAGCTGTTTGCCGGCCAACCGGACGAGCAGGCCGCGCTGGATGTGGCCGCGCGTACATATGAATTGACCGAATTTCTGGTGGACGTACTGCAGATCAGGCTGCGCGACCTCGGTGAGCCGTTGGCGGTCGCTATCCACACCTCGTGTTCAGCGCGACGGGAGATGGGAGTAGCCGATCGCATCGAGTCACTGGTTGCCCAGCTCGACAAGGTCGAGGTGCTGACCCAGGCCCGCAAGGCGGAGTGTTGCGGTTTCGGTGGCACGTTTGCGGTCAAGCAGGCCGATGTCTCCGGTGCGATGGTCCGGGACAAGACCGATGCCCTGCGTGCCACTGCGGCGCAGTGCGTCATCAGCCAGGACTGTGGCTGTCTGATGAACATTGGCGGCGCATTCGAGAAACAGGGAGACGGCCTGCAGACCCGTCACATCGCCGAGTTTCTGTGGGAACGCACCGAGGGGGCCGCGCCATGAACCAGACCCAGGCGTTTCACCGACGCATCGACGCGGCACTGCACAACGACCAGCTGCGGCGCAACTTCCGCTCGGCATTGAGCGGCATTCAGGCCAAGCGTGAGACCCAGTTCCCCGACGACACGCAGCTGCAGTCATTGCGTGAACAGGCGCGCATGGTGCGCGCCAATGCACTGGTAAGGCAGCCCGAATTGCTTGAACAGCTCGAAGCCCGGCTGACCGCGAACGGCATCCAGGTGCATTGGGCCGAGACACCCCAGCAGGCCAACACGATCATCGGCGATATCCTGCAGGCCGCCGGCGCCAGATCGGTGGTCAAGGGTAAATCGATGGTCTCGGAAGAGACTGAACTCAATCATTACCTGGAACAGCTGGGTATCGAGGTGGTCGAGTCCGATCTCGGTGAGTTCATCATCCAGCTCGCACAGGAGCCGCCCTCGCATATCGTCGCCCCGGCGATCCACAAGAACCG
>ERZ795048.1093-NODE-1093-length-25652-cov-401.465328_pt1 | contig 25652 bp, 29 predicted proteins | sample MGYA00375132_ERZ795048 | MGnify/ENA primary metagenome ERZ795048 (study PRJEB30177, sample SAMN05720225) | activated sludge metagenome | isolation source: Anaerobic digester | place: Hong Kong | collected 2014-12-17 ... | reverse complement strand
CACCCTTCTCATCTATCGGTTCACCGAGTAGATTGAACATTCTACCAAGAATCTCTTCTCCCACAGGAACCGTCACCTGGCTTCCCGTATCAATGACTTCCTGCCCCCTTACCAATCCATCGGTGCTGTCCATTGCTATCGCCCTTACGCTGTTGTCACCTATCAACTGGGCAACTTCAAGGACTATCTCTTTATTTAAGAATTCGTTCTTCACTTTCAGAGCATTAAGAATGTCGGGTAGCATTGCTCCCTCGAACGATATGTCCACGACAGGTCCGGTTATTGCAATGACCTTGCCAATGTTCTGTTTATTTTTGTCGGGCACACTCACACCTCCAAAATCAATTAACCGTTTAGTGCTTCAGCGCCGTTAACGACCTCAATTATCTCTTGAGTAATATTCGACTGACGCAGTTTATTTCTGACCAGTGTCAACTGCTGAATCATGTTCTTTGCGTTTTCCGTTGCGTTCTTCATTGCATTTTGTCTTGAAAATAGTTCTCCGACCTTTGTTTCATACATGCCAAGAAGAACTTTTGCAACCAGCCAGGAATTCAGGACGTCCTTGAACAATACATCGATCTCTGGCTCAAAGTCAAAGAAATCGTTGTCGGGCCTGCTGAATTCATCAAGGGGAAGAAGCTTCACAGCTTTCGGTATTTGCGCCAGAGGGTTCTTGAAACTGCTGTAGACCATCCTTAGACCCCCAGCGTGCTCGCTCTCCATAATGTCAAGAGCATCATCGACTATTATGGCCGCTTCGTCCAGATCGGGAGTGTCGTAGAAATGGCTGAAAGAACTGATAGGTATGTCACCCTTCTTGAAAAAGCTTTCGGCCTTGATGCCTACCGTCACAATGTGCCTGATATCTGAGTTCGTTATCTCCCGTTCGGCGGCTTTCATTATTTCGGCATTGAAAGCGCCCGCAAGGCCCATATCCGAACTGATTACCAGAAGAATCTCTCCTTCGCCCTCAATCTTCGGGTGGCTTGTATCACCAAAGTAAGCTCTGATTAAGGCTCTCTCCATAGCCCTTTCGTAGAGCCTCACAAATTTCAGTCCCTTTTGAATCTTGTTGATCTTTGCCCGCGCGACCATCTCCATGGCGCGGGTAATCTGCATCGTCGAGTTTGTTGACTCGATGCGTTTCTTTATCGCACGCAGTTTACCCTTGCTCACGCTCAATCATCCTCGCTCTGCAAAGAGTTTCAAGGTTTCCTCGATAGCCTTCTTCAAAAGCTTCTCCGTCTCTTCTTCGATGACCTTCTTCTCTCTTATGGAAGCCAAAACATTCGAATAGGAAGCTCGCAAGGTTTTCAAAAGAGTAGTCTCGAATGTCGATACCCTGGAGGTATCAAGGTCGTCAAGGTAACCTTTCGTGCCGGCATAGAGAACGACTACTTGCTCTTCTACCGGCATCGGCACGTACTGGTCTTGCTTGAGAAGCTCGGTTAGCTTTTCTCCCCTCGTCAACTGGTCTCTGGTTGCCTTGTCGAGTTCCGTAGCGAACTGTGCAAAGGAAAGCAAGTCTCTATACTGGGCCAGCTCAATTCTCAAACTGCCGGCAATCTTCTTCATGGCTTTGATCTGCGCAGCGCCCCCTACCCTTGAAACCGACAATCCAACGTTTATTGCGGGCCTGTTACCGGCATAGAAGAGGTTGGGATCCAGGTAGATCTGCCCATCCGTAATTGATATGACGTTTGTCGGTATGTATGCGGAAACGTCATTTGCCTGTGTCTCAATTATCGGCAGGGCAGTCAAAGAGCCACCGCCGAAATTCTCGTTGAGTCTGGCGGCTCTCTCAAGCAATCTTGAATGCAGGTAAAAGACATCTCCGGGATAGGCTTCTCTTCCAGGCGGCCTTCTGAGAAGTAGAGATAGTTCTCTGTAAGCAGATGCGTGTTTTGAAAGATCGTCATAGATCACGAGCGAATCCTGTCCTTCGAACATGAAGTGTTCGCCCATCGCAGCTCCTGCATAGGGTGCCAGATAAGAAAGCGCGGCAGTGTCTGAAGCTGAAGCGAAGACTATCGTTGTATATTCCATTGCCCCAAACTGATTAAGCTTGTCGATAATCCTTGCAAGGGCTGCCGTTTTCTGGCCGATAGCAACATATATGCACTTAACGTTCTGACCTTTCTGATTGATAATCGTATCGATAGCTATTGCTGTCTTACCTGTCTGTCTGTCTCCAATAATTAGCTCTCTCTGGCCACGGCCAATTGGGATCGTAGCATCTATCGCCTTTATTCCCGTCTGAAGAGGGGTGTCTACTGGCTTTCTCATGACGACACCTGTTGCCTTTACGTCGACAGGCCTGAAGCTCTTCGTATCGATCTGTCCCTTTCCATCCAGTGGAATTCCCAGGGGATTAACCACTCTACCGAGAAGCTCGGGTCCCGTAGGGACTTCCATAATTCTGGCCGTTCTTCGAACCAGGTCTCCTTCTTTTATCTCTTTGTATCCCCCAAGAATAACGATACCAACGTTATCCTCTTCAAGGTTCAGTGCAAGACCGTAGACACCGTTATCGAACTTGACAAGTTCGTTTGCCATAACCCCTTTCAGACCATAGGCTCTCGCTATGCCGTCGCCGATCTGAATTACCTTTCCGGCTTCAAAATAATCAAACTCTATGTCAGTCTTCTCTAGCTGATTCTGTATTACTTTCGTGATCTCAGATGGACTGATCTTCACTCAATCACCTCCCGAGGGCCCGAGCGCAGCTCCTGGCTCACTCTTTTTAAACGACCACTGAGACTAGTGTCGATTACCTCATCACTGAATCTAATTACGTATCCCGCAATCAACGAAGGATCCACAGTTACTTTCAACAAACCCTGCATCCCTGTTTTTTCTCTTACCTTCTCCAGTATGGCCTCTTCCTCTTCTGAAGTAAGTTCAACTGCAGAATCGACCTCAACATTTATCATTCTGCCTTCAACTAGGAGCCTTGCGGAAAAAGCGTTCTCGATGTCGGGAAGGAGCTCAAGCCTCTTCATCGAAACCAGAAGCGCTGCCAATCTTTCGATCTGCTTCAGAGGTCTTTGGACAAAACTCAGGAGTATTCCCGTCTTTTTTTCACCCTGAACTGTGGGATCGAAAAGAAACTTCGAGAGCTCCTCGTTCGAGATGCTCTGAGAGAGTTGCTGAAGTTGAGAAAGAGCTGTCTCTCGGTTTTCTGAAGGCAGACTATCGAAAAGAGCGTTAGCATACTTCGAAGCCAGCGAAAGAATTCTCTTCACTCCTTATCCCCCATGCTCTCAAGAATTCTCCTGGCGTACTGTTTTCTCGCAGCCTCGTCCATATCCTTCTGGAGAAATTTCCCCACCATGGCAACTGCAGCAGTTACTATCGCACCCTTAATTTCACCGGCGGCCTCTTCTCGCTCCCGTTGAATCTGCAGTTCTGCAGCCTTGTACATCCTCTGTATTTCCTGCTGCGCTCCTTCTCTGGCCTGTCTCACGATTTCCTCTGCCTGTCTCTCGGCCTGTGAGATTATCTCATTGGAGGATGATCGCGCCTCTTGAATCTTCGCCTCGTATTCTCTCTTGAGGTCGTTTGCTTCAGTTCTCAGCTTTTCGGCCTCGGCAATTTCACCGCTGATTTTCTCTTTTCGCTGCTTCATGATATCGAAGAACTTGTCGAAAAGAAGCTTCTTCAGAACGAAAAAGAGCAGCAAAAAGTTCAGTATCGACAATATGGCTGTCAAATTCAGTTCAATCAAGTTATCACCCCTCCTCTAGTCAGGGGAAGATTTCACACTACCAGGAGAATCATAAACGCAATAACGAGCGAATAAATGCCGGTAGTCTCTGCAATCGCGTCTGCGAGAATCATTCTTGTTGTCAGGGTTCCTATCATTTCAGGTTGTCGCGCCATTGCTTCCATCGCACTCGCACCGACTCTACCTTCACCGATTCCCGGTCCGATAGCCCCAATACCCATCGCAAGTCCAGCGCCAATAAACTTTCCCATCATCATCAAGCCTTCACCAATATCCACAGTAAAACCTCCTTACTCTATTAATGAGCTAATATATGCAATTGCGAGTATCGTAAATATCAACGCCTGTATCGCCCCGAAGAAAAGCCCGAATATTCCCCACAGAGCTGCCGGCAAAACAAAGTATTTGACAAGGTAACCAAGAATCAGTACTAGAATTGCCCCTCCCATTATGTTCCCGAAGAGCCTGAGCGCATGAGAAATCGGTTTTGCGATTTCACCGATTATGTTTATCGGAAACATCCACCAAATGGGTTCGAAGAAACTTTTGACCCAGCTCTTCAGACCCTTGACTCTTATAGCGTACACATGACTCATGACGAACACGAATAAAGCGAGCATGAGATTCATGTTGAGGTCCGATGTAGGAGCATACCACGTATCGGCGAGGATCGTGAATGTGACCCCTCCGTTTTCCGTAGGGAAGGCATTTATTCCAGGGAAACTGCCGATAATATTCGAGACCAGAATGAAAAGGAAAAGTGAGGCCGCAATATCGAAGATCGGCCTGACGTATTCCTTTCTAGTCACTGAATCCTTCACAAGATCGTAAACGTAATCGAGGAGAGACTCGAGAAGACTCTGTTTCTTCCCCGGGATAATCTTGAAGACCTTCACTCTTGTTACCATAAATATTATCAGACCCATTACTACCCAGGTCATGATTATCGTTAAGGGGTTTACCCTGCTGAGAGGACCTTCTCCAAAGGGAAGCTGATAGATCCATCGCTGACCAACGCCCTCAAGCTGGAACTTGTAGTCTGTGACAACCATATATATGAGAACGGCGATATATCCTCCAGAAATAACTCCGAGGAATATCTTGTCGGATTTAGTGAGATTAAGATTCACAGAGCCACCTCCCAAAGGCTATTGCTGCGATTTTAAGATTCATGATTCCGAGAAAACTTCCTAAGAAGAACCCGGGTGAAACTGTAGATGCAGTTGCAAAACAAATGCCATAGAAGGCGTATCTTACGAGGAAACCGGTCGGGGCTCTCTTTTTCTCGGTTATCATGATATGTGCATCGTAATTTATCAGCAGCAGAGCTAGCAAGGAAAATGCAGTTCCGTAAAAGACACCCAGTTCAGAACCGGGAAGCGGTATAAAGGCAAGGATACCGCTTTCAACTATTGCCAGGGCTGCCAGTATTGTCGCTGTTTTTATCATCATTGTCCTTGTCTCTATCATATCGTTCTGCCTCTTTCAATAGATATCTTATTCCATTATATATGCCCGAGAAGGCTCCGAAAAGTAGGAAAAAAGAAATCCATACCTTACCCATTCCGAGGAACCTATACAGTAGGTATCCTATACCCCCCGAAACCACTATGTTCGCGATCACAATAACTGCAAACTGATAAAGCGTTGACAGCGCCGTCCAGTTTATTTTGTTTTTCTCATTCAAAGGGGTGACGTCTCCCTTTCAGCACCAGTAATCACCTACAGAGATTTCAATATCCAGGGGAACGCTCAGTTCTACAACCTCAGACATTCCCTCCTTAAGAATCTCTTTCAGCTTTTCAATCTCCTTCTCTGGAGCTTCATAGACCATTTCATCGTGTACCTGGAGAATAGCAAAGCTTTCCATTTCTTTTTCTTTCAGCAGGTTATAGATCTTTATCATGGCCATCTTCATTATGTCAGCAGCCGTTCCCTGAATGGGCGTATTGATAGCTATTCTCTCGCCTTCCTGGATTACGTTTCTATTCTTAGTCTTAAACTGAGGGATCTCCCGCTTTCTGCCAAACATCGTCCTCACAAAGCACTTTTCTTTGGCCTCAGAAATTGTGTCCCTAATGAAGGCCCTTACCTCAGGAAAGGCTTTGAAATAATTCGAAATCATCTCTTCGGCAACATTTGTGGGAATCCTTAGTCTGCTTGCCAGTCCGTAGGAAGAGATTCCGTATATTATAGAGAAGTTTATCATCTTCCCTATTCTTCTCTGCTCTTCACTTACTTCGCTTTCTTCAATTCCGTAAAGATTTGATGCCGTTAAACTGTGTACATCTTTGTCGTTTTTAAAAGCGTCAAGAAGCTGCTTGTCCTGGCTTAGGTGTGCGAGAATCCTAAGTTCGATCTGGGAGTAATCTGCGCTCACAATCTTCCAGCCCTTCTTCTGAGGAATGACGCATTTCCTGATTTCTTTTCCCTCTTCGTCCCTAATAGGTAGATTCTGCATATTTGGGTTGCTGCTTGACAGTCTTCCCGTCCCCGTTCCCGTCTGGTGATAGCTGGTGTGAATTCTTCCTGTCACTTTGTTGACGAGTTCGGGAAGCGAGTCCAGGTAAGTCGATTTCAGCTTCTGGTACTTCCTGTAATCGAGGAGCTTCTGCACCGCAGGATGTTCATCTGCGATTTCTTCCAAAGCGTCGGCGCTCGTCGAGTAGGAGCCACCCTTCGTTTTTTTTGAAGGTGTGAGGCCAAGTCTTTCAAAGAGAACCTTCCCAACCTGTGAAGGGGAGTTGGGATTGAACTGCTCTCCCGTAAGGTCAAACAACTCCTCGAGGATTTTATCGAGAATCTTTCCGTACTTCTCTGAAAGGTTTTTGAGCGAAGGAACGTCGAAGTAAACACCATTTAGTTCGAGGTCGGCAAGCACCGGAATTAGTGCCAATTCGACCTTTCTAAATATCTCTTCAAGTTCCTGTTCATATATCTTTTTTCTAAGAACCGAAGAAAGCCTGAGCGAAATATCCGCGTCCTCCACCGAATAGCGGGCAGCCTCTTCCAGAGGTACCTTGGTGAAATCATCGCCCAGTTGATTTTTCTTCATTAGATCCTCGAATTTTATCGTTTTGTACCCGAGGAATTTCATCGCTAGCTCATCGAGATTGAACCTCTTTGCATCTGGAGAAAGGAGATATGCAGCCAGCATCGTGTCAAAGTCGGGAACAACTGGATGGATACCGTTGACTGCTAAGACAGAATAATCGAATTTCAAATTCTGCCCGATTATCTTAGTCGACCTATCTTCAAGAAGCTTCTTAAGATTTTTCAGGACATAGTCTCGGTCTGCCTGCCACCCGTCAGACTCGTGTGCAATCGGAATGTAGTAACCGGACCCCTCATCGATGGAAATCGAGACTCCTACGATCTTCGCGCAATGAGGATCGAGAGAGGAAGTCTCGAGATCTATTGCGAATATTGGGTTGGAAACCAGTTTCTCGAAAAGCCTCTCGAGTTCATTTTCGCTCTTGACTAGTCTGTATCCATCTATCTCTGCAAAAGAATCATCGGCCTTATCGGTTAGGTTGAATTCATTCATCATAGATGAGAATTCGAGTTTTAGGAAGATCTTTCGCAAATCGTTCTTTCTGAAACCCTCATACTTTATGTCGTCGAGCTCTATGTTCAGATCCTCATTGTCAAGTAGCTTTACAAGCTCCATCGAAAGTTCAAGCGAGCTTCTGCCGTCTATCAACTTCTTTCTCAGTCCAGGGCTGAGTTTCCTGATGTTTGCATAGATTCCTTCGATGTCACCGTATTCTTTCAGAAGCTTCTGGGCGGTCTTTATTCCGATTCCTGGAACACCGGGTATGTTATCCGACGGATCACCTGCGAGAGAAAGAAGAGCATGGAGCCTTTCCGGTTCCAGTTCATACCTGGACAAAACCTTCTCTCTGTCGTATACATCGAGATCGGTAAGACCCGTAACGAAACGCAAAATGTGAACCTTATCGTCCACCAGTTGAAGAAGATCCTTGTCGCCGGTTACTATAAGCACTTCGTCAACTTTATCACGGTACTTCTTCGCAGCCGTTGCAACGATATCGTCGGCTTCGATTCCGGCTATCGAAAGAAACTTTATGCCGAAGGCCTCGACTAGTTCGGGAATGTCCTTGAGTTGTGCAACAAGGGCATCTGGCATAGCCTCACGAGTTGCCTTGTATGATTCGTACGCATCATGACGCTTCGTAGCTTCCTTTCGGTCAAAAGCGAAGATAGCATAGTCGCCATTCTTCATTCTCTCTCGAGTGAATTTCGACAACATCCTCGCCGTTCCAAAGAGAGCGTTTGTTGGTTCACCCTTGGAATTAGTGAGTGTTACATCTATCCCGTAGTAACCACGGTAGAAGATTGCAGTTCCATCAAAGAGAAACAGTTTTCCGGGCATTACTCTGCCTCCAGTTCGTCGAGTAGCTCAACAGCCCTCCTGAAGTGAGGAATAACTATCGACCCCCCAACTATCAGTGCTATGTTGAGCGCTTCCATGATCTCTTCTCTACTGGACCCCGTTGCCTTGCATTGAATTATGTGATAAGCGATGCAATCATCACACCTGAGAACTGCCGAAGCCACAAGACCCATCAACTCTTTAGTTTTCGAATCCAGCGCCCCATCCTCGTAAACAGCGCCGTCCAGCGAGAAGAAACGCTTCGTATCTATGTTACCAGTTTCAAGGATTCTATTGTTCATCCTTTCTCGAAAACTTCTGAAATCTTCAAGTCTTCCCATTTTTCCTCCTAAAGTGAGATAGAGAATAGTCTCAATGCGTTGTTCAAGAGGCTTTCCGAACAGCTGATCGGCGAAATGTTTTTCTGATTCGCAATTTCTTCGATGACATAGCCGACGTAATAGGGCTCGTTCCGTTTACCTCTGAAAGGAACTGGCGGAAGATAAGGACAGTCGGTTTCGCAAACGAGTCTGTCAAGAGAGACTTCCCTTACGACCTCCCTGAGCTCTTCATTCTTCTTATATGTCAATGGTCCGCCGATTCCGAGGAAGAATCCCAGCTCCACGAACATTCTCGCATATTCTAAATCAGCGGAAAAGGCGTGAATTACTCCCTTGAAGTGCCCGGATTTTTTGAGTATCTCGTAAGCTTCGGAGTAGGCCTCCCGAACGTGCACCACGACAGGAAGATCCAGCCTGGCCGCCAGTTCAAGCTGTTCTTTGAAGGCTCTTACCTGGTCTTCAACAGGAGAAAGATTCCTGAAGAAATCAAGTCCTATCTCGCCAACAGCAACGGCTTTATCACTCAAAAGCAAAGATTCTAATTTGAGAAGACCCTCTTTATCTAGCCCGCTGCTGTCATGAGGATGAACTCCGGCCGAGAAGAAAGCATTTCGCAGTCCTTTCACAGTTCTGAAGGCCCTTTCGGAGTCCTCCACATTTGTCCCGATCTCAACAAGAAGAGATATCGTGTCATCTTCAATTTGCCTGATTATTCTCTCTCTATCTGAATCAAACTGGGGAAAGGAGATGTGTGCGTGAGTGTCGACAAGCTTCAGTAAGGAGAAATCAGGCGTTGGCTCTGACATGAAAGATGTCACCGTCCTTCACGATCTCCTCCTTGCCTACGATCTTCACCATGCCTTTTGCCTTTGCCTCCTGCATGCTCCTTACCGTCATGAACTCATCGTATGGTATCACTTCTGCCCTGATGAAGCTCCTCTCCAAATCCGTGTGTATCTTCCCAGCAGCAGCCTTGGCCGGAGTATTTTTCTTGATTGTCCATGCCCTAACTTCATCTTCGCCGACGGTCAAGAAGGAAATCAGGCCCATATGTTCATAGACCACTCTCGACAATCTCTCAATGCCACTTTCGGAGATTCCAAGCTCTTGCATGAAAATCTCTCTGTCCTCCTCAGATAGTTCCATGAGCTCGGATTCTATTTTTCCTGAAAGTTCAATGTGCGCGAAGTTTCTTTCACTTATCCTTTGAAGAACCATCTCACGTTCGGGATAATCATTAGCGGAAAACTGATCCTCATCAAGGTTGATGGCTACGATTATCGGCTTCGCCGTGAAGAGCGCGAGCGAACCAAGTAGTTTCAAATCATCCTCAGCAAGTTCAAGTTGCGATGCGAAACTGTTCTCGTCGAAGCCCTTCTCGATGAGGTGGAGAAGCTCAGTCTCCCTTTCTTCGTCGGCAGATAGCTTTCGTTTCTTCTTCGCTTCTTCAAGTTTTAAGAGTCTGCCCTCTACTACTTCCATGTCTCTTACGAGAAGCTCGGTCTCAATCGTCTCCAATTGCTTGACGGGAGTGTAGGCTCCAGTGGGCCAAGGAACTGATGTGTCTTTGAAGGCTCGGACAACGGCCATAACGGCCTCTGAATTCTGAATAAACTGGAGAATGCGATTCTTCTCCTTCTGGTTTGCCGCAAGATCGTAGCCGGGAATATCGGTGAATGACACTGTTGCATATACTGTCTTTTTTGGATTGAAGATTTTCGAAAGTTCATCTACTCTTCTGTCGTGTACTTTCGCAACGGCCGTATGAGCCTCGTTCTTGTGACTGGAATGGGGTTCGACACCAGTTAGGAGGGTGAACAGCGTGCTTTTCCCGCTCAACGGTAGACCAAAGATGCCTATCTCCATAACAACGCCTCCTTTTGACACATCTATATTATCAGAATAGCGACTGCAATGGAAAGCCAGATTCAAGACAAGCGAGGGAAGGTGAGGGTTCTATAAAGTCCCTTCATCCATGAAATAGATTCACTGCAGAACGCCGTAGTGCAATTAGAACACTGCTGAAACGTAGCTTGGAATTGAAAAAGGGGCTACACCGTGTGACCGCTGATCCTCTTCAGGGCGGCTCTGTCCAGAATCCTTATCTGTCTTCCGTCCTGCTTGATTAACCCCTGCGCAACAAACTCAGAGAAAACTCTTGACAAAGAGGGTCTGGCCACTCCAAGAGCGTCAGCAAGCTCTTCCTTCGTAGTCTTCAGTTCGAACTCATCTCCCAGATCGTCACTTTGTCTGAGAAGAAAGTTTGCCAACCTTTGATTCAGAGTGTTCAAAGAGAGCATCCACACCTTTTCTGCCAGAGTAGTCAGTCTGTCTCCCATATCCCTAAGCAGGTTTCTCAAAAAGACCTCGTATTCCCTGCAAAGCCAGAGAATCCCATCTCTTTCGATGTAGAGAACCGCGGTTTTCGCTGTTGAGACTATATCTACTGGAAGATGATTCTCTGTAGCGAAGAGAAAGCCGGAAGCAAGTATAGACGGAGCCTCCATCGTTTCAATCGTTATGACCTTGCCGGAAAAGTCCTGCATTTGCGCCTTTGTCTGTCCTTGAAGAAGGACAAGCATTTCATCACAGATGGCATTCTGTTCTTCGACAAGTTCTCCGGGAAGGAAGAAACTGATCCTGTGCTTCACACTTCCGAAGATCCTTTCAAGCTCGCCGACTTTTATCCCTTCAAACAAAGTGCATCTTCCCAGATTGAAAATTAATGGATTCAAAAGTCACCCCCGTGAAAGGTCGATTCATTTTGATTATAACCAGATTAGTTGTTTTTTGGTGTTCGGTTTGCTGTTTTCCAGCAGTTTAAGTCTTAAGCGCTTGATTTTGGCATCCATTAAATAGTATGATATTTTTAGTATACTTTGATATCTTCTTTAGGAGTTGTTGCGGGTCAGCATTTTAGCTAATCTCAAGTTTTTGAGTCCGCAGCTTGTACTCTTGTAAAGACATAATGGAGGCAATCTTGAGACTTTTCATATTCGATGTGGGTGGGGTTGTTGCAGAAAATACAAGTGTGGTTCCGTCGATAAGCGGCTTTCTCGGTATCTCGAAAGAGGAGTTTGTGGAGATTGCGGAAATGGATAATCTCCTTGCTTTGCAGACGGGAAGAATCACGGTAGAGGAATTCGTTTACGTTTTCTCTCGAAAGCTCGGTAGACCGGTCCCGGGGAATATCTGGGACATGTTTTTCAAACCGACTCCAATGGAGGAGACCGTCAGAATAATCGAGAGACTTCGAAGAAAATATAGGGTGGTTGCCGGCACAAATACAATCGAGTCACACTACGAAATACACAAGTCGCGGGGCGACTACGAACTCTTCGACAGGGTATATGCATCACATTTGATCGGATATGCAAAACCAGACAAGGCATTTTACAGTCATATCCTTCGTGAAGAGAATTGCCTCGCAGAAGAAGCTTTCTTCACGGATGACACGAGAAAAAACGTTAAGGCCGCTGCCGAACTAGGAATTGTTTCTTTTCATTTTACTGATTCAACAGCTTTAGAAAAAAGACTCAGAGAATACCTTTGAGTAACTTCACATCGAAAGGGGTGTTACTATGAAAAGGCTTGGCGTAATTCTTCTAGTATTGCTAATGCTCGCGGTACCGATTTCTGCGCTTGGAAAGACCACCATCACCTGGTGGATCAACCCTTGGAGAATCGCACCTCCTGGCTTCCCGTCCGATAAGGCCCCAACGGAGGAGGACTTCCCGAAGTGGGCAGCTGAGGAGTTCATGAGACTTCATCCAGACGTTGAAGTCAAGTATGTCGTTGTTGGAAACACCGAATACTCTCAGAAAATGGCTGCGGCCATTGCGACTGGGACCCAGCCTGACATCTTCAAGGGCCCCGTTTGGGATACCAGATGGGTCGAAGCGGGACTTCTGGAACCTATCGACGACTACCTTACCGAAGAAGACCTTGCAGACTTCTATGAACTCGCTCTTGATGCAGGTTATGTCGATGGCAAGCATTACATCTGGCCGTGGAATCTCGGAACAAACGGTATGGGAACGAGCATGCTTCTCTACACTCCAGACTTCGAAAAGGCCGGGGTCGATTGGCGGAAGATCGTTGAAGAAGGCTGGACTATGGAGGAGTTTGTGGAGATTGCGAAGAAGCTGACATGGGACTCCGATGGAGATGGAAAGATCGATCACTATGCGATCAGCTTTGGAGCACAGGATACCCACAACCTCATGAATTTCATCTACGCACATGGTGCAAAGCTTATCAACGAAGATGAAAGTAAGGTCATCTTCAACTCACCAGAGGCAGTTGCCGGACTTCAGTTCCTTCTCGATCTGGTCGAAGTTCACGGAGTTGCACCTAGCGGAGTCGAGGCTATGGGTGTTTACGACGTAATTGGGAACTTTCACTCTCACAGAACCAGTATAGGTTTTGGCGGTCCTTACGAAATTGGAAGAATCACACGTTATGTAAAATCCGGCCAGCTTGCCGAAGCCTTCTACCCGGTGATTGCTCCGTTCCCTCATCTCGAAGGACATAAGGGCGTATCTTATGCATCGGCCAGTGGATTTGTCGTCTTCAAACAGAAGGATGAGGCAAAGAAGGAAGCCGTTATGGAGTTCGCTAGATTCCTGACGAACAAGGAAAACACCGCTCTTTTGGAAAGCCTTATATATCTCACTGCAAGAAAGTCTGTAAATGCCATGCTCTTCCAGAATGATGCTTACTTGAACGAGCAGGCTCAGACATTCGCAAGGATAATGGACGAGACTGGAATGGAGTTCTTTGGATCACAGAGCTTCCCGTGGTCTGAGATATCCAAGTTCTTCACCAGCGCAATGCAGGGGGCTTTCGGAAAGACTAAGACAGCGCAGGAGGCCCTGGACGGCTTTGTAACCGAAGCCAACCGGGCACTCTCTTACTATTGATTCTAATCAAATGAGTTGAAGGGAACAGCCTCTGCCCCAAGGGCCCGGGGCTGTTCCCATTTAATGGGGGTGGTCGATTTGGAGCAGATTCCAGTTAAACCAATAAAACGAAAGACTACGTTGAAAGACGTATGGAAGGGCAGATCGGGATATCTCTTCATTCTTCCGCACTTTGCCCTCTTTGCGATATTCTTCCTTGTACCGGTTGGTTGGGGGATGTACCTGAGTATGTTTAAGTACAATGTCTTTTCTCAGACATTTGTCTGGTTCGACAACTACAAACGTATTCTCAGCGACTGGCTGTTTCTAAAATCCCTGAAAAACACCTTTATATACACTTTTGGAGTGGTTCCACTGTGGTTAGGAAAGGCCTTGCTTGTCACGGTTCTCATTTACCCGTTTAGAAAGAGCATCCAAACATTTTTCAAAGCAGCCTTTTATCTGCCCCACGTTACTTCTACGGTCATTGTTTCCATGATTTGGCTTTGGGTTTTCAATCCTAACTTCGGACTACTCAACTATTTTATGTCTTTGCTCGGTCTGGAACCAGTAGTGTGGCTTGGAAGGTCCTTGACGGCAATGCCATCCTTAATAATGATGCAGGTTATCATGGGTGGGGGTTCGACAATAGTGCTCCTCTCTGCGGCCATGGCATCGATACCAGAGTATTATTTTGAAGCTGCAACGCTTGAAGGGGCCAGTTCCTGGGCGATCTTCAGAAAGATTACCTTACCTCTCTTGAAACCGACTATTCTCTACTCTCTCGTAATGGGTACAATAGCGAATTTCCAGACCTTCTCGAACATATACATTATGACGAGTGGCGGACCGGAATTCTCCACCACGACCGTTGCCTATTTGATTTACGAGACCGCCTTTAAGAACTATAATCTCGGCCTTGCTTCTGCAATGTCGATGGTTATGTTTGCGATACTGGTAGTTCTTGGAATAATCCAGTTCAAGTGGCTCGGCTCAAATGTGGAGTATTGAGGTGATTGGCTGTGAAAGCGAAGACTAAGACTAACATAAAAAAGATAATTTCGCTGGTTATTTTGGCGGTGCTTGCATCACTTGCCTTCATTCCCCTTTACTGGATGGTTGCAACGGCTTTTACGCAACCTTCACTGACTATGAAGTTTCCACCAGATATCATCCCTAAGAATCCAACTCTTCAGAATTTCAAGGATCTCTTCGAGAGAAAGATAATCTTTAGATGGACTCTAAATAGTTTTATTGTTGCCGGAACGGTTACTCTTGCTCAGATTTTCGTCTGTGCAATGGCAGGCTACGCTCTCGCGAAGAAGAAATTCCCTGGAAGCAAGGTGATATTCTCGATATATATCGCATCGATGATGATACCAACCCAGGTAACCCTTGTGCCCCTGTACATCTTGATCTCGAAAATGGGGATGGTGGACACTTATCAGGCGCTGATTCTGCCCGCTATTGCCGCGCCTTTTGGAGTCTTCCTTATGAGACAGTTCATGGTATCTGTACCCACAGAGATTATCGAAGCGGCAAGAATTGACGGCGCAAGCGAGTTCAAAACCTTTGCGAAGATCATTGTCCCGATTTCTAAACCGGCTATGGCTGTTCTAGGAATATTCACATTCATGGGACAGTGGAACAGCTTCTTGTGGCCACTTATAGTTACGAACACCTCCGAGATGCGAACCCTTCAGGCCGGTCTTTCTCTTCTCCAGGAGCAGGTACCGATGCAATATTCATACCTTATGGCAAGCGCTACATACTCGGCCATACCGATGATCATAGTTTTCCTTGCCTTCCAAAAGTATTTCTTGAAAGGGATAACGGTAGGAGCGATAAAGTGAAGGAGTGGGCTATGGAAAAGTTTATTGCGACACCTGAAGGAGTGTTACCAGAAAAGCAAAAGTCTGATTACTGGTGTAGGAGAATGGAAAACCCGGACGCAGTTTGGATGTTGAAGGACGAGATAGAATCCTTCAACAGCGCAATAATCCTACGAGCTAGAGAGGCCGGGAAATTAGAATTTGCTTGCAGTTTGGAAGACTGTCCATCTTCGGTTCCTTTCGAGGAAGTGAGGAGATCGATTAACGATACGATTCCCGAAACCTTCTTCCAAAGATCTCTTCTCACCTCGGAAGGAGACAAAGTTCCGGCCGAGATTCGAAACGACATCATTGATAATGCAACCGCTATCTTAAATCAGGATATGGCCGTGAGATTCGGCTTGGTGACTCAGAGAACGAATCTCAGGGTTCTCCCAACCGATCTTATTTCATGTGATGAGTACATAGATAACGATATGCTCCAGTTAACGGCCGTGAGTATCGGGACTCCATTTGCACTCCTTGCCCGAAGCAGGGATATGTCATGGCTCTTTGTTCAGACGCCCTTTTACAGGGGATGGATCAAGGCAAACGATACAGCAACAGCCAAGAAAAGAGGAGCTGTTATGTCCTTCATGAAAGCTTCTCCATTCCTCCTCGCAACGGGCAACAGGGTGGAGATCGAACCAGATCCCTTTGCTATAAACTCTCACGGGCTCATTCTGCAGATGGGCGACAGGCTGCCTCTTGAGAAGCCTACGGAGAACGAAAACCTTCATGCTCAGGGTCCATTCTCCTGTTTCACTGTTTCAGTTCCGTACAGAGACAGGCTCGGTTTGCTCGGCTTTAGGAAAGCACTCGTTAGAATGAGCGAAGACGTCCGAATTGGCGATCTAGATTTAACAGGAAGAGCAATCCTGGATCAGGCCTTCAAAATGCTCGGAGAGAGATATGGCTGGGGTGACCTCTATAACAGGAGGGATTGTTCGAGATTCGTTCGAGACATCTATGCAAGCTTCGGAATCTTTTTACCGCGAGATGCCTGGGCGCAGGAACGGTTTGGATCAAGCAACAGGATAATTTTCGACGGTGATGTTGAAAACAGAAGGTCTCAGCTGTCCTCTTTGAAACCAGGTAATCCTTTGTACATGCCTGGACATACTTTAATTTACCTCGGGGAGGAGAATCGACGCTTCTTTGCGATTCATGATGGGGCGGGTTATCGGGATTCGAAAGGTAAGAAGGTTTCCGTGCACGGTGTCTTTGTGGTCGATCTATCGGTCCGAACTATGAACAGCGATAAGAGCTATCTGGAGCAGCTTACGACGGCGCTAAGAATCGATTCCGCCTGAATCGCCGTAAATCGGCTGAAGAAGTCTACGGAACTCGCTGATCTGGTGATCGGAGATCGATTCTATTCTCTCCGGGATTATTCCCGCTATGCTGTTGATTGATACAGAGATTGATCTCGCAGTATATGACCGATTTTCGGTAACTTCTTCAAAAGAGTCACGGGGAAGCGGCCAGTAGTTCCAGGGATCGGGCAGTACTGCTTCCGGATCAGAGGTTTCAACTTCGAGAACGTAACCGATACGCGGTAGAAGATACCAGTCGACGACACCTTCAATTTCATTTTTCTTGTAAACATGCCTCGACTTCATAACGGCCCTTGAGACCCTCAGTTCCTTTCTCATTTGGATTATCAGTGAAAGATCGACTTTTTTCTCGATCTCTTCCCTGATGAGGCCTGCTCCCGATTTCAAGGTCTGAACCACATAAATATCTGATTCATCGACACTGATCCTTATCCGACGCCTATCAGGAGGGTTGAGGTACCACTGAACTATCAGCAGATGCCTTGTGGCCTCTTCTATCACCTCTGCCGGAATCTTCGTTTTGAAAAGAAACTTCCTTTCGATTTCGAGCAATGCCCTCACACTCCAGAAACAGTGTATATCAATACATTCACATCGGCAAGTTGCGTCTTCTTCGGTCCTGTGTTAGTATGTACCGAATAGTGACAAACGGAGGTTTATGATGGAAGAGAAAAAGGAACTTGAATTTCACGTTTCTGAAGAATGCAACGATCCAAACTGCGATCACGACCACGATCTAGTTAGTGATGTAGACAGATTTACAGTCACGGACGAAGACGGAAGCGAACACCACTTCACTGTAATAGCCGAATTCGAGAACAACGACAATACTTACTGGGTAGTTGAGGAGTTTTTCGAGGAGGACGACGAGGAAGCCGATGAAGAGGAAGATGACGCTTCCGAAGATGAAGAAGAGGAAGGTTATATAGTTTTCAGGGTCGAGTACGACGAGAACGAAAACCCTTACCTTTACTCCGTCGAAGACGAGGAGTTTGAAGAGGTTTCCAAAGCCTGGAACAAACTCGTCGAAGAGATGATAGCAGAGGATGATGAAGAAGAATAGGGGACCTGAGGTCCCCTTTTTGTTATAATCCTCTATGGAGGTGTTGACATGATTCTTGCTCTCGGCGTCTTTCTTCCAGAAGTAAAACCTGTAATGGACAGTATGCTCGTGCTGGAGTCAGGAGAGATACTTGGAAGACACTTTTGCAGAGGAGTTATTGGTAACAATGAAGTCGTTGCCTGTGGTGGTTTCGTTGGAAAGATCGAGTCTTCGATGCTCACTCAGAGATTGATTGATCGCTTCAATCCGAGATTGGCCGTTCTTTCTTCATGCGCGGCGGGAATCGATGAATCAGTGCAGATAGGCGATGTTGTTGTAGGTACCGAGTTCGAGGAATATGACACAATCTTCCCACTTAGCGAAGGTAAGATGGTTATGAAAGCGCCCGACACGCTTCTCATGAGGTTTCTCAAGGTCTACTTCAAGGCAGGAAAATTCGGTAAGATCCTTTCGGGTGATGCGGTGGTCGCAAATGCCTCGGTTAGAGACGAAATACACTCTTCCCATGGAGGTATAGCCCTCGATATGGATTCTGCGCCGTTCGCAAAGACCGCTTACGAGAATAAATGTAGTTATCTTGTAATAAAAACAATTCTAGATATGGCAGATGAGAATTCAAAGAGGGATTTCGATAGGCATTTCTCTGAACTTGCGGGAAGGTCATCTGAACTACTCGTCGAAATAATGAAGAATCACTATATAGACAGGGAGTGAGAAAGGTGGACTGCATATTTTGCAAGATTGCCAGTGGAGAAATTAAGAGTAGTTTCGTGGGGGAAAATGACTGGTTTGTTGCCTTTGACGACATAAATCCCGTTGCTCCCACTCATGTTCTGGTAGTGCCTCGCAAACATGTGAAGAGTCTTGAAGAGCTGGCAAAGTATGACACAGAATGCATGAGAAGCTTTTTTGAGCTCGTAGAACAGATAGTCGAACTGAAGGGCATAAAGACGAGCGGTTACAGGCTAATCGTCAACCAGGGCAGTGATTCCGGACAGGAAGTAGAGCATCTTCACTTTCACATACTCGGAGGAAGAAAGCTGGGAAGACTTGGATGAAGGAAGACTTTCAACACTACTACACAGATCAGACCGAACCGCCGAAAACCATCCGGTCCGTTTATCTTCGCCTTAGAAACGGCCATTCTTACACATTCAAAAGTCCCGAGGGAGTGTTTGCCTTTGGGAAGGCGGATAGAGCCTCACTCTTGCTAATAGAGAACTGCATTCTTGAAGGTCAGGAGAGCATTCTCGATCTGGGTTGCGGTTACGGCGCGGTAGGCATCACACTCAAGCTGGAACATCCAGATCTGAAACTCCACATGAGCGATGTCAATACCAGAGCCTTGACCTTTTCAAAGATCAATGCGAGAGATCACAATATTCTAGCGGACGTTCGCAAAGGCGACCTCTTCTCTCCCTGGGAAAAGACAAGCTTTGATTCCATTCTTTCAAATCCCCCGATAGCTGCCGGTAAGGCAGTGTGGCAAAGGATGATAACTGAGGCTCCTGAGTTTCTAAATGAGGGAGGCTCACTTCAGATAGTGGCGTACCATAACAAGGGTGGTTCAAGACTTGAAGCGATAATGAGAGAAACATTTGGAAACGTCATAACTGCGACAAAATCCGGCGGTGTTAGGGTCTATGTCTCCAGAAAGCTCTGATGCCATTCTCCTTCTGGAAAACTTAACTGTCAAAGTGGGCGACGAAGAGATACTCTCGAGGTTCAGCCTCGATGTTGGGCCGGGCGAACGCATAGCTCTGCTCGGCAAGAACGGCTCCGGAAAGACTACTTTGCTAAGGGTTGTAGCCGGTTTGAAAAAACTTGAATCGGGAAGAAGAATGATAAACGGAAGAATTGGAATGGTCTTTCAGAATCCCGACACCGTGCTCTTCGGTACTACTGTTCGGGAGAATCTCTTCTTTCCTCTTCGCTCGCTTTCAATTTCTATGGAAGAGTCGCGTAGAAGGATAGAGCTCTTCGTCACTGAATTCGGCTTCTCAAATATCGTAGATAGGGACATACTGACGCTCTCCGGAGGACAGCGTCAACTGGTTTCGCTTGCGGCCGCTCTCATATCTGAGCCCTCTCTTCTTCTGCTGGATGAACCGTTATCGATGCTTGACCGGCATGATAGAGACATGATTTTACGGACTCTTGAAGAGGTTATTCCGCAGAGGACATCGATGCTCTTTGCGACTAACAGGTTTTCCGAAGTCCTGAACTGTGAAAGATTCATAATTCTGGGAAGAAAGGGAAAACTCTTCGATGGGGGTTATAGAGAGCTCAGGAATTCCTTTACCGTGTTCGAGGAGTCGGGAATGTCGATCCCCTTCGAGATTGCTGTCTCATGCTGACTGTTAAAGAAGTTTCCTTCGCCTACAAAGGTCATGGAAACGGGAGTCAAGTTTCCGCCTTGAAGAGGGTCACTTTTGATATTGCAGATGGTTCCTTTGTCATATTGACGGGAAGGACCGGGTCCGGTAAATCTACTCTTCTTCAGCTTCTTTGCGGATTGATTGAACCCGACGGTGGCGAGATTCACTGCGAAGACGGAGATCTCTTTTCGAAGAGCTCAATGATCTTCCAATACCCCGAGGATTGTTTCTTCAATCCCACGGTAATGGAAGAGTTGGAGTTCGGTCTTAAGACTGCCGGAAAGAAAGGTTCTGAGAAACTGAAGGCGATTATCGAAGTGATTGGTTTCGACCTTGAGAAATTCAGTTCTAGAACTCCCTTTTCACTTTCCGGGGGCGAGCAGAGGCTTCTTGCCATTGCATCGATGGTCGTGCTTGACAAAGCGATTCTTCTCCTCGATGAACCGACATCGGGGCTGGATGATAGAGCCGTTCAAAGAGTAAGAAACCTCCTTTTGTCCGAGTACCGGTTAGGAAAGACAGTAGTTGTATCTACACACTGGCCTGCAGAGTTCCTGGATATGGCTACTCATGTAATGAATCTGAGAGAAGGCAGCCTTGAATATTTCGTTACAGTAGAAGACTATGTCGACAGTAATCTTCATAATAGGCAGCTTGAAGAGAAGGAGAAGTATCTGATAGACTACTACAAACGCTTCAAGGCTTTTCCCGAGAATGATGAAGAGCTGATCGAATTCGTCAGGAGAGAAAAGGAATGCTGAATATATCTGTCATTGTAAACACGGTTGCCGTGATCATAGGTTCTATAGTTGGATTGCTCGGTGGAAGACTTCTGAAGGACCGTTATAGAAAGGTCTTCTTTAACGTCATCGGAATTCTTACCATGGGTCTAGGAATAGAGATGTTTCTAGATACAAACAGTGTTCTCGTCGTTCTTGGAAGTCTGATTATCGGCGGGGCATTGGGAGAAGCTCTAAACATAGAGGAAAAGATCGGCAGGCTTGCCGGGAACAAGCACGATGACGAGAATTTCGTAAAGGGCTTCATCACGGCATCCGTCCTTTTCGTAGCGGGACCAATGACCGTAATTGGATCACTAAAGGCCGGCCTTTCCGGTGAAAATGAACTTATATTCATCAAGTCGCTGATGGACGGAATCTCTTCTATGATGCTATCTGCAGCTCTAGGTAAGGGCGTACTTCTTTCAGCAGCAGCCGTGTATCTCGTGCAGGGAGGACTCGTCTCTCTTGCAGGAGTGCTTTCCTTTCTCCAGGATCCGTTGTATCTAGGGGACTTTTCCGGAGTCGGCGGTCTCATGCTTCTTGCACTGGGAATCAGACTACTTGAGATAAAAGAAATCAGGGTCGGCAACTTTCTCCCGGCCCTGATCCTCTCACCTGTTCTTACCTGGGTCTCTCTTCTCTTTACCTGAAGGCCTCTAGCTCAGTAGAAACATCGATTGACGATCTCTCTTTTGAAAGGATAACTCCCTTCTTCAAAACGGGATGAAGCTCATGATATGTCGGCTTCTCGTTCTGGTACAGGATCCCCATGGGGATCTTGTCATCCCATTCTAGAGCTTTTTCAAAGGCCTTGACTTTGTCCTTAGGATCGTAACTCGCATCTTTCTCATGGACATCGTAAAGCCTGTCTTTGTAATACTTGAAAGTGTTTACCTTGTTGAACGTAACGCATGGCTGCATTATATCGACCACTGAGAAGCCTTTGTGTTTTATCGCAGCCGAAACCACTTTTCGAAAGTGATCCTTGTCTCCGATGAAGGTTCTTCCTACAAAGGCAGCGTCCATAGTAATAGCCAGCGCAAGGGGATTCAGCGGTTCATTAATCACGCCCTGCAGCTGAGAACTCGTCTTCTGGCCCTTTCTCGTTGTAGGAGATCCCTGGCCTTTAGTGAGCCCATAAATCTGATTATCGTGGATCAAAACGGTGACATCAAAATTCCTTCTAATGCCGTGGATAAAATGGTTGCCGCCCTCTCCGTACATGTCACCATCACCGGATTCCGCAATAACAGTGAGTTCGGGATTGACAGCCTTTATCGCGAAAGCGACCGGAAGACTTCTACCATGGAGACCGTTGAAGAAGTTAATATCGAGATAGTGAGGCATCTTAGCCGCCTGTCCGATGCCGGTTACCATAATGAAGTGAGATTTTTCGACTCCCATTTCCTCCAGGGTACTGGCGAGATTCATTCTGAGGGGAAAGTTCCCGCATCCAGGACACCATGCAGGTTCAACTTCTCTTAGATAACTCATATCATCCCCTCCTTCTTCAAAGATCTCTCTATCCAGTTTGCGCTTATAGGACGACCGTCGTATCGACCTACATGGTCGATCTGCAGACCGGTCACCGATCTCAGTAGAGTCGCAAACTGGCCTGTAAAATTTCCCTCGATCGAGCAGAGCTTTTTCCCCTCCAGTTCTTCCTTTATTGAGGGGTCGATAGGAAAGACCTCGGAGTAATGTACGTAGCCGACATCTTTTCTGGACATGGCGAACTCGTCTATTGCGCCCCAGCTGTCTCCCCAACCAACGAGAACAAGAGGCGCATCCAGGTTGAACTTCGCGGGTGCGGACAACTCGCCCAGCAACCCCTCCATCTTTTTCATCCTCTTATCGACCATTTTACTTCTGATCTCTAGATCTTCAGTAATGTATCCTGCCTCATCATGCTCGTCGGAATCGACTCTTACAGTAGCTTTTCCTCCGGGTATCGCTCTTGGGGAAATGCCGTTCTCCGTAATTTCGTATCTGCGATATTCCTCATTTCCTTCTGTGATAAATCTCTGAAGGAACTCCTCTTTGTGAATGGGAGCCTCTATTGTGGCCGAGGAATCTACTAGCGATTCAGTGAGAAGAATAATCGAAGGAATCTGATATTTATCGGCAATATAGAAAGCCTTTTCCGTAAGCTCGAATGCCTCTTTTGGTGTGCGCGGCGAGACCACATATTTTGGAAACTCTCCATGACCTGCATTTACTACAAAAAGAAGATCTTCCTGCGCCGTTCTTGTGGGAAGGCCGGTCGCCGGTGCGGGACGCTGAGCGTCTACCATGACCAGGGGAGTCTCGGTCATTGCGGCGAGAGATACACCTTCCTGCATCAATGCGAACCCTCCTCCAGATGTTGTTACAAGAGAACGTGCACCTGCAAAAGCTCCTCCTATAACCATATTTACTGCGGCGATCTCGTCTTCTGCCTGCTCGACTACTATTCCATGTTTTTCGGAGTTTGACGCAAGGAAGGTCATAACACCGGTTCCGGGGGTCATTGGATAGGCTGCCAGAAATTTACATCCCGCGGCGATTGCACCGAGGCCGGTTCCCTCAGTTCCGTTCATTAGGTAGTAATTATGTTCCTGTACATCGAGCCGGGGAATCTCGATTGGCAATGAAAGATCGTAACCTCTCTTCAGCGCTTCGAGATTGGCTTTAATTATCTCTTCTTTTCCAGAAAAGGTCTCTTCTATAAGTTTCGAGGGTATCTCCCTCTTGACATTGAAAAGACCGAGAATCCCACCCAGGGCCACGACATTCTGGGCTCTTGGCTCTCCCGCTTCTTTGGCTATCGACTTGAAAGGAAAGCCCATTGCTTTGACTTCGAAATCAAAGTCCTTAGAACTCACGTGGTCTGAATCGGAATCGTATATCAGTTTCGTCCCGTCGTGGAAGTACTGAAGCTGTGAGATAGTAGTGCTCTTACTTAGAGAGACGATAAGATCGAACTCTTGTCTCATCGAATATAGAGGAGAGTCAGAAATTCGAATTCGGTACACATACTCGCCGCCTCTGATCCTTGAATGATAACTTTTGTCGGTGAAGATACAATACCCATTTCTGAAGAGACTTAGCGCAAGCATATCCCCAATAGTATTTAGGCCTTGACCGGCTTCACCGGAAAGGGCTATTACAAAATCTCTCACATTAACACCTCCGTCGAGGTAAAGAAAGGCGGGAGTGATTCTCCCGCCTCATTTCAGTCGATTGGTTCGAAATCGTCTTTACTAGCTCCACATAGGGGACAAACCCAATCCTCTGGAACATCCTCAAAGGTGGTCCCGGGATCTACACCATTGTCAGGGTCTCCAACTTCCGGATCGTAAATATAGCCACATATAGTGCATCTGTACTTCATCTTGCCGCCCCTCCTTAATCAGAACTCAACTCTCTTACTGCTCTCCCAGAGACCGTGAATGTTGCAGTAAGAGGTAGCGATCAACGAACCTGACTTCTCCAGTTTCACATTGAATACTGCCGTAGGCTGCGTTGTAACTGGAGTGAACTCGATGTGGCCAAGATGAGTCAAGAACTGGCCATCATCGTACATTACGTACAGATCAAACCACTTGATATGATGCTCGATAGTATTTGGGTGTGAAATCTCCTTACCAACCGTTATCTGTACATTAAATGCCTCTCCAGGCTTGACCGAATCGGGAATCTCAATTACCGGCACATGTTTCTCGCTTTTCCAGTCAGCACTCTTCACATACTCGCCAATTGCCATTAAATCCCCTCCTTTATCTAAAGCTGAACACAAAAAGAACAATCACTGCAGAGCTGCTCTGAACAACACGTACAGAAATCACAGTAATTATACCATATCGCTAATAATTGAAGTCTGTCGTAATCTTTCCAAAACCTCTAGAAGTATTGTTTATCCTTAACTCAAAAATGCCTTCGAAATCTGTCTTCTTCTATAGATTTCCCATTACCTCTGATAGAATAGGTTTAGAGAACGCTGGAGGGGTTTGTTTGGCGAGACATGACATAGTCAAAGCATATATCGATGAAGCCTCTGCTGAAGCAGTATTGTTCACGAGAAATTCCAATATACAGTGGTTCTTCGAAGGTGAGGTAGACCCAAGAGTTGACATCTCCACTGAACTCGCTGCTTTCTGGCTTCTGGTTACAAGCTCAATGGTAATTGCTCTATGCCCAAGATACGATGTAGATAGAATCAGAGACGAAGTTCTTCCCAAAGACGTGGAGATAATGGGCTTTGATGGATTTTCTAATTCCGTAGAATCTGTAGGGAGTATCTGCAGTAAGTTCTCGAAAGTTGCCGTCGATAGTGATCTCTTCTTCTCCTCTTCGAACTATGTTCCAATTGGCAAGAGCTTCTATGAGAAAACCCAACTTCTCAGTGAAAGAGAGATCCTGCGCCTGAGAGTCACAGGGAAACTTACGGAAAACATCATCTGCGAATTTGCTCCTGAACTCCAGCCGGGAATGACCGAACTGGAAGTCGAGAAAGTCCTTAGAGCGATATTTATCGAGTCGGGACTTGAAGTACCGACTCTTTGCATTGCATCGGACGAAAGAATCTCCAAATCGCCCTATCCAGTCTCCACTGCAAAGAAGATCAGTAGATATCTCATGCTGAGGGCAACGATCAGGAAGCAGGGGCTTTCAGTTTCTTTGAGCAGATATTTCCACTTCGGAGCAGTCCCACAAGAGCTTGAACAAGGACACGAGAGGGCTTCTGGAATTGCGGCAAAAGGAGCTGTAGCGATAATGAGAGCAAAAACTATGAGTGAGGTCTTTGAGGAGATAAAAAACGCTTATGCTTCTCTCAATGCTGCCGATGAGGTAGCGTATTACAGTCCGGGAGG
>ERZ795048.1089-NODE-1089-length-25722-cov-5.916157_pt1 | contig 25722 bp, 24 predicted proteins | sample MGYA00375132_ERZ795048 | MGnify/ENA primary metagenome ERZ795048 (study PRJEB30177, sample SAMN05720225) | activated sludge metagenome | isolation source: Anaerobic digester | place: Hong Kong | collected 2014-12-17 ... | reverse complement strand
ATTATCAACGATATTGTTTATCAAACCAATATTTTATCGCTAAATGCTGGGGTTGAAGCTGCCAGGGCGGGTGAATTTGGCAGGGGTTTTAGTGTTGTGGCCCGCGAAGTTAGAAACCTTTCGAACCAAAGCAAAGATGCTGCTGTAGTGATTGAAAAAATTTCGAAAGATAGTGTCGAACAATCAAATTCAGCTATAGCTTTACTCGATGAGATTGTTCCCGACATGGAAAAAACGTTACAATTGGTCGATTTGATTAACAGGGCAACCATTGAGCAAAATGCCGGTGTTGCTCAAATTAATAATGCTATTCAGGACATGAACATTGCTACCCAGCGTAATGCTTCAACTTCGGAAGAAATGGCTAACAGTTCAACATTACTTACCGACGAAGCACATAAATTGAAAAAAATGATTGGCTTTTTTAAAACAAATTCGACCAATTAATTTTTACGGTATAAATTTTTATCGGTCGAATTGTAAGCGCTCGCCTTTTTGTGTTTCGTTAAATTCTCCATTGTTGTAAACTCTTTTGCCGTTTACAAACGTGCTCACAATTTTGTGGCTAAAGCTTTGTCCTTCGAAAGGCGACCAACCACATTTGTACAAAATGTTCGATTGGTTAACTGCCCAGTTATTATTTGCCGAAATAAGCACCAAATCAGCTTTGTATCCTTCACGTATATAGCCCCTGTTTTTTACATTAAAAATAATTGCAGGGTGATGGCACATTTTTTCAACTACTAATTCGTAGGTGAAGATGCCGTTTTTAACCATCTCGAGCATAGCTACCAACGAGTGTTGAACAAGGGGGCCTCCCGAAGGTGCCTTGAAATAGGTATTGTTTTTTTCGTCGATAGTATGTGGGGCATGGTCGGTAGCAACTACATCGATAAGGCCGGTTTGCAATGCTTTTTGTAGCGAGTGCTTGTCGTGTTCTGTTTTTACGGCAGGGTTCCATTTTATTAACGAACCTTTTTTTGCATAGTCGTTATCGTCGAACCATAAATGGTGAACGCATACTTCGTTGGTTATTTTTTTGTTGCTAATGTCGCCTTTTGCAAACAAATCGAGTTCAATGGCAGTTGAAAGGTGAAGTACATGTAGCCGTGTGTTGTATTTATTTGCCAGCTCAACTGCTTTCGAAGTGGATTGGAAACAGGCTTTTGCACTTCGAATTTTTGGGTGGCATTCAATTGGCACATCTTCGCCATATTTTTGAAAATACTTTTCGGTATTGGCTTTTATTATGGATTCTTCTTCGCAATGCGTAGCAACCAACATGTGTGCATTTTTGAAAAGAGTGGTCAGGCCTTCGCCTTCAACCAACATATTGCCGGTTGATGAGCCCATGAAGCATTTTATACCACAAACTTTTGTCGGGTCGGTTTTCAATACTTCATCAATATTGTTGTTGGTTGCACCAATGTAAAACGAAAAGTTGGCTAACGAAACTTCGGCGGCTTTGTCAAATTTTTGCTCTAATAAATCGATGGTTACAGTTTGTGGATTGGTGTTGGGCATTTCCATAAACGAAGTGATGCCACCAGCAACAGCAGCTTTCGATTCGGTATAAATATCAGCTTTATGGGTTAAACCCGGTTCTCTGAAATGCACCTGATCGTCGATTACGCCGGGGAAAAGCATTAGTCCTTCGGCGTTGATTGTTTGGTCGCACTGTGGCAGGGCGCCATCGGTAATTATTTGCTCAATAATATCGTTGTTGATCAAAACCGAAGCTTTGAATGTTTTGCCTTCGTTTACAATTGTTGCATTTTTTATGAGTGTCTTCATACCATACAATTTTATTAAAAGAAACAGCCCCGGTAGCGGAGCTGTTCATTTATGCCGATATTCTGTTGTATTTTTTAAATAAACTGCGCCATTTCATTTTGACAACACCAAAAAGGGCTTCGCTGAAAATACCTCCGCTCATTTTCGATGTGCCTTCTTGCCGGTCGATAAATACTATGGAAACTTCTTTTATTTTGGCTTTGTGTTTCCATGCTGTATATTTCATTTCAATCTGAAAACCATAGCCTTTCATTCGAATATTATCGAGATCGATGGTTTTGAGCAATTTGTTGGTGTAACAAACAAAGCCGGCAGTTGAGTCGTGTACAGGCATTCCGGTTACTATTCGTACATAAAGCGATGCAAAATACGACATAAGTACCCTTTTAAGCGGCCAGTTAACAACGTTTATTCCTATCGAATATCGTGATCCAATTGCCATATCGGCACCATTTTTACAGGCTTCGTATAGCCTCGATAAATCATCAGGGTTATGCGAAAAATCGGCATCCATTTCGAAAATGTAACTGTAGTTGTTTTCAAGTGCCCACTTAAAACCGGTAATGTAGGCAGTGCCCAAACCCAATTTTCCGGGTCGTTCAACCAAATGAAGCTTGCCAACAAACTCTTTCATCAATTCTTTTACAATGTTGGCTGTACCGTCGGGAGAATTGTCGTCAATTATAAGTATGTGAAATTCAGTGCTTAGCTGAAAAACATAGCGAATAATCTTTTCAATGTTTTCTTTTTCTTTATAAGTTGGTATGATTACCAGATTTTCGTGTAGCATAAAATAAAAAATTGTTGCTTAAGGCATGTTTGCGTCACAAATGTAAAACATTTTACGTTATTGCCACTTTGAGCTTCAAAATTTGTATGCAAAAAATAAGGCTGTAAATAAATTATTTACAACCTTGCCAAATGTTAAGTATGTTGATTATTGCAATGGGCAGTGTTCTTGTTTGTAAACTACCGAAACATTAATGTTTTGCGGGTTGCCGTTTTTGGGCTCTTCTCCAAATGAAATATTGATACTTTCGAGTTCGGTGAATTTCTGTAATGCAAGTGCTATTACTTCGTTTATTTTCGATTTGTCAGTTGTGAAATCGAATTGAACACTTGTCTTGTTGTATTTTGCTTCAATAGTGTAATCGGTATTCTCTTTTAATTGCAATACACAAACGCCACCGTTAAAAACAAAATTGGTTTTTTCGGTTTTTCCTTTCTCGTTAAACTTACCCGAAATTGACGGCGCTGCTGCAACACCCGGTGTGTTTTTGCAGCCAATGGTTGCAATTATTTTGTATGGCTTTAAGTCGGTTTTTGTTTTGATGCCAATATCGAAGCTTTCGCCGCATGGGCCATTGTTGTATGTTTGCTTTGTATCCGAAGTGAATTCGTACTGGGCATCGTGGTATATTTCAAAAGTTGTGCTTTTATTGCCAGCCGGATAATATATCGATGTAATGTAAACCGATTTGGTATATGTTTCTTGCTTTGTTTTACTGTCGGTTACAGGAAAATTTGCTGAAATATAGCCTGTTTTGCTCGATCCGTTCGAGAATACCATCTTGTAATAAAATTTTGCCGAGCCCGGCTTTTGATCTTCTTTAGTAATATTAACTTTAAATACCGACGAGCACTTCTATATGTTTTCTTTTGTTGCACCGTAAAACATAAAGTTTTTGATGTTGCTGTTATCCAAATTGGTTTGCAACTGGTTGATCGTTTTTATATTATTGTTATCAAAATAACTGCCAAAAAAACCATAATTGTTGAGGTCGTTTCCTGTATAGTTTTTTGCAGTAAGCTTCACTCTTTCGTAATTTGTGTTGAAAAATTTAGGTTGTACGTGGAAATAAACATAGTAACCAAGCATGTATTTAACTTGATCGTATTTGTTAATGTAGGCTCCTTTTTTGTTGGTATTTACCGAATAAGCAAACGGGATAACTATGTTGGCCGATTTTAAAATACTTGTTTGTGAGCTGAAACTGTTCATGAAAACATCTTCTTCAATTTCTTCTAGATTCTCACTGTCCTGACTGTACATTGTAACAACCACATCGGTTAAGCCGCTTTGCACTATCGATACTTCGGTAGGAAGCGAATACCAACTGTAATTTTCAGAATTGGCATAAACCACAAGGTTTACGGGAGCATCGACACTTGGAACAACCGAGGGATTAATTGCAACTTCGAAATATCCATTGTTTACCTGATAGCTTTCGTTACGTTTGCCATTGAAATCGACAACTTTTTGGCTGTCGTCGCCGGTGAGGTAAACGATAATGTCGCTGTTGATTTCGTTGCCGGTTTGAGCATCAATTAAATGCACCATTAATTTAGTGTCAAAAAAGTTCTGATCGAGCAAAAGAAATGGCAAATCTTCGCCAGTTTCTTTGTCTCGCATCGGATTATCGAAAAGATTGCTGCAACTTGTGTTGACGAGTAAAGATACTGCTATAAAAGCCAGTATTTTAGCCGATTTTAATATTTTAACCCATTGTTGTCCGGTTAAAATTTCAGATTGCTTCGCAAAGCTCGCAATGACGTGGCTTTAATTGCATTTAGGTGTGGGAGGGGGTTGGTTGGCGGCGAAGCCGCCAATCAATCCCCTCCCACACCGCTAATAAGCACATAATGAAGTCATTGCGAGCACGGCGAAGCAATCTTTACAAATAGTTTTTGCTTAACCGGACAACATTGATTTTAACCATACTTTTTTATTTTTTAGAAGCTTACAATTTTAAATGATAGGTTTAGTTTCAGAACAGGATAAAGATAGTATTGTTTCAACTGTCCTTCAATCAGTGTTTCTTGCCCGTGGTCGGGGTCCGATGTCGGAGCCAATAAGCCGTCCGATTCAATTGATATATCGGGAGCTCCTTGAAAAAAAGTGCCAGCCTCGAAAGAGAAACCAACAAGTTTATAGAGGCCGAGTGTGCGTCCAATACCAAGGCCTAAATAGGGCGATAAGCGCATCTTTGGCTTAATATCGAATACAAAAGTGCCAATTTTTTCGGCAGGAATTTCGATATCGCCCCATGGAAGGCTACTATTTGCTGCGCCAGATGCGTTGATGTTAAAATTATTAAAACCAACACCTGCCGATGCAAAAACGTATTTAGCAATGTGGTAATCGTATAAAGTCAAAATCGTTCCTGTTCTATTGGTTGCATTGGCACTGTAGTCAATTCCGTCTTGTTTAAATTCGAACGGGAACGATAATTTCATGTGGTCAACACCAATTCTTGCACTCATTTTTTCGTGAAATTGGAAAACCAAATCGCCACCGTAGCCGGTTGTAGATCCTTTAATAGCAATTCCAAAGTTTTGGGTTTGAGCAAAACTGTAAGTAATACTTATCAACAAAAGTAATGCAATAATGGAAGATTTGTAGAATCAATATGTTATTATTTAATACCTAAATGTCTTTTTTTAAATAAAGTTTTTGATGAAAATGTTTGATTTTTGATAAAAATGTTTTGAAATAGGATTAATTATTCTGATGGAGTAATTTTTATCACTTTTATAATGTAAGCAAAATGCTTTCTTTGCCGCTTAAATTTAAATATAACGATGAATAAAAACTTTAAAAATAGCATTGGGTTTACTATTGCAGTTGTTACTTGGTTGATGCTGTCGTCGTGGGGTTTCACCGGTCACAAATCGATAAGCGAAGGAGCTGAGAATTCATTTCATCACAGTATGGAGCAATTAAAAGAGTGGATTGAAGTTATAGCCATGCACTCTGGCGATGCCGACAAACGTAAATCGTGGGACGATACTGAAGGTATCAAGCATTATATCGATATGGATAATTATCCAGGGTTCGACAGCCTTGGTTTTGTTCCGCATTATTACGATAGCGCTGTAGTTTTGTATGGCGAAAGCTTTGTTAAACAACAAGGAACTTTGCCTTGGGCTACTTTGATTACTTACGATTCGTTGGTAGCTGCTTTTGCTCGGCCCGATTTCGATAAAGCTGTTTTATTGGCTGCCGATTTGAGCCATTATGTTGCCGATGGGCACATGCCTTTACACTTAACAGCAAATTATAACGGTCAATTAACTGGTAATAAGGGTATTCATTCGCGTTACGAATCGTCGATGATTAACAGGTATATTGCTCAAATTCAGTTTGATTCTGTTGAAATTGAATTATTGACCGATGTGCGTGATTATGTTTTTAATTATATGTATAAATGTTATCCTTATGTCGATTCAATTTTAATTGCCGATAATTATGCAAAAACAATAGATGCAAATACTTCGTCGTCGGCTTATTTGTCGGCAATGTGGGATACAACCGAACATTTTACGAATAAGCTTTTTAACGATGCTTCGGTTGCATTTTCAACAATGTTTTACAATGCCTGGCACGAAGCTGGATCGCCCGATTTAACAGTACATACTTTTGCTGCCGAGATTATTAAAAACGAATTTAGTTTACAAAATGTTTACTTTAACGGTAACGACAGTTTGTTGAACTTGCAGTTCAGTATCGATCAGCCTATGCTCTTGCAATTCAGTATAGTTGATTTAGCAGGAAAACTTTATTTTACTTTTGAAAAAGAAGAACAGAGCAGCGGTATATACGAAGAGGTATTTCCGGGCTTACATTTGCCTGTAGGTGTTTACGTTTTAACTATGAACGCCGAAGGGAAAAGTATTAGTGAACGTTTTGTTGTACGCAACTGATAAAATAAATTAATAAAGAAAAAAGGCCTGTAGTATTTTAAATGAATACAACAGGCCTTATGTATGGTTAAATATTATTTATTCAGGTAATTTATCGTAACCATTCGTTTGTACTTCGCGGTTAACTTTGGCAACCAAACCCTGAAGTACTTTGCCGGGGCCGAGTTCGGTAAACGAAAGGGCGCCATCGGCTATCATATTTTCAACGGTTTGTGTCCATCGTACAGGGCCGGTAAGTTGAGCAATAAGGTTATGCTTAATTTTTACCGGATCGGTTTGTGGTTGGGCATCAACGTTTTGGTAAATTGGGCACACAGGTTGTTTAAAATTTGTATTTTCGATAGCTTGTGCCAGCTCTTCGCGTGCGGGTTCCATTAATGGTGAATGAAAGGCGCCTCCAACTGGTAAAACCAATGCACGTTTTGCTCCTTTTGCTTTAAGGGCTTCGCAAGCCGAATTTACTGCATCAACAGCTCCCGAAATAACCAATTGCCCTGGGCAGTTGTAATTTGCAGCCACAACAATTCCTTCGGTTTCTTTGCATACTTGTTCAACGCTTTGGTCATCGAGGCCAACAATAGCAGCCATTGTCGATGCTTGTGCTTCACATGCTTTTTGCATGGCCAATGCACGTTTTGATACTAGCCTTAAACCATCGTCGAACGAAAGGGCACCGGCAGCAACCAAGGCCGAAAATTCGCCCAATGAATGACCGGCTGTCATTTCGGGTTTAAATTCGTCACCCAATACTTTTGCCAAAATTACCGAATGCAAAAATATAGCAGGTTGGGTTACTTTGGTCTGTTTCAGTTCATCGGCTGTACCTTCGAACATTATTTTTGTAATCTCGAAGCCAAGAATCTCGTTGGCTTTGTCGAACAACTCTTTGGCAATTGCCGAATTCTCGTACAAGTCTTTGCCCATTCCGGGGTATTGAGCTCCCTGACCGGGAAATACAAATGCTTTCATTTTTACAATATTTTTAAATTTTTGAAGTGGCAAATGTAAAATATTTGATCGAAAGCAGGGCGAATTCGCTCAAAAAGTAAGCATTTATGTCAAGTTGGGGCGAATGTTCGAACATTTGGTTGACAATTTTTATTACTTAACAAGCCCAAAATTATCAGTTTTTAAGTTTTGTTGTTTATATTTGCAGCCGCTAAATAAAAAGCATGGTTTTTATAGATAGCGAAATGGTCCTGTAGCTCAACTGGATAGAGCAGCGGCCTTCTAAGCCGCAGGTTGTGGGTTCGAACCCCGCCAGGATCACCTGAAAAAACGTTTGGAACAAGTTGTTGCAAACGTTTTTTTTATATTATCGTTGCTATTGTTCTTGATCATCAGTTTGTTCGAAGTTTTCAAAACTGAATATAAATAAAATCCAAAAAAAGAACAACACAGCAAATATTACAATGCTCCAAATAATTGATAATTGCAGGTATTTCATTATAAATGGAATAATGGCCGATGAAAAAGCAATGGGCATTATTGTGATGAATATAAGAAAAGTACGACGACCTGCATGAAATGTTAAAAAGGCATTGCATTTTTTACAACGCCATTTGGGACTAAACATTTTCAAAAATCCTATACGGTAATATTCCTTTAATGAATATTTGTATTGGCAGTTTGGGCAAGTGCGGTGTTTCATTATGTATGACTAATATTTTACTTTTTCGAATTTTGGAACGTCTTTCCAGTGCCATTTATTGATTATTGTACCTTCTTGTGTAAATAATAATCCCGGGTTTGACCTAATAATGGTTTTAAGGGTTATTTCGTCGCAGAAAAAGAAATCGTATGGTACATGATGTTCTTGCTTAAAAGCTTCGATTTGTTCTTGTGGCGACGAGGTTAAGCAAATAAAGTGCATACCTTTATCCATAGCCTGGCGTGCGAAATTGTTTATTTTTTCCTGTTTGCGGGTATTTGCTTTATCCAAATCGTACGATATTAGCATAAAAGTGTAGTTCGGGTCAAACAAAAAGTAGTCTTTTACATCTTCGCCATATTCGTTTTCAATGGTGAAATCTTTTACCGGCGGTTCAAAGCCTTTTTTTACCAGGATAGTTTTCGAATCGACATATTCCCAGTTGATTGTGTCTTGCCATGGATAATTCTTTTCGTTAAATTTCTTTTCTTTGCCCGATTGTTTATTTCGGTAAATGAACTGTGTTTTGTATTGGTCAAGCTCAACGTTGTCGGGAATAATCATTCCTTCTGAAATGTTGCTGCCAATTTTATATGGTCTGAAATCGAAAATGGGCAAGTGGTTGTACGACCAATGTTGAGCAAACCCAAAAACCAGCATAAAAAAAATAAAATAGGTATTTTGGAAATGAATGTTATAATTGTTGATAAAGTTTTGTCGTTGCCAGAAAACAACGATTGCCAACACACCCAAAACAATATTTTTGTAAAATGTTTGCCAATTGCTTAACACCCATGCATCGCCAAAACAGCCACAATCGTGCACGGGGTTGGCAATGGCTATCCATAGTGTAAAAGGTAAAAAGAATCCCATAAACAATACAACCAGCCATGAGAAAATTTTCATTCGGTAATTGAAAAGCAAACCTACACCAATACCAAATTCAACTGCCGATAATAATATCGAAAGAAAAAAGGCCAGTTTGTTTGCCCAATCGGTACCAAATGCGGTAAAGTAATCGATGAACTTATAGGTTGATCCCAGCGGGTCGATTCCTTTTACAAAACCTGAAAAAATAAAGGTAATACCTAGTATAACCCTTGAGAATTCTCTGATTATTTTCATCTTTTAATATTTTATTCAAATTCAATTTTGATCATGGCAAAAACAGCATAGTTGATCATGTCGAGATAGTTGGCATCTATGCCTTCCGAAGCAATTGTTTTGCCCATATTGTCTTCAATTTGTTTGGTTCGCTTGAGTTTCATTAAAATTAAGTCGGTGTACGAACTGATTCGCATGTTTCGCCAAGCTTCGCCATAATCGTGGTTTTTGCGCATCATTAGTGCTTTTGCAGTTTGCAGGTAGCCAAGGTATTTATTTAACGTTTCATCGGGGTTTAAATCTTCGGTTTCCGATGGCCCCAGCTCAAGTTGAATGAGCGCCATTGAGCAATAATTGATAATGCCAATAAATTCCGATCTGATATCGTCGTCGATTTGTTGCGTTCCTTTTTCTTCAATACTTCTTATGCGTTGCGCTTTTATATAAATTTGATCGGTCATCGAAGTTGCCCGTAAAATGCGCCAGGCAATGCCATAGTCTTTCATTTTCTTTTCGAAAATTCCACGGCAAATTTCTATTACGTGATCGTATTGTTCGTTGGTTTTTTGCATATTTTGATTTCTGAATAAATACTTGTTTACAATAAATATCTCGAATTTTGTAAAAGTAGAAAAAAAAGGTTTATTTAAGCTTGTTTTATTGTAGTTTTGCTATGCATTTTTATGTTGTTTCAGGTAATAATATGATTGTAAACCCAAAAGATAAAAAATATTTCAAGTCCAAAAATACGATTAGGTACAATGGACAATTGCTCTCAACCGAACGAGCTTTGGTAATGGGTATTTTAAACGTAACACCCGATTCGTTTTTCGATGGTGGTCGTTTTTTCGATGTTGATAAGGCTGTTGGGCATGCCGTGTCGATGATTGAGCAAGGAGCCGATATTATTGATGTTGGCGCTTGTTCTACTCGCCCAGGAGCCGACCTGTTAAGTGCCAAAATTGAACTTGATCGATTGTTGCCTGTACTAAGTGCTTTGCGAAAAATGTTTCCCGATATAGTGCTTTCAATCGATACTTTCCGAGCCGAAGTGGCCGAAACTGTTGTGCAGCAAATTGGCGATGTGGTTATCAACGATATATCGGGTGGACAGCTCGATGAAATGATGTTCGAAACTGTTGCCCGGCTTAAAGTTCCTTATGTGCTGATGCATATGCAAGGTACACCTCAAAATATGCAAAACAAACCAAGCTACAGCAATGTAACTAAAGAAGTAATTAAAACATTAAGCGAAGGGGTTTATCGTTTACACGAACTTGGCGTGTCGGATGTAATCATCGATCCCGGCTTCGGTTTTGGTAAAACACTTGAACACAATTACGAGTTGTTTAACCACCTCGATGCTTTTCGTTTTTTTGAATTACCTTTGTTGGTAGGTGTTTCCCGAAAATCGATGATTTACAAACTATTGGGGCACGATTCCCAACACAGTTTGAACGGAACCACAGTGCTGAACACTTTGGCCTTGCAAGCTGGTGCATCAATTTTGAGGGTTCACGATGTTGTTGCTGCTGTTGAAGCTGTTAGCATATATGAAAAACTTAAAGAATTTGCTCAATGATACAAGCTTTTATTACAGTTCGCATACTCGATGTAATTGATATTTTGCTGGTAGCTTATTTGCTTTACAGGCTGTATTTGGCTATTAAGGGAACGGCTGCTTTTAATATTTTTTTAGGGATATTCTTTTTTTACATTGCTTGGATTGTTGTAAAAGGTCTTAATATGGAGCTGATGGGCAATATTATGGGGCAGGTAATTGCTGCAGGTGTATTGGCTCTGGTGGTAGTATTTCAACAAGAAATTCGAAAATTTTTCCTGTTAATTGGTACCAAATACAATTTGTTAAATAAAGGTTTTAATATTGATGGTTTGTTTAATGGTAATTCGCATAAAATTAGTAATCAACAGGTTAAAAAAATTGTTGCTGCTTGCGAAATAATGAGCAAATCGAAAACCGGGGCGCTTATTGTAATTACCAATAAAGCCGAGTTGAGGGAATACATCGAAACCGGCGAAGTGATTGATGCCGAGGTGTCGGTAGCTTTAATCGAAACTATTTTCTTCAAAAACTCACCCTTGCACGATGGGGCAATGATTATTCAGGGCGATACCATTAAAGCTGCTCGCTGTGTGTTACCGGTAAGTAACCGAAAAATGAAGAACGAGAAACTTGGCTTGCGTCACCGTGCTGCTTTGGGCATGTCGCAAGCTACCGATGCACAAATAATTATAGTATCGGAGGAAACCGGTAGCATTTCGTATGCATTTAACGGCAAGCTTAAGGAAGATGTAAAGGCCATTGAGCTGCCAAAATTAATCGAAGATACGTTTAATAGTTAATGAATTATGGAAAAACTGAAGCAGTTTGGGCAACAAATATTGATAAGCTTTGGCGATTTTGAACTTACATTTAGTCAAACGTTCGTATTGTTGTTTGCTGTTGTTGTTTTGATATTAATGAGCACTTTTTCAGGCTATTACTTGCGTCGTCGAAAAATACTCGATCATTTTGGTCCCAAACTCAAAAAGTTAATTGTTCGTTCAGTTAATTATTTTATCTGGATTTTTGGACTTATTTTCATCTTGCGTTTTCAAAATTTCGATACACAAAGTTTTTTTTCGTATGTGATTTATTCGGGAGATAAGCTTACCATAACCATTCAAAAGATATTTCTATTTGTTGTTATTGTTTTTATTGTAAGGTTGATAGTGTTGTTTGTCGATTTTTTAATGAACCGGAAAATTGAACGCGACCAACTCGATGCCGGTAAAGGCCATTCGCTATTACAAATTATTACCTATTTGATTTGGATTGGTGGAATAATGGTTGGTATTGGAGCCCTTGGCGTTAAAATAACTTTCTTTATTGCTTCAATTTCGGCTTTGTTGGTGGGTGTTGGTTTCGGATTGCAACATATTTTCAACGATTTCTTCTCTGGAATAATAATTCTTTTTGATGGATCAATTAAAGTGCGCGATGTGGTTCAGGTTGGCGATGTAGTGGGTGAGGTTACCGATATTGGCCTTCGCACAACAAAAGTTCGAAATCGCGATAATATTATGCTGATTGTGCCTAATTCGAAATTTACTTCCGACAATGTGGTCAACTGGAGCACACTCGATGAGAAAACTCGTTTCGATGTTGCTGTTGGTGTTGCTTATGGCTCCGATATTCGTTTGGTCGAAAAAGTTTTGCTCGAATGTGCCGATCAAGTTAAGCATGTCGAAAATAATCCAAAGCCTTTTGTTCGCTTCGAAAATTTTGGCGACTCGTCGCTCGACTTCAGGCTTTTCTTCTGGACACGAAAATCGTTCATCGTTGAAAATACAAAAAGTGAAATTCGTTTTAAAATCGATCAAAAATTCAGGGAAAACAATATTACAATTCCTTTCCCTCAACACGATGTGTATATAAAAAGCAATAATGGTTAATTTGTTGCAGATTTTACCTAAAGCTTTTTGCCGGCAGTAAGTATATTCATCAAAAAAGCTATTTTTGCAAGCTCAAAAAAATACAATTTTAGTTATGGCTTTAAAATGCGGTATTGTAGGATTACCCAATGTAGGTAAATCAACTTTGTTTAATTGTTTATCGAGTGCAAAAGCACAATCGGCAAACTTTCCGTTTTGTACAATCGAACCCAATGTTGGTGTAATTACTGTTCCCGACGAACGTTTGATTAAACTGGCTGAGATTGATAATCCCAAAAAAGTGATTCCTACAACAGTCGAAATTGTTGATATTGCCGGTTTGGTAAAAGGCGCCAGCAAAGGCGAGGGGCTAGGTAACCAGTTTTTGGCCAACATACGCGAAACCGATGCAATTTTACACGTGTTGCGTTGTTACGATAACGATAATGTTACCCATGTTGACGGATCGGTGAACCCTGTTCGCGATAAAGAAGTAATTGATACCGAATTGCAGTTGAAAGACCTCGAAACAATCGAAAACCGCATTGTAAAAGCACAAAAACAAATGAAGGATGCTACCAATAAAGAAGCCAAAAAAACTTTCGAGGTAGCCAATAAAATCAAAGAATCGTTATTGCAAGGTATATCGGTTCGTGCCATTGAGCTTACCGAAAGCGAACGCGAAATAGCAAAAACCTTCTTTTTACTAACCGATAAACCGGTTATGTACGTTTGTAATGTTGACGAAGGTTCGGCAAAAAACGGTAATGATTACGTTAATGCTGTTCGTGAAGCTGTTAAAAACGAAGATGCCGAAATTTTGGTCATTGCAGCCGCAACCGAAGCCGATATTTCTGAATTGGAAACCTACGAGGAAAAGCAAATGTTCCTCGAAGATCTTGGGCTTGCTGAGCCAGGGGTTAACAAGCTTATTCATTCAGCTTACAAATTGCTTAACTTACAAACATATTTCACTACAGGTGCCGACGAAAGCCGTGCTTGGACCTTTACCAAAGGAATTAAGGCACCACAGGCGGCAGGCATTATCCATTCCGATTTCGAAAAGGGTTTTATTCGTGCCGAAGTAATAAAATACAACGATTATGTGCGTTTGGGCTCAGAAGCTGCTTGTCGCGAAGCCGGTAAAATTGCTATCGAAGGGAAAGAGTATGTTGTGCAGGATGGCGATATTATGCACTTCAGATTTAATGTGTAGTAAATTCTTTGAACCTTCTGTTTAATTCTCAATTTTTCCAAACATAAAGTTCATACCAAAACGTATGCTAAAGTTCGATGTTTGGGTAATCCGCATCGATAGAATGTTGCTTGTAGCTGCATAAAACTGAAAGGGCCCAAGCTTGAGCGATGTTGCTAAACTTAAGTTATTGTACGAGCGTTCAATAATTGAATAGCCTGCCGATAATGCCCAAACATTTCCCAGTTTTAAGTTGCCAGCTAATGTTAATGCGTTGGTAAGCTGATGGTTGTAAATGAATAATTGGTTGGTAAGCGATGCGCTGAATGTTTCGTCAAGCGTATATTCACCCGATATAAATAGTTTGGTAGGCATTCCTGTCGAAAATGGTTTCTCTTGAACATTAAAGTCGAAGATTTCTTTTAACGAATCGCCTAATTGTTCAAGGGGTTTCATTTCTGGTATCTCTTCATTATTAATGATTTGAGGCTTTTCAAAAAACTGATTTATGTACAAACCCCGCCAGGTAAATGAGCCACTATGGGTAATATTAGTTGCATTTGTTTTCCAGCGTATAAAACCAAGGTCGATTATACTTGCCGAAAGTTCAAGTTCAGGTATCGGCCGGTACGAAGCTCCTAAATCGATTGCTGTTCCTATATTCGAACCGTTTGTAAAATAGGCTAATGGCTTAATATTGGCTATGTCGGAAATATTGTTGATGTTTATAGGCAAACTAAGGTTGTATTCACCATCGACCATAAACCGGAGATATTCGAGGTTGCTGCCTGTGTGAAGTTCGATATTCAGCTTTTTTATGTCGATAGCTGCAATGCCTGTAAGAAGCTTTACACGGCCACCAACCGAAAGTTCGGGCAGTAATTGCCGCGTATATCCTGCTGCATATTCCCTGTAATGCAATAAATTCAAGTCGAAATAGGTTTTGAAAGGCTCTTCAACAAAAGCTTGGTTGCCTTCATTAATCAGTTGTATCAGTTGTCGGTTGGTGCTTGTTCTGAAAAGTTGTTGCTCGGTAATCGAAAATGAAACCATATTTTCATTAAATCTTACCCCAACATGTACCCATGGCATACCGAATGTTTGACTAAAATAGCTATCGTTGCCAATGCTGTTTTGCAGGTTCTCAAAATTAAAAATGGCAGTTTGGTTTTCGATACTGAAAAAGTCGGAAATCGAAAACGTGTTTTGCAGTTTAAAGTCGAAACCCGATGTGAAGGGAAGGTTGATGGTAACTTTTGAGTTGTGGTTAATACGTGCAGGGTTTAACAGGTTGGCTTGTGGTGTATTTCGAAGGTTATATAACAGGTTGATTTCCTGCGAAAGAACCTGGTTGTAAAATCCGATGCAGAATATTATAAATAGAAATATTGAATATGTTTTTCTCATATAAAATTTACTCTTCGTTTTGGGGTTTGTTTAGTTTAACAATGGTTCCAATGTTAATGGTTAAAAAATCGGAAGGGTGGAGCATGATTTTGTCGCTATTGGTTTGTGGCAGGCTGAAATCGATTTTGTAAAAAATGAACGATGCTTGCTGGTAAGCTTCTATCTGCTCGGCGTTTAGTTCAATAATTTCGACATTGTTTGTACTTGCAATAGCTTTTCCCTGTTCGTTCATTTTGGGTGGTGCAACTAAAAAGATATCAATAGGAGAGCCGAGTTTTGTATTAACAAGTGAGTCGTAAAAAATAAGTTCGAGTTTTAATTCCAGAGGTATTCTGTTTTCGGTTTCAATACGTAATTGAAAATGGGAGAGTGTTTCAATTACATCGTTGTTAAACGATAAGGTATCTTCCATTTTAAATTCTTCAATTATTTTATTGGCTTTATAGTAACCCTCACTATCGGCAATGAAATTAATATCAGAAAGCCCCGATACGTCGAAAACTGTTTGCATTTTAATGTCGCCATAAGCAAGCGGAAGCAGGTAAGTGCCATTGGAAACAAACGAAACTTTTCGAACGGTGGCTATTTCAGCAAAATCGCACGATTGTGTGAATAACAAAACAATTGAAAGAATTATTTGTAAGCTTTTCCTCATAAACCAGTCGCATTTGAAACAGAATAAAGGTAATGCTTTTACCATAATTGCCCAAAAGCAAACTGCGCTAAAATAATTAAAAACGAGAATAAGTATTTACAATATCGGTTCTTAATTAAACAAAAAAACTAAAGTTCGAAGGGAGCTTGAGTGCCGATATCGAAAGCACCAAAGTAATTGCCGTGCCTTATGTACAAAACTTTGTTGTTTATTACCGGGTGTGCAAAATGTTCGTTGCTCCCTTTTGTTATTTTGAAATTTGATATGCTATTGAGTTGTTTGTTGCTGTAATCAATTAAGTGAACTTCACCACGTTGATTGTAATAATACAACATGCTGTCGGCTGCGATTAATGCACCGCGGCCTAGTTTTTCGCTCGATACAATTTCGCCGTTGTTTGCATTAATGGCTACCAATGTGTTTTTCGAAAAGGCACAACTGTATATGGTATTGTCAATCAGTACAATGCCTCCCATGTAATTGTTCACATCTTTGTTGGTCCAAATTTGTTTGTACGAAAGTCCGTCGGTTGCTATTTGAAGTGCAACAGCACAATTACCCTCACCTTCAACATAGTATAACATCGGGTTTTCGAAAATTACAGTATTGCCATGTGTGTCGCCTGTGCCCGGTTCGCGTTTTTCGACAGGGGTATTGGTTTGCTCGTGTACCCACAGTAACTGACCATTTTTTGCATCGATTGCCATTAGGTGGTAAGCCGAAAAAGCAGCAATAATTTTTTTGTCGCCCATTTCGAACAGGGCGGCCGAATTATATGCCGATCGTTCGGCTTTGCCCTTACACGACCAAACTAGTTCGCCAGTCATACGGTCTAAAGCAACAACATTGTTTTCGGGGCCTCCGGGAACACAAATTAGCATATTGTCTGAAACAATTGGTGATTCGGCATAACCAAATCGGGGTACTTCTCCATTAAAATCGACAATGAAGTTTTTTTGCCATACTAAATTACCTGTTTCGGTATTAACCGCAGTAAGCATTCCTTTACCTGTAATTGTATAGCACATGTTTCCGGCAACAGTTGGTGTGCCTCTCGAACCGGGAAAATTAATTGCCCATTCGTTGCCAATTGCTGTTTTGAAAAGTTCGTTGCCCGAGTGGTCGAAAGCAAATAGAAATGCTGTACTGTCAATTGTGCCAATTACCAATAATTTGTCGGAAGAAATAATTGGTGAACCATAGCCATTGCCTAATATTTCGGTCTCCCACAATATTTTTAAACCATTGTCGGGCCATTGCTTAAGTAGGTTGTTTTCTTCGCTGTAATTTCCCGAACGATTCGGACCACGCCATTCGTAAACTTGCACGTTTTGTTTGTTACACGAAATTGATAAAAACAGAATCGCAATAAATAATGCTATACGGCTCATAATTATTCATTTTTACACAATAGGTATGTAATACAACTCTAAAATTACTTTTAAGCAAAAAAAATCCGATTATGATTTAACCGGATTTTTTAAAGTGTTTTTAGCTTATCCCAATTATTATTGAAAAAGCTATTGAAGTTGTAAAATACTATTTGTATTCGTTCCAGCTTTTAATGGCCAGATCTTCAATTTTGTATTTGCAAAAAGCATAAATAAATGCGCTGGCAACACGTGCATTGGTAATAAGCGGAATATTATAATCGATGGCATTCCTTCTGATTCGGTAGCCATTGCTTAATTCCCTGCGGGTATGGTCTTTCGGAATGTTGATAACCAAATCTAATTTTTTCTGTTTGATAAAATCAATGGTATTTGGTTTTCTATCTTCTTCATCTGGCCAATGCAGTCGGGTGCATTCTATGCCATTGTCTCTGAAGTATTTATACGTTCCCTCGGTTGCAAAAAGGTTAAAGCCTTTATCAACCAACATAGCAGCCGACTTAAGCAATTCGAGTTTCGATCGGGCAGGCCCCGACGAAATTAAGATGTTTTGCTTAGGAATGCGATAACCAACAGAAAGCATCGATTTGAGAATTGCTTCGTAATAAGTGTCGCCCAAGCAGGCTACTTCTCCGGTAGAACTCATGTCAACACCTAAAACAGGGTCGGCATTCAGCAGTCGGTGGAATGAAAACTGAGGAGCTTTTACCCCTACGTGGTCAAGCTCGAAAAGCGATTTGTCGGGCTTTTGGTAAGGAACACCCAGCATAACTTTGGTTGCAAGCTCAATCATGTTCAGTTTCATAACTTTCGAAACGAAGGGGAAACTGCGCGATGCCCTTAAGTTGCATTCAATTACTTTTATGTCGTTATCTTTTGCCAAAAGTTGCATGTTAAATGGGCCGGTGATGTTCAACCCCTTGGCTACTTCTTTAGCAATGCGCTTAATGCGCCTGATTGTTTCGACATAAAGTTTTTGTGGTGGAAAAACCATAGTGGCATCGCCCGAGTGTACACCTGCAAACTCAACGTGTTCCGATATTGCATAAGCAACCACTTCGCCTTTATCGGCTACAGCATCAATTTCAATTTCTTTGGCTTGCTCAATAAATTCACTAACAACCACCGGGTGTTCTTTCGAAACTTTAACTGCCAGTTTAAGGAATTGCTCCAACTGATCGTTGTTCGAAACAACGTTCATTGCAGCGCCCGAAAGAACATACGAAGGGCGAATAAGCACTGGAAAGTTTACTTCGTCGATAAATTTATGGATCTCTTCGATGGTTGACAGCTCGCTCCAACGTGGTTGGTCAACTCCAATTCGGTCGAGTAGCGATGAGAATTTTTGCCTGTCTTCGGCATTGTCGATCATTTTTGCCGATGTACCCAAAATATGCACGTTTTGTGCATCGAGCTTCATGGCAAGGTTGTTGGGTATTTGCCCTCCGGTTGATACTACTACACCAAAAGGAAGTTCAAGGTCGTAAACATCCATTACGCGCTCAAAACTTAGCTCATCGAAGTACAAGCGGTCGCAGTTGTCGTAGTCGGTACTAACCGTTTCGGGGTTGTAATTGATCATGATTGAGCGGTAGCCCTCTTTACGTATGGTGTTTACTGCGTTAACCCCGCACCAATCGAACTCAACAGATGAACCAATCCTATAGGCTCCCGATCCTAATACAATAACCGATTTGTTGTCGTGTTGAAATTCGATATCGTGTTCGGTTCCGTTGTAGGTTACGTACAAGTAGTTGGTCATGGCCGGGTATTCGCCGGCTAGTGTGTCGATTTGTTTAATAAATGGAGTAATGCCCCTGTTTTTGCGGTGATTACGAACAGCCAATGCACTTTGCTGCATTTTTGAGCTTTCCGATTTTAATACCTTTCGGGCAATCTGAAAGTCGGAAAAACCAAGCTTTTTAGCTTTTAAAAGAAGTTCGTCGGGTAATTCTTCAAGCTTATTGAAAGCAATCAGTTCGCAACGTAATTTGTAAATATTTTCGAGTTTATGCAAAAACCATCTGTCGATTTTTGTTTTCTCATATATTTGATCAACTGTGTATCCTTTGTGAAAGGCTTCGGCAATGGCAAAAATGCGTCGGTCGGTTGGGTTTACCAATTCTTCTTCAATAGCATCGATGGTAATCTCGTCGGTGTTGCCAACAAAACCATGCATTCCTAAGCCAATCATGCGTAAGCCTTTTTGTATGGCTTCTTCGAAGTTTCGGCCAATCGACATGATTTCGCCAACCGATTTCATTGAGCTGCCAATTTGTTTCGAAACGCCCGAGAATTTGTTGAGGTCCCAACGTGGGATTTTACAAACAACATAATCGAGCGCAGGTTCGAAACAGGCTGTGGTAACCTGGGTAACCGAATTTTTAAGTTCGTGAAGTCCGTAGCCCATACCCAATTTAGCAGCTACAAAGGCCAGCGGGTAACCGGTAGCTTTCGATGCTAAAGCCGAAGAGCGGCTTAAGCGGGCGTTTACTTCAATAACACGGTAGTCTTCGCTAAACGGGTCGAGAGCAAACTGTACGTTGCATTCGCCAATTACTCCAATACGGCGAATAATGCGTATCGATAATTCGCGTAATTTATGGTATTCTTTATTGGTAAGTGTTTGCGATGGTGCAACAACAATACTTTCACCGGTATGTATGCCAAGCGGATCGAAATTTTCCATGTTACACACGGTTATGCAATTGTCGTATTGGTCGCGTACCACTTCGTATTCAACTTCTTTCCATCCTTTAATCGATTCCTCGACCAGTATTTGTGGTGAGTACGAGAATGCATTACTGGCTCGAATTTCGAGCTCTTCCATATTGGAACAAAAGCCTGAACCAAGTCCGCCTAATGTGTAGGCAGCACGAATGATTATTGGAAAGCCAATTGTTTCGACGGCTGCTATGGCTTCGTCCATATTGGCACATGCAATACTGGCAGGAGTTTTTACATCGATGCTTTTTAGAATTTTAGCAAAAATGTCACGGTCTTCGGTGTCGATTATCGATTGTAACGGAATACCAACCACTTCAACGTTATATTTTTCGAGAATGCCTTGTTGGAATAAGTCAACGCCACAGTTAAGAGCAGTTTGGCCACCAAAAGCGAGTAAAATTCCCTGCGGTTTTTCTTTTATGATTACCTGTTCAACGAAATTTGCTGTTACCGGCAAAAAGTAAACTTTGTCGGCAATCTCTTCCGAAGTTTGAATGGTTGCAATGTTCGGGTTAATAAGTACTGTCTCAACGCCTTCTTCTTTTAAGGCTTTTAGTGCTTGTGAGCCTGAATAATCGAATTCGCCAGCTTCGCCAATTTTTAATGCCCCCGAACCCAGTACAATAACCTTTTTTATATGTGTTTTGAAATTTTTCATTTTTTATTTCTGTTTGCTTTTTACAATGTTTTGAATAAAATCATCGAACAAGAACTCAGTATCGACAGGCCCGCTGGTTGCTTCGGGGTGAAACTGAGTTGAAAAGAAGGGTTTTGATTTGTGTTTGATTCCCTCGTTGGTGTTGTCGTTAACGTTAACAAAAAGCTCTTCCCAGTCGTTGGGCAGGGTGCTGTTGTCGATAGCGAATCCATGGTTTTGTGAGGTAATAAAACAACGGTCGGTTCCTTTTAATAAAACGGGCTGGTTGTGGCTTCGGTGACCGTATTTTAATTTGTATGTACTTGCACCGGCAGCGCGTGCCAAAAGTTGGTTGCCCAAGCAAATGCCCATAATGGGTTGGTCCTTTTGTAGTGCTTTTGCAAGGTTATTAACTGTTGCATCGCAAAGGGCAGGGTCGCCTGGACCATTAGATATAAAAAGCCCATCGTAAGTTTCGTTGCTGAAGTCGTAATCCCATGGAACCCTTTTAACTGTTGCTCCGCGTGAGGTTAAGCAACGTATAATGTTGTTTTTTGTGCCGCAGTCAACCAATAAAACTTTGTAATCGCCATTGCCGTATGTTTCGGGTTTGTCGATACTTACCTTTGCAACAAGGTTTTCGTGGTTGGGATCATAAAAATCGATGGGTTCATTGTCGAACACAATTTTTCCGAGCATCGATCCCTTTTCGCGTAAAATTTTGGTAAGGGCGCGGGTATCGATATCGAAAAGTCCTGGAACATTGTTTGCTTTTAGCCATTCGCCTAAGCTTTCAACTGCATTCCAATGGCTGTGTTCAAACGAATAATCGGATACAATAAAACCCGAAATATGAATTTTATCCGATTCAAAATAATTGTGCACTTTATCGGTTGTGCTTTTTTCGGGCACCCCGTAATTACCAATCATTGGGTAGGTCGATACTAAAATCTGACCGGTGTACGACGGGTCGGTCAAGCTTTCGGGGTAACCAACCATGGCGGTATAAAAAACCACTTCGCCGGCTACCGATTTTTCACTGCCAAACGATTTGCCAACAAACTCGCTTCCGTCTTCAAGAATTAATCTAACTTTTTTCAAGGCTTCAGACATTTTTCAATTTTTTATATAAAAAAAATGCGCCTATCTGCTTGAGCAGTTAAACGCATTTTGCTTCGTGTTTTTATTTTTTTTACAGACTTTGATCACTGCAATTGTTTTTGATATTTAATTCTGCTGCAAAAATATAAAACTTTCTCAAAAAATATCTTGTTGAAATCAAAATAATGAATATTTTTGCATCGTGTTTGTATATTTATACAATTTTAATGAAAGAGCGATTACAACGACATGTTGCTATACGTAAAATAGTAGCTGAAAACAAGGTGAAAGGGCAGGAGCAATTGCTTATGTTATTAAAACATGAAGGATTTGATATGACCCAGGCTACTTTGTCGCGCGACCTGAAAGTGCTGAAGATTTTAAAAAGCCCCGATCCAATGGGCGGGTATTTTTACATGTTGCCGGGAGATCAGATGTTGCAACGCGAAAATTTGAACCTTAGCGGAGGAGCCAATTTTTTGGCCGATGGTTTTTTGTCGATCGATTTTTCATTGAATATTGCAGTGATACGGACTAAGCCCGCTTATGCAAGCAGTATAGCTGCCATAATCGATGCTGCAAACCCATTCGAAATAATCGGAACCATAGCCGGCGACGATACCATTTTTGTTGTTTTGCGCGAAGGGGTTGAGCGTGCCGATGTGTATCAATTGCTTGAAAGGGTGATGCCCAATTTAAAAGGACGTTTGTTTTAAGATTAAAATGAAGGAAAACAGTAACATTAAAGTTATGGTAGCCGGTGATGAGCATACTTGTTATGCCACCGAAATAAACGATACCATTCAGCGTGCCTCCGAAGAGAGGGGTACCGGTATTGCTCGCAGAACCGACGAATACATTATTAAAAAAATGAACGAAGGCAAAGCAATTATTGCCCTCGATGGCGACAAATTTGCCGGTTTTTGCTACATTGAATCCTGGGGACACAATAAATATGTTGCCAACTCGGGTTTAATTGTTGCCCCTGAATACCGTGGAGCCGGTTTGGCAAAACGTATTAAAAAAGAAGCTTTTTTGTTGTCGAGAAAGAAATTTCCCGAAGCAAAACTTTTTGGTTTAACAACCGGTTTAGCAGTAATGAAAATTAACTCGGAGCTTGGATACAAACCTGTAACTTTTTCCGAACTGACCGATGATCAGGATTTTTGGAAGGGTTGTCAAAGCTGTGTTAATTACGATATATTAATGCGAACACAACGTACAAAATGCTTGTGCACAGCAATGATATTTGACCCTTCGTGGGAAAATATTAAAAACGTGCAGGAAGAATCAAAAAACGGTAAGGTTGTTCCATTAAAAAAATGGTTTAGCATGAAACAGCAAGTTGCAGGTTATGCTTCGCCTTTGAAAGCTAAATTGAAATTATTTAAACGAAATTAAAGATAAATGGTGCCGCGTTTTTTTAAGCCAAGGCTAGGTAATTCGCAATTTTAATCTATCTTGAATTGTACTTGCATCGAAGTCGTGTAATTGGTTTTTTTTTCAGAGCAGTACAATAAGCATTGGTATTTGGGTTAGTAAAGTTTATGTTGCGGCACCATTTTTTCATCTTAAATTTGTACCGAATTATATCTTATTTTATCCTGAAAAATATTGAATTATGAGTAACAATAAAGTTGTTTTGGCTTTTAGCGGAGGTTTGGATACTTCGTTTTGTGCAATGTACCTTGCCAAAGAAAAAGGTCTCGAAGTTTACACCGCTATTGCAAATACCGGTGGTTTTAGCAATGAGCAGCTTGAGGTAATCGAGAAAAAAGCATACGAATTAGGTGCTAAAAAACATGTTGCCCTCGATGTAACCAATCAATATTACCAAAAATGTATCCGTTACATGGTGTACGGAAACATACTAAGAAATAATACTTATCCGATTTCGGTTAGCTCTGAACGTATTTTTCAGGCAATTGCCATTATTGAATATGCAAAAGAAATAGGTGCGGCATACGTAGCCCACGGAAGCACAGGAGCCGGAAACGATCAGGTACGCTTCGACCTTACTTTTGATGTATTGGCTCCCGATATTAAAATATTAACGCCAACACGCGACATGGTGTTAACACGTGAGTACGAAATTAACTATCTTAAGGAACACGGCTTTGAAGCCGATTTTAAAAAAATGGAATACTCTATTAATGCTGGCCTTTGGGGTACCAGTGTTGGAGGTAAAGAAACATTAAAGTCGGAACAAACTCTGCCCGAAAGTGCTTATCCAAGCCAGTTAACCGAAAACGGCGAAAAAACAATTAGTCTCGATTTCGAAAATGGCGAACTAATTGCTGTTGAAGGAGTTTTTTACGAAAACAAGGTTGATGCTATAAGTGCACTTGAAAAAATTGCAGCTCCTTGGGCTATTGGTCGCGATATGCACATTGGCGATACAATTATTGGCATTAAAGGCCGTGTTGGTTTTGAAGCTGCTGCTCCTATGATCATTATCAAAGCTCATCAGATGCTCGAAAAACATACACTTACCAAATGGCAACAATACTGGAAAGACCAATTGGGCAACTGGTACGGAATGTATTTGCACGAGGCGCTTTATCTCGAACCTGTTATGCGCGATATTGAAACTTTTCTAGAAAGTACTCAGAAAAATGTTACAGGAAAGGTTTTTGTCAAATTGCGTCCTTATAATTTCCAACTGATTGGTGTCGAGAGCGAAAAAGATTTAATGAAAGCCGACTTTGGTGAGTATGGCGAAGTGAACAAAGCATGGACCGCCGATGATGTAAAGGGCTTTACCAAAATTTTAGGCACCTCGTTAAAAGTATATAACTCGGTAAATAAGGAATTTTAATTCATCAATGATTATTATTTTGGCAATTTGCTTGTTCAAAAATGACCATTGACAAATGATTTCAAAAATGATTAAAGTAGGAATTATTGGCGGAGCAGGATATACCGCAGGTGAGCTTTTGCGCATATTGCTAAATCATCCCGGTGCTGCCGTAAAATATATTCATAGTACAAGTAATGCAGGCAACAAAGTTTCCGATGTACACAAAGATTTGTTGGGCGAAACCAACCTTGTGTTTAGCGGTGAACTGAATTTTGCCAATCTCGATGTTATTTTCCTTTGCATGGGTCACGGAAAATCACTTGAGTTTATAAACGAAAACACCTTGCCCCAAGGGCTAAAGGTTATCGATTTAAGTAACGATTTCAGGTTGAAAGCTAATGCAGGTGAGTTTGTTTATGGTTTGCCCGAAATGAATCGCGAGCAAATTAAAAATGCTGGTTTTATTGCTAATCCGGGTTGTTTTGCTACCGGTATTCAATTGGCATTGCTTCCTTTGGCAGCTGCCGGATTAATTACCGACGAAATTCATGTTAATGCAATTACCGGCTCAACAGGTGCCGGACAAAGTCCTAGTCGTACATCGCATTTCAGTTGGCGAAACAACAACATTTCGGCATATAAAATTTTCAGCCATCAACATTTGGGTGAAATTAACCAGAGCCTTAACCAATTACAGCCAACTTACCAATCGGCAATGAACTTTATTCCAATTAGGGGTAACCATACCCGAGGTATTTATGCAACTGTATATACAAAGTTTAAGGGCTCGTTAAATGAAGCACAAAAAATTTACAACGATTATTATAAAGATGAACCTTTTGTATTTATACTCGACGAAGATCCGGATCTAAAGCAAGTGGTAAATACCAATAAATGCTTTTTAAATTTGGTGAAATACGAAGACAAGTTGTTAATCATAAGTGTTTCGGATAATTTAGTGAAAGGAGCTTCAGGACAAGCAGTACAAAACATGAACCTGATGTTTGGGCTTGATGAAAAAGCAGGCTTATACATGAAACCATCAGCATTCTAATTCAAATAAAACAATGGAACTATTTAATGTTTATCCGCTTTACGATATAGAGCCTGTTAAGGGTGAA
>ERZ795048.1088-NODE-1088-length-25725-cov-6.346397_pt1 | contig 25725 bp, 23 predicted proteins | sample MGYA00375132_ERZ795048 | MGnify/ENA primary metagenome ERZ795048 (study PRJEB30177, sample SAMN05720225) | activated sludge metagenome | isolation source: Anaerobic digester | place: Hong Kong | collected 2014-12-17 ... | reverse complement strand
GATGTAAAATAAATATACTTTAAGGATAATAAATCTGCTTTCTATGCATGCGGCATGGCTGCGAACCGAGAAAATCCGGAGATGTCTGAGGGAGAGCTTTCGGCGTTCCTGTCGCCCTCCGGAACCGGTGAAGAGGCCGCGGGCGAAACTTCCGGTGCTCACGGGAATGGGATCGGCGAAGAAAACCGTGTCCCGGCGGCGCGCTCCTCCGTGCTCGGCAGGAGGGCGGATCTTCGGGATTTTTTCTCCCGACAGGGAAGGCTTTTGGATATATCTGAAAAATGGGGGCGGAATAAAATGGCGCAGTTTACGCAGAAGGCAATCATCCGGACATTTTTGAGCATGCTCGAAGAGACCCCTTTCGATCGGATCACGGTCTCCGCTCTTGTGGCAAGATGCGGCATCAGTTCGAACACCTTCTACTATCATTTTCAAAATATCTATGATCTTCTGAATGCGTGGCTGGAGGAGGAAAAAGAGAAGTACCTGAGCGATCTTCCCAACTGCGACCGCTGGCAGGATCTCGTAAAGGCCCTCCTTTATGATATGAAAAGTCACAAAGCCGTCGTCAACCACGTCCTCAATTCGCTCTCCAGAGATTCTATTGAAAAATATGTCTTTGAATCCTCCGATCAGACGATGTACCGGCTTGTGGCGCAGGTGGCGCCCGATCAGGATCTGCCGGAGGAAAAGCTGCGGGACATTGTCGATTTTTGCCGATATGCATTCCTCGGCTTTTTCCTCAAGTTCATTTGGGGGCATATGGATTTCGATGTGGAGGAATCGGTGGACAGGCTCAGCGTGTTGTTTGAGGATTTTATTCGACAGGCGGTCGAGAATTCCTCAAAGGATATGGAGAAAAATAGCCCAAATCAGGATAAAATCGAAAATCTCTCCTAAAATTGCTGAATTAAAGCAGTTTCTCCTGTTTTCAGAAGAAACTGCTTTTTTCTCTGTGGTATTTTGGACCGAAAAAATTATACTCAGGGTTGGTAAACCTCATTTCCGATTCCCGACGAAACATGGCTTAAAGGAGGCTTTTGTGATGAACGTGTCGGATAAGGCAAAGGATTTTGCAATGAAACAGCTTCTCAACTATCTGGATAAGGACCCGGATAACAATATTCCGAAGGTCCTTGAGTGGTTTGAGAAGTATGATCGGGAAGGCGGTGTGGCCGATCAGATCCGTGGAATCAAGAAAGCCATCCGTGACCCGAACAACAACTGGTCCAAGCTCCTCCGGAGCCTCTGGACCGATATCGACGACGGGCAGCGCCGGGTTCTGGTGGAGAATTTCGCCATCAAGGGCACGATGATCGGCACGCCGATGTCCGCAAAACTTCAGGAAAAATACCACTGCAATATTCCGTGGGCCATTCTGATGGATCCCACTTCCGCCTGCAACCTGCATTGCACCGGCTGCTGGGCGGCTGAGTACGGCAACAAGCTGAACCTCACCTTCGACGAGCTGGACGACATCATCCGTCAGGGCAAGGAGCTCGGCACCTATGTCTACATCTATTCCGGCGGCGAGCCGCTGGTCCGCAAGGACGATATTATCAAACTCTGCGAAAAGCACAGTGACTGCAGTTTCCTCGCCTTCACAAACGGCACGCTGATCGACGACGCCTTCGCCGACGAGATGCTGCGCGTCAAAAACTTTGTCCCCGCGATCAGCATCGAGGGTTTTGAGGAAGCAACCGATTACCGCCGCGGCAAGGGCACCTACCAAAAGGTGATCGAGGCCATGAAGCGGCTGAAGGAACGGAAGCTTTTGTTCGGCATCTCCTGCTGCTACACCAGCAAGAACACCGAGGTCATCGGCAGCGAGGCATACTTCGATTCCATGATCGACATGGGCGCAAAGTTCGCATGGCTGTTCACCTATATGCCGATCGGAACCGATGCGGTGCCGGAGCTGATGGCTACGGCCGAGCAGCGTAAATTCATGTATGATCAGATCCATAAATTCCGCCAGACCAAGGCGATCTTCACCATGGACTTCTGGAACGACGGAGACGCGGTGGGCGGCTGCATCGCCGGCGGGCGCGGCTATATGCACATCAACGCAAACGGCGACATCGAGCCCTGCGCGTTCATCCACTATTCCGATTCCAACATCCGGGAAAAGACGCTTCTGGAGGCCTATCAGTCCCCGCTGTTTATGGCCTATCGCGTCCGTCAGCCGTTTAACGAGAATATGCTCCGGCCCTGCCCGGTGCTCGATAACCCCGGCCGCCTGACGGAAATCGTCGATATCTCCGGCGCCCATTCCACAGATTTGAAGAGCCCGGAAAAAGCCTGTGATTACTGCAACAAATGTGTCTATGCCGCAGCGAAATGGGCTCCGGTCGCGGACGAAATCTGGGACTCCCTGCCGAACAAAAAAGGTGTCTGCTATACCGGCAAGATGAAAAAAAAGTCCTGAGGGGGCGTCGGCATTGAATGACTTCTTTACCTCCGAATCGGTGACGTGCGGCCATCCGGATAAAATCTGCGACCGAATCGCCGACCGTATTTTGGATCGTCTCCTCGAGCAGGACCCGGATTCCCGGGTGGCCTGCGAAGTGACCTGCGCAACGGATCAGGTCCATATCTTCGGAGAAGTCACCTCCCGGGCGAACGTCGACTATGAGGCGGTTGCCCGGCATGTGATCGAAGAGACCGGATATACCTCTCCGGGGCACGGTTTTGACGCAGAAAGCTGCGCCGTCCTCGTGGATCTGCACGAGCAGTCCCCGGACATCGCGCGGGGCATCAGCCGGGGAACGGAGGCGGAACTTCTGGACAGCGGCGCAGGCGATCAGGGCATGATGTTCGGATTCGCCTGCCGGCAAACGGAAAACCTGATGCCTCTGCCCATCGAGCTTGCCCATTCCCTTGCCAAGCGGCTGGAACATGTGCGCAGGGTCGGAGAGCTTCCTTATCTTCTGCCGGATGGAAAGACGCAGGTGACGGTGGAATATGAGGACGGCGTTCCAAAACGGATTGCGGACGTCATCGTCTCCACCCAGCACTGCGAAGGGATCGATATCGCGGCTCTGCGCGCGGATGTCGCCAGCCATGTGATCTATCCGACGCTCCCTTCCGCTTTGGTGGATGAGAGCACGCAGTTTTTCATCAATCCTACTGGGCGGTTTGTGATCGGCGGGCCGGCCGGAGATTCCGGGCTGACCGGCAGAAAGCTGATCTCCGATACCTACGGCGGCTACGCAAGGCACGGCGGCGGCTCCTTCTCCGGAAAGGACGCAACTAAGGTCGACCGGAGCGGCGCCTATATGGCGAGATACGTCGCCAAAAACATCGTCGCCTCCGGTCTCGCGGAGACATGCGAGGTGCAGTTGAGCTATGCCATCGGCCTCTCCGAACCGATCTCCGTTCGGATTGATACGTTCGGAACCGAAAAAGTTGAAAAAGACCGTCTTTATAAGGCCGTGCTGAACGCGGCGGATCTGCGTCCCGCCGCCATCATTCGGAAATTCGGCCTGACCGACCCGATTTTCTCAAAGGTATCCTGCTACGGGCATTTCGGAACCAACGCCAGCAGAATGCCTTGGGAACGCACCGATCTTTCGATCACGGTCTGACCCAAAAGGCCGCCCCGGAACACCGGACCCGGCCGCGTCGGAAATATCCTGTTTTCCCCCGCCCACATCATAGAAGACAGAAAACCCGCGTGCAGCCGTTTTGACTGTGCGCGGGCTTTCTGTTTCAGATAAAAAATACGTTTCGGAAGCCGGATGCCGAGGCAGGGTTTTCGGCCGCGCCGGATGAATCCGCGCTCCCCTGCACGGATCGTTTAATAAACGGTGTGATGGCAGTGGTACCGGTTCTGGAGACAGACACGGAGCGCAGGCTCCAGCAGACAGAGCAGCAGATCCCGCTCGAATACGCCGTGATATTTCTGCGTATCCGTCGTCACTTTAAATAAAATATATTCCATGTCCTTGTGCCTTTCGCTGTCATAACACTCCTCGCAGGAAAACGAACGGATTCCGGCGGTATCCAACACAAGACTGTCCGGGTACCTCTCCAGAAGCGTGCTGAGCGGAATCCCGCGCATGCTTTTCGCGTAGGGATGAAACGCCAGAGCAACCGCCGTCTCGCGCAGGGCAAATTTCGGCGGAGGAGGCGCCTCCTGCAAAATCCGCTCCAAAAGAGCCTCATCGATGCGGAGAAAGACGCAGCGCTCCCGGTCCATCCAAAGCACCGCGGGGTGTTTCTTGATAAGGCCGTCCTTGAGATAGCAGGCGGCAATTACCGGAATCCCCGTCTCATCCGCCGTGGCCTTCTTCGGTTCGTTTCCGGAGACCGGATATCCGCAGGCCTCGCAAAAATGCGCGTTTTCGGCGATCGGATGACCACATTTCATACAAAACATCAGGCCATTCCCCTTTCTTCCAGCTTTTCATCATTAAGTATAAAGTCGAAAAGCAATTTTCGGCGCGGCGAAGGTTTCGGTCTCACCGCGGGCGAGGCCGGCCGCCGACACGGAAAACCGCCGATTTCACGGGTTCGCGGAGATTCCAAGGATCTTCCATTCGCCGTTTTCGGCTTGCATGCTGAAAAAGCGCACAATTTCGCCCTCCTCCCAGAGGCCGGGCTGCGCGTCGGATTTGAGTTCAAGCGACAGCGTGCATTTATAGCTTTCAAAGGTATCACTCCAAGAATCCGTCAGGAATTCCTCCGTTTTCTCCAGCGAAACCGACTCGATCCCCTCAAGAGAGGAGATCCACATCTCCCGGCTCTGTGAATTCCCGACCGTATTTTCCGACATCAGCGCCAGCGCCTCTTCCGTCTTTCCCTGATTGAGCAGCTCAAAGAAGTCGCCGATTACCTCCGTCGCATCTCCGGACGGCTTCTCCTGACCCGCCAGCATCTGCGACGGATCGATCGAATTGTCGTTCTGATCCCGGATGTCGATCAGCTCTCCGGTGAGGCCGTCAACCGCATAGCAGTAGGCGGCATCGGAGGTCGGATAATCGAATTCCCAGATTGCTCTTCCGTTCCATTCCTCGGTATAATGCTCAACATTATAGGCGATGAGCACGTTCATCGGATGCTCAGGCATGCCGTTCTCCAGCGCCGTCTGTGCCGCGTCCCTCATGGAGACGCCCGGCCGGTCCTTCGGGAGTGCATCCGGAATATCCGTCTCCCGCGTCTCGTAGCTTTCCTCTGAGGCGCTTACCACTGCGCCGTTCTTAATATCCACGGAGAAACAGCGGTCATCGGACGCACAGGCAAACATCGCAATCCACTCGCCCGCGAGGTCGTTCTCGGCCCAGCCCGCGTCGAGGGTGGCGGGCACGGGCTGCAACCCCCAAAGCACGGCGTCGGAGCGCCATTTTACAGCCTCACCGTATGCCAGCTTCGCGGCTTCAATCGAGGTCAGAAGACTCGCGGCTTCGGAGTTCTGTGAAAAATCCCCTTCCTGCGCGGTATCCGACTGCGCGGGTCCGACGCCCTCCTCAACGGGCGCCGCCGTCTCCTCATCCGCCCCGCCACATCCGGCGATCAGAATTCCAATCAGAAGAACCGTCATAATTAAGCAAAGATACTTGCGTTTCATAAAGTTGCCTCCTTTAAAAACGCGTCCCTTCATCCCCACAATCCGGGCGCTGTGGCAAAATATGCCATTTATATTCTATCCGCATAAAATCGGCAAATCAAGAAGAATCTTCCTTTAAAAGGATTTTTTCTTGTTTTTTCCGCAGGGCATGTCTCCGGCGCACAGAGACGGCAAAAAACGCCGGATATGCCCTTTGTCCTCGCCGCATTTTTGAAAAAGAAAGACCCCGGAACGATGATCCCGGGGTCTTTCGCGTTTTATTTTTTGGAGTTTCGCCATTCGGTGATTCCCACGCAGGTCATCATCGCGACCGGAAAGATCAGCCAGCCCGGATGCCTTGCGCCCCAAAGAAACCCGATCGCCAGATAGGCCACTGTGGTCAGCGGCATGACGGCGGCCCAGATCCAGCCGTTTCGCTTGTCGTCCTCCATCTCCTTGAGATGGGAAGCATTGTCGGCGATGATTCCCTCGGCGTTCAGCGCCGAACCCGCATAAATAAATAGGAAAACGGAGAACGCCCACACCAAGGGAAGGAGAGCCCCCACCCATTCCGAAGCGGCCGACGTCAAGCTGTCGACCAGCACGTTCGCGGCAAAGCTCGCGATGATGGCCGCGATGCCGAGGACGATCAGCAGACCGTATCGTTTGCGGCGCACCGCATTGGCGTTCCGGAATTCCTTGAGAAAGGCGGAATCGAAGGCCAGCGGCTGTGTCTCCAGCTTCTCATAACGCTTCGGGCGAAACCCCTGCGCAACCAGAATGCCGATCCCTGCCGCCGCCCCCAACAGGAGCAGGACGTTGCCGAAACTGCCGCCGGGAATCGAGGGAAAGACCAAGGAGGAGATGATAACCGCGACGCCGATGCCGATATAGAATGCGCCCTGCCGCTTGGAAAGGAGAAATCCCTCCACCATCTCCCGGCTGGCATAATAGCCCGTCTCTTCCTCCGCGGACGCTTCTTCATGTTCTTCTTTTAAAAGGTAGTCGAGGGATACATTGAACAGGCTGCTGATCTGCATGAGCTTCTCCGTCTCCGGAAATCCCTGCCCGTTCTCCCATTTGCTGACGGCCTGACGGGAGACGCCGAGCCGGTCGGCCAGATCCTCCTGAGACATGCCGTTCTCTTTTCGGATGTTTTTTAGTTTCTGATAGAATTCCATACTATTCACCTCGAAAGCATCGTACCGGAAAACCGGGTGGAAGACCACCAGGTTCGCTTTGCTTTTCCGCAACTTTCGGTTGCAACTCCGCCATGAAGTCGTCTTATCTTTATCATACAGAACTTTTCGGCAAAAAACAAACCCTTTTCTTTCTTAGGGGTAATTTTGATCCGCATGGCCGGCATGGACCAAAGGCATGTAAATTCCCCGGAGTTTTTTATAATACGATACCCCCGGTTCGGACGAACCGGGGGTATCGTATGCATGCTTGAGGAAATGAGAGGTACTTACTCCTTGCCTTTCGAATATGAAAAAGACGTTTCGGCCCGTTTTTTCTTTCCGCAGCCTCGTGATTCCGGGCGGCTCGGGGAAACCGCCCGCGAGGATATCTCTTTACGGCAGAAATTCGGTTCCGGAGGTCCGATTCATCTTATCTGACGACGACGGTTCTTGTCGTCGTTACGGTGGCGCCGTGGCTGTCGGTCACGGTATACGTCACCGTATATCTGCCGGCGACCAAGGTATCGACGGTGCTTACCGTGACGATGGAGGCGGTCAGGTCGCCGTCCTCGGAATCTTTGGCGGTCGCTCCTGCATCGATATAAACAGATCCCACCTTGATCGTAACGGTTCTTTTGCCTTTTAATCTGAGAACCGGCTTCGTATTGGCCTTGACGATCACGGTCCGGGTCGTTTTGGATGTGCCGCCGTTGGAATCCGTGACGGTGTAGGTCACCCGATAGGTCCCGACCTTCTCCGTATTGACGGTGCTCGTCGTGACGATGGCGGCGGTCAGATCGCCGTCCTCGGCATCCGTGGCGGTCGCCCCGGCGTCGACATAGTCCGTGCCGACAACGATCCTGACCGACGATGAGCCGTTCCGCTTGATGACCGGTCTCGTATTGGATTTGACGGTGACGGTGCGCGTGACCTTGGCCGTTCCGCCGTTGGAATCCGTGACGCTGTATGTAATTCTGTATGTCCCGGTTCGGGTCGTCCTCACGGTGCCCGTCGTGACGATGGAAGAGGTCAGATCGCCGTCCTCGGCATCCGTGGCGGTCGCCCCGGCGTCGACATAGGTTGAGCCGACAACGATCCGGACCGACGATGAGCCGTTGAGCGTGATGACCGGTTTGGTATTTGCCGCGACAACGACGGTTCTTGATTCCTCCGCCCCGTTTCCGGCGGCATCCGATACCGAGTAGGTGATGGTATAGGTTCCGGTTCTGGTCGTCCTTACGGTACCCGTCGTAACGATGGAGGCGGTCAGATCGCCGTCCGTCTCGTCATACGCCGTGGCGCCCGCGTCGGTGTAGGTGCTGCCTACGATGACCTTCACGGTGCTGCTGCCGTTGAGCGTGATGACCGGAGGCGTCGTATCGACCTCTCCGCCGGCTTCTCCGCCGGCCTCTTCGCCTTCACCCTCTTCAGGATCTTCGTTTTCGCCGCCCAGTTCCTCCAGTGCGGCGCCATAGTCGACGCAGCCGTATCCGTAGTATGGATCCCATCCGGACCTGCCGAGATCCGCGGCCGTCGTCTCCATGAGGCTCTCGACCTCATCCGGCGAGAGAGAGGAATCGACGCTCAACAGCAGAGCGGCCAGCGCCGAGACATAAGGCGTGGAGAAGGAGGTTCCGGAGCCCCGGGCATAGGTCGATGCTCCGCCGGAGCAATAGGTGCTGCAAACATCCGTGCCGACGGCCACAAGATCCAGCTCGCTGCCGTAGCAGGAATAGGAGGCAAAACTGCCGCTTGAATCTACCGCGCCGACGGCGACGGCATTTTCGCAGGCTGCCGGGTAGTTGACGGCATCGGCCGAGTTGCCGGAAGCCGCGATGACCACGACGCCCGCTTCATATGCGTCGTTCACGGCCTGCTGAAGCGCCGCGGACTCTCTCGTTGAGCCGAGGCTCATGCTGATGACATCCGCGCCCTCTTCCACGGCATACTGAATGCCTAAAATGATCGTGCTGATATAGCCCGCGCCGGAGGAATCCAAAACCTTGATCGGCAGAATCGAACATTCCGTGGCGCCGGCGACGCCCTGTCCGTTATTGATACCGGCCGCAATGATGCCCGCACACATGGTGCCGTGCCCGTTGTCGTCCGAAGGGTCGCTGTCGTTGTTGACAAAGTCGTAGCCGGAGGAAAGAATCTGTCCCGCCAGATCGGGGTGATCGAAATCGGCGCCGGTATCGAGCACCGCGACGACAATATCGGAACTGCCCTTGGAATACGTCCATGCCTCCGTGATGTTCATCAAGTCGAAAGCGGCGGCCTGATAAGTTTCAAAATAGGAATCGTTGGGCGACGAGCACATGACGACTTCGTAGTCCGGCTCGGCGTATTCGACATGACTGTCGCTCATGAACTGCTCGACCAGCTCCTCCGTGGAGACGTCCTCTTCCGGAACAATAATATAGGAGTCGGAATCGATTTTTTCCGCTTCCGCCGCCTCAAACTGGTCGTTGACCCTGCGTTCCGTCGTCGTCGACGTGCCGTCCCTGTATTTTACGATGATCTGCTCATCGCTCTCCCCTTCGGCGGAATCCGTGTTGACGCCGAGATCATAGATTTTGTTGATCCGCGGCGATGCGAGCGCCACAGTCCCTTGGGAAAGAAGCAGAACGGCCGCACAAAAAAGCGCAGTCAGTTTTTTAAACGGCATAAAAAAACTCCTTTCAGCCTATGACAGCTAAAAAGAGCCCGGTCGATCGTATGCGATCCATCCCTTGCAACTGGCTGGCATGGCGGAAACCCGCCGAAGCCCCTTTAGCTTTGCGTCATCATCTTTTAATGATTTTGCCCCGATATAAAATTTTCGTTCTGCTCCGGTTCGGCCCGGAAAGCGGCTGGCCGCCCTTCGAAGCACTCGGAGAAAAATCGATTTTTCTATGAAATAACAAATCCGAGATTTGCCATTATCTTACCATATTAAAATGGAAAATAAAAGAGGTTTTTGAAATTTTATAAAATTTTATTAACTTTTTTGAGAAAACATGCGGCAGTTTTTGAAAATTCATATGGATCCGCACCGAGAGATCGAATCGGAACCATGGAGCCGACCCGCTTTAAAATCATCTTGCCGCGGCGCTTTCGGGCTCTCCGAAGGACGGTCGGAAGAAATTTTTGTACCGTATTCACGGCGGCGGAATGTCTCCAAAATTGCCGCCGGGCCGCATTCTGGCGGCGCAGGCTTGCTTTTTTCCGCCGCTTATGATATGGTAGAGAAAAGAAAACCGAATACGAAAAAAGAACCGTCTATCAGAAGGGCTTTTGGTATTGCGCCACGCGGCGTTGTATGAAAAGCCCTTCTTTTTTTGCAAAAGGGAAAGAAGGACTCCCCGGCATCCGTATTCGGACAAAACCATCTGAAAAAAGAACCGTCTGTGCAAAAGGCAAGGAAGGGCTTTTTTACTATTTTTACTGCGAGGTAAGCGTATGAAAAAAGTCGATTCTGTTTCTTTGCGTACGGAAATTCGCCCGCGCGACATGGAACGGCTGATCGAATGGATGGAAAACCCGGATGTCACATGCTATCTGAACGAGGACGACCATGTGACCGAGGAGCTTCGGCAGATGCTGCTGACCGTGCCCGCGCCGATGCTGGCATTTCATCTCAACCGCCGGGGTCGATTCTCTCTGGTCTGCGATATGGAGGACAACGCCATCGGTTTTGTAAAACTGAAGGAACTGTCGGAACAGGATACCTATGAAATTGTCATCGTGATCGGCGAAGAGAACCTGTGGGGCAGAGGATACGGCGCCGGAGCCGTACATATGGCCTTAAGCCGGGCCTTTCTGGAGTGGCACGCCCGCAAGGTGATCGCCAGAATCCATGTAAACAACCGCCGTTCCATCCGGATGATGTGCTCCTGCGGCTTCACCCGTGAGCACGACGGCACGCCGCTTTCCCGTTATGGGCTGACGATGGAGACCTATCTGCGGAAATGAGCCGGAGAGCCGCCGGTCCTGCCGGCAAAGACGGCGGATGCCTATCAAAGAGAAACCTCCTTTTCATAGTGGAAGACCGTCGGGTTGGCACCTGAAACATGCCGCCCGGCGGTTTTCCGTCGTGATGATTTCAAGGCCCTTTTCTTTTGCGAAGATGAAAAGGATCGAACTCGCTGCCTCCTGAATGCCATTTTCGAAGATAACGTTTTAAAGGGTCCTCCGGCGTGCTCATCCGCCCTTTCTCATGCCCCCGTTTTTTTGTTCGCATCTCCGTTTTCCGGTGCTCAAATCCGGGATTCCGGCAGAGATCACGCCAACCTGAAAAATCGGAATGAATACGTAGCGGAACAAACCCGCCGTTCATCTTAAATGACCTTCCCTGTCTTATCCCGCGTGCCTTACGACATTCCAATTTTTTAAATCAAATGAAATTGCCGGCTTTACCCAATTATCTAAATATCGGCATAAAAAACGAAATCCTTTAAAAGGGTATAATAGGCAAAAATACCTCCATATAATGTGGAAAAGATGCTTATGGAGGCTGTTAGATGACAACATCATTTGATTCATCAAACGCGCCGGACGACAGGCCTTTTCCGCCATGCCCTCCCGGCTCGCGAGGACCGTCGGGCCCGCCCGGGCTGTGTGGTCCGGTCGGTTTGGCCGGACCGCCGGGGCCTCTGGGAATACCGGGGAGCCTGAACGGCACGGCCGCGTGCTTTGTATATGCTCAACTCGTCCATCTTCTTGAGCAGTTGATTGCGTATTATCCGGGAGTGGAGATTCATGTATTTTCCATGGGGAATACGCCATGGGAACTTATTGGAGTGCCACAAAAAATTTATGTCTCAACGGAAGGAACTTACGGCGGGCTTCTGATTATGAAAAAGGAAGGCATAGAAGATGTCGCCGTTCCGATCAACAAAATCGCGCTTTTACAATTTAAAAACGGGGCTGTGACCTATAATCCGGCCATTACCTATCTCCCAAAGCCGGATTTCCCTCCCGGGTGCGATAAAAATATTCTTACCGCAATTTATGAATTCGTACCCACGTTACCCAAAGATGGATTAATTATTAATATCGGCACAAAACTGACGCTTTATGGTCGCATCTACTATATGTATTTAAACCAGTATGGTCTGATTGTCACCGCCGACAATCACGGTAATAATCCGTCTTTTATACCGGTAACTTATATGACCAGCATCGGCTACATTATGCTTTAAAACGCGTCCACCGACTCTATGGGCCCCTCTTATCCGTCGGCGCAGGACAGGTAAGCATTCATAATTTCCCTCAATCCGAGACCGCTCAGAACGAAAAGCCAAAATCCGTTCCTCTCATGTTCGCCGAATTCTCCGGCGGCCTTACTTGGCCGATTTTGCTTTGATACCGGCAAAAACGTTTTCAAATCATGTGATAAGGATTCTTATGGAGGTTTTTAGATGGCAGCATCATCCGATTTATTAAAAGCAGCGGACGACAGGCCTTTTCCGCCATGTCCTCCCGGCTCGCGAGGACCGGCAGGCCCGCCGGGGCCGCGTGGTCCGGTTGGCCCGTCCGGGCCTCAGGGAGTACCGGGAAGCCTGAACAGCACGGCCGCGTGCTTTGTACTCGCTCAGCTTGTTCATCTTTTTGAGCAGTTGATGGATTATTATTCGGACCGGTACATTTCTTTTTTTATCCCAGGAACAAGCCCTTGGTTAATGAAAGGCAAAGTACAGCAAATTTATGTTTCAACGGAAGGGACTTACGGCGGTCTTCTTGTCATAGATACTGAAGATGGAACATATATTGGTGTTCCGATCAGCGCAATAGCGGCTTTAAAGTTTGATGACCCGACCGTAGAATATAATAATAGCATTACCTATCTCACAAAGCCGGATTTTCCGCCCGGCTGTGATACCAATATCGTTACGGCAATTTATGAATACGTGTCCGCAATACCCGGTGATACGGCTGTAACATTAGCTGTCGGCTCAGAAACTTACGCAACGTCTTTCATCCCGAGTTTGGTCTATTTAAACAAGTATGGTCTGATTGTACTGGCCAACGAAGACGGAACCAACCCGGTTTTCGTACCGGTAACCTATTTGGCCAGCATTGCTACGAATACGACAACGTGAGAAGAAACGGAATCGGAAAGCGCCCCGCCGGCCAAAACATAAATAGATGAAGAAAGAAATCGCCCTTTGGAAGTTTAGGCTTCCGGAGGGCGATTTCTATTTATACCGCTTTCCCGAGCGTCGGTTTTCCTTCCGCATCCGGTTTTATGCCGAACCCATGCATGAACCTGAAGCGCAGTCGGGGTGCCGCGCCCAATCGATTTATATACTCGTCTCGGCAGCAGGGGACAGTGCGGGATTTATCGGGCATATGGTCACATAAAAGTCCGGTTTGGCCGAGCCCGCCATCCATAACATGATCGAAAGTCTTGGCCGACGGAGGCAAGGGGTTAGAAAAGCGTTGGAACTGCCCTTAAAATTCCTTTTTTGGCAAAAAAAGAAAAACCCCGAAATCGTGATGATTTCAAGGTTTTTCTCTGGTGGAGACATACCAACCAAATCCGAACCAAACGCCTCCTCAATATCCTTTAGGGTGATCGTCTGTGTACCGCCTTTGAAGTTGTAGGTAAAGACCAACCTATCATCAAAGACATATATTGAGTTTACAAAGGTGTCGATAATGCGCCGTTGGTATTCGCGGCTGTTTACATCGCCGTACTTGAACTGACTGATCCAATTCACAACCAGCTCTTTTGAGTATCGCTGTCTTTGTAGCTGCGCCTGCAAAATGCTGACCTCTAAATCGGATTTTTGCGCTTCCAATTCTTCCAGTCGCGCCTTTGTCGATGCAGTGATGATGCCCTGCTGGATGGCGTTCAGCATATTCTCAATGCCTTTTTCAGCATCCGCAAGCTGCTGACGCAGAACGGGGAGCATCGTGTCCTCGCGGTCTTGCATGGCAACAAGGTCATTCGCGATCCTGTCGATTTCCTCGTCCCGTAATACGCGGTTGACGGTCATGAGGACTGCGACGCGCTCTATCCAGTTTTTCTTGACCGCCTTTTTCGTACAACCTTTCTTCCTCTTGGCGTTGCCGCATTTGTAGTAGTAGTGCACTTTCTTTGTGCGGCTCGTTCCGCTTTCACCCACCATCATACGCTCGCATTGGCCGCAGAACAATTTGGTAGTCAACAGGAACTCATCTTCTGCCTTTGCCCTTGCCGGGGCGCGCTTATTTTTCTCCATGCGCTGCTGTACCCGATAAAACAGATCTTCCGGCACAATGGCGGGAACGCCGCCCGGAATGATAACATCCTGATACTGATACTCGCCTATGTATTTGCGGTTTTTCAGCAAAGCGTTAAAGCTGTTCATGGAGAACGGACGGTTACGCTTCGTTTTCAGATTGCGGCTGTTCAAATCATCAACGATGGAGCGCACCGTCTCGCCTTCGGAATATCGCTTGAAAATCTCCACTACAAGCGGCGCGGTCTGCGGGTCGATGATTAGCTTCTGCTCGTCGCCCAACAGGTAGCCGAGAGGAATACCGCCGCCGTTGTTCTTGCCCTTGAGGGCGTTTTCCTTTTGTCCACGATGTATCTTTACAGACAATTCGGCGGAGTAATACTCGTTCATGCCCTCAAGCATGGATTCGAGAATAATGCCCTCCGGCCCGTCGGATATGTTCTCTTTGGCCGAAACCACTTTCACGCCGTTTTGTTTCAAAACGTGCTTATAGTGTGCGCTGTCATAGCGGTCGCGGGAAAAGCGGTCGAGTTTCCAGACAAGAACCACATCGAAAATGCCCTTGGCGCTGTCTTTGATTAAGCGTTGAAACTCCGGGCGGTCCGCAGTTTTCGCGGAAAGAGCGCGGTCAATGTATGTGCCGATAATTGTGATGCCATTGCGTTCCGCATACTCGTTACATTCGCGGATTTGTCCCTCGATGCTTTCTTCTCGCTGGCTGTCGGAGGAATACCTGGCGTAGATGACTGCTTTCATTTGTCCTCACCTCCCGGCTTGTCCTTCTCATCAGTAGCTTCACCGACCAACTCTATAACATGGGTGAAATCCATCGCATTTTTTGCTGTGATTACCGGTGTCCCCGTATCTGCTTCAATGGCTTTTCGAGCGTCTCCGGCAACCTTGCCGCCACGCCTTGCTATGCACTGGTTTTCAGCTAATCCTTGAGGGTCATGCGCTTTAGTTAGTTCTGTGGTTGTAGCCTCGGCAAGCATATTCAGCACAAGCTCCAGATCACTCATGTTATCGCGCAGATTTTCTTTTCTCAAACCCTTGAGATTTTTATATTGTCTGGTGTTCATGCCTGCCCATGCTCTTGTGATTTCGTCGGTTAAAATCGCATACTCGCGGCCCTTCTCTATGCCGTGTGAATCCCATTGGGCGGTTAAGTCATTACGAACGCGGATGGACATTAACCGTTGGTGAATCCATTCCTCGCTGTAACCCTTTTTCAGATAGGTTTCAAGCGCACGGTCAATCGCCAGCTCCGGGTCAATGGTTTCATCTATGCGTTCTGCGCCGACTTGCGCCAGCCACATTTTGAAAGGTTCTGCTTTGGGCGAAGGTATCGACTGAATGATACGCAACAGCCCTTTCGTGTCGGCGGCTTGTATTTTTCGCTTTTTGCCGTCAGCGGCAATCATCTCAACCGGGGTACAAATTGTACCCCACTTGCTTGCAAGTTCTGGGTCGCGGGAGCGCATTTTCTTTATATACTGTTTGGGGTCAGCGCTGTCGGTGAGCGCCTGAACGACATCCGAAACGGAGAAAAACCATTCCTCTTTTTTTGCATCCCATGCGGTGCGGATTGGCTTCTCATCATAGATTTGCAGCTTGTTGCTCTCGCTCATGTTTCCACCTCCCCAAGCATTGCGATAATTGTCTTTTTGAGTTTGTCGTTCATGGGAGAATTCGGGTCGAAGCACATCTCCACAAACTGCTTCATTTCTTTATTATCTTCAAGCACTCTCGGTTTGAATTCATACAGCTTGCCTTGCGGCTTGTCTGTCCGGCAGCAGAGGTAATCCATAGAAACATCAAAATAATCTGCATACCAAAGCAAGGTCTTGAGCGGCGCGGCAGAATACCCGGTTTCATAGCGGTTGATGGTCGATTGCGTCATGCCCGCCAGTTCACCCAGCTTTGCCTGTGATACACCCAAGCCTTCGCGCAACTTTCGCAATCTGTCGCCTGTTTCACTCAAAATGTCCGCCCCCTTTTCATTCATTATATTCTAAATATGATTGTGCGTCAATCCATAATTAGAATATTTTGCATTGATTTTATCGGAATGAAATCAATGCGTCGGCTGTGCACAGCCGACAATAAAAAGAGAAGGAATATCTGCCAAATGGATGGGCAGATATTCCTTCTCTTTTTACGGGTTTTGAGGATGGGGCGCACAAGCAAAAATGCGAAGTGTGGCCACATTCCGATAAAACCGTTGGGGTATCCAAAGGGGGGCAGGGCCTCCCTTTGGCACACAACCTTTGGAACAAAGGTGTAGTGTGTTATACCTGCTGCCACGGCTGACGGGTAAAATGAGGGTGTCGCATGATGGACACACTCCTTTTGCTCGGCAGGAAAGCGGACAGGTTTTTGCGAATGGTAATGAGCAAAAAGCCTGTTCGCTTTCAGAGAGTGGTAGCGGGTATACAATGACGCAGTCAAGTATGCATACATCTGGTTAGCAATTCTATTCGGTGACTATTATCATTATTTTAAATGTCTTTGAATCGACATCGTTTGTAAAAGTAATAACATTAATTCCTTCGGCTCTTGGATTTATTGTCATGGTCGTTGATCTAGACCAGTTATCGTTGTCAAACGATACTCCGGCAACAAGAAAACTGGAGTATGAAGTTGATACGGTTCCGCCGTTGCTCCAGTATGCAGTTAATGTAAACTTCCGATTTGTTTCGCCTTTTCTTACGAGTATGATACTGTCGCTTGACTTAAAATTATCTGCTGCATAACCTATGTTGCCACGGCTTAGAAAGGAACAAATCTCATCATAGTATTCAGCCTTATCTTCCAATCCAGCAATCTTGCTTTTTTGTGTCGCAATAGTAGATCCCTGTGTGGAAATAGTTGAATCTCTGGCTTCTATTTGTTGCTCTAAATCAGATATTGTCGCATCATTGCTAACATACTGATAGATATTTAATCCGGTAAGCGCAACAAATACAATTAACAATGCTATTATGCCAACAATTCTTTTGGGAAACCTAAAGAATTGTTTTCCACAAGAAGAGCATTTTTTTGTATCTGTGTCAATGAGCCCACCACAGAATTTGCAAAACTTCTTTTTGTGATTATCAACAGGTGTTTCATTTGGAGTTGCCTTCAAACCGCTGATGTCGAGAGTTGGCGCAGTATCATGATTCTCTGGCACAGCAGCGCTGCTGGCAGATTCGCTTTCTTTTTGCGGCGGAAGAGCATCCTCTATATCAGATGCGGTTGAGGACTCTTGACTTGGTTGCTGCACATCTGCTGAATCCGGCAACTCTGCAATTGGTATATCGGGTACAGCGATGTTTTCATCAGCTACATATAACTTACTACCACAATACTGGCAGAATTCGCTGTCGTCCGGTAGTGCATAACCGCATTTTTGGCACTTCACATACATCACTCCTTCACTATCGGTACGCCGCACTTACTACAAAACTCACTGCCTGCGATCAGTTCACAACCACATTTCCGACAAAACCTGATTGGAGGTTTTTCTTCCTGTACTGGGGGCGTTTCAGTTTTATCATTGGCTTCCAATGAGATATCAGAACCCATTACTTGACTTGTCTGAGATGTAGAGGTCTTGGTGTAATCAAATACCTGAAATCCCTCTAAAACGCCACGACTCTTCAATGTCTTAAGTCCAGAGGCGGAGAACACCCATGTCCACAAAAGGTAGGGGGCACCAGAGGATGGCTCACCGTTTATTGCAATAAACAGTATCATCACCAGGGCATTGAAGCAATAGCAAAGCACATTGTACTTTCTTTTAGTGATGGCTTTCTTTCGTGTTCTTACAAAAATCAGCGGAAACGCACCGTATGCTACCAAGGTTACTACAAGCGAAACCAGAATAACCGGAACGTATGCCGCAGGGCCTTGCTCAAATAATTCATAAGACATCTTTTGCTCCCCCTCTTAATTATTCTTTGGTTGTAGGAATTTTCGTTCCGCACTTATTGCAGAACAGACTGCCCGTCATAAGTTTGTTGCCACATCGATGGCAAAAAGAGACCGGATCACTACTTGGCACTTCTGGTTGTTCAGTCAAAGATGCTGTCGTCGGCTCGACATCAGGCTCTTTTGTTGGGAACCCCGGAGGAATAACTTCTTTTGCTATTTCCTGTGGAGTCTCTGGTACTGTTCTGAGAGTAGCTTCCTCCATTATGGCAGGAGCAGCTTGATGCTTTTTTTGGATAGCCCTCTTCTTGATTGCAGACCGGCAAATAAAAACAATTATGAGGCCGAGAGCAATCAGCACTATAATTGCAAGCAGGAGATAGGCCCCAAGGACTTGATCTCTTACTGCTTCGTCATCTTCAAATACAGGGTACTTGACGCTACTTACAAGATTCTCATAGTCAGCAAAGTATGGACTGTCTTTTGCCCCGTTAAATTGGAACATATACATATAGCCATTTTCACAGCGCATAAGAATAGTCATGGGAACTTTCATGGTCATTCCATACGCAGAGCCAGACTGCACGGTCTCAAAAATATAATACTCTTTATTGCCGTAGGTAACCATGGACACGGCGCTCTCGGATTCGCCATACATCGCAGCTACGTCTGCTTTTGTTAGAATAGAATTATCCAGATCACTGCGAGACACCAGCAGTTTCTCAAATCCTGACATCCCAGATTCCTCCAAGAAACCATCGCTGAGCATGTCCGCGCTTGCAAAAATGATGGCCAGACCTTCTTCTAAGTTTGAGACAAACTTAACATCAATAAACTCGCGTTCCTTCAACATAGGTTCTTCAATCCAGTTGGCGGGAACTGTAAAAATCATGCCGCTTGTTGGATCTGTGTATGTGAAGGCTTCTGTTTGGGCGGGAGGTGGATTGAACTGAGACTCTGTGTCGAAATGAACGGTATCAACAATACTTTTCAATGTAGATTCTTGTGATGATATAATTTGTCCCGAATATGACTGTAGGGTAATATTGATCGCCTTATCAGCATATACGGTATAGTATTGAAGGCCATATGCCGTTGAATCGCCGTTTGGTTGACTAGTATAGATTTTCAGGAATTTGGCTTGATCCTGTTGATAGATTTCTGACTTGATTACTGTGACGCCTATATTCGCATATTCAGATTCAAAAGATGTTGCCATCGTTGTGAGTGTTGTATCGCTGTATAGGTTAAAGTCGACAAGCGGGCTGTCAATCATTGTTATAATTATCTCTTGGGTTACGTCCTCGTCCCACCCATTAAGATAAATATTTCTCTCGAGCATAAGGGATGACAAGCCGTCTTTAGTCAAACCATATGCACTCAAATTAGGATCATTAGCACTAATATTTCTTGTAAAAACAACATAGTCAGACGGCATTGAAACAGTAAGGCCAAGCTCTTCAAGCTCATATTCTCCAGCATTGACCGCATACGCAGGTACAGAAATCAATAGCGCGAGTATAATGACCATATACACACACAAACAACGACATTTCATTTTTTCACCGCCATATTCATATTTCGTAGGTTTTAGTTATACAAAAAATTGCCCCACGCAAAAGCGTAGGGAAATTGATCAGCCAATGTGTTGCAGCTGGCGACCACCGTTTCCGGAATAGGCCCTGTAGCTTTGCGTCACCGTCTTTCGACGGCTTTGCCTTGTTTTCAACTCTGTTATTTATCATAATACAGCATAAACAGGTATCGGTCAATCTCAACTGCAGTTTATACGCATTATTCTTTTGGACTAATACCAGTCCCATTATAACAGCGAACGCCCCTACAATCAATACATAAAGGACTAATTTTGGTTCTTTTCGGAGGGCGTTATGAATACACAGAAGATCAAGCAGGATAAAATCCATATTGGTGAAAACATCCGAAGAATCAGACTGGCGAAGGGCATAGGTCAAACGGAATTGGTTCGGCTTTTACAACTTGACGGTATTGAGATGACGAGGGAAACGCTTGTTAAAATTGAGCGAGGTATCCAACATATTCAAGCGACACAGCTTCGCGGGATTAGGGATGCACTTGGTACGACATATGACGAGCTTTTAAAATAATCGACTTATTATCGCTGCCTCCCTGCTGAAATAGCAGGGAGGTTTTTTATCATCTAAAATATTTTTTGAATTATAGGAGCATTTGGTATATACTTATGTCGTAAAAGGATAGATGGCCATATTATTCTTTTGGAAAGGAGGTTTCCCCATGCTTATCCAATTCCCCCTCGACAGCAACATACTCTATCTGCCACTCGTCTATCTCTTGCCGCCAGACCTCATTGTTAGATGCCCCACACTGAACGCCCTGCCGCGCTGCCTCTCTGAAATCTCTGCATCAGAATCCATGATGGACTTGCTAACCGGCGACGCATTTCTCAGTGAGATCATGGACGCTTCCGCTTCGCTGGCGTTTCCGCACTTCGGGTTTGGCGGTTGGAAAGAGCATTACACCGGCTATTCCCCGGTATGGCGGTTGTCCTACGCTCTGCCGCTTTGGGCACAACTCATTGAAGAAGAAACGGGTTGGGGCGTACAGGCGCTTTTTCGTATGAAGCCGGGTACGCAGATTCCCTTCGCTGACCCGGAGTACATACAGGCGCTTTTCAGTAAGGTAGTCAAACGGGCCATTGAGGAACAAGGCTGGCAGTCCCTTTTAGATGTTGTTCGTGAAATGCCCTGCGACGAGGACTTTGAACCGTGGCAAACCAATGTCCGCATTGATTTTCAGCGGAAATGGTATCATACCCGCTCCAAGAATGTACAGACGGTTTCGCTGGAAGAATTGATTGAGGAGGACGAGGACGGCAGCATCTTCTATATCCCCGACGCCACGCAGAATGTGGAGACGTATGTAATCGCAAAGGATTTTGCGGAACGCTTTCTCGCCACGCTTTCAGACAAAGACAGGCAGATCGTTAAGCTCCGGCAGGACGGATATTCCTATGTGGAGGTTGCGGACAAGCTGGGGTACAAAAATCACAGCGGGGTCATCAAACGGATAGAGGCTGTCAAAAAGAAGTTGAAGGAATATAAGGGCAAGGAATAAGCCGCGCAGTCAGAAATGACGGGCGCGGCTTTTTGCTGCCCGAAAATCAAAAGAAAGAGGTGTGAATGTTCAACATCAAGGATTTACCGCCCATTGAGCGAGGGCCTAACGACTCCTTGCCGCGCATGACGGACAAGCAGCGCCGGGAGGCGGTGAGGCTTATCCAAAGCCTGTGCAGCTACAACGACAACAGGAATTGCCTCTATCTGGATAGGGGCGAGGAAGTGACCTGTCCGCAGAGTATTTCCTATTCCGTCTGCTGCAAGTACTTCCGTCATGTGCTGCTAAAGCACAAGGAAGGGAAAGGGTTGAAAGCGGCTTTGTTTCAGAAAAGTGCCTTAAAGCGGTGCGTTCGCTGCGGCAAGGCGTTTTCTTCCACATCCAATAACGCCAAATACTGCGCTGTCTGCGGGTATGAGGTGCAGAAAAAGCAAAAGGCCGAATACGCCCGAAAAAAACGGGCGGAGAGTGGAAAAGTTGAGGCTGGAAAGGCTTGATTTTACAGGGCTTTTCAGCCTCAAAAATAGGTCGGCAGTATAAAACCATTCAATACCCCGGAAACGGGGTTCTATTTTTCTACAAGGAGGTACAATGGCGCAAAAAGCACAGCACGCGATTTTACGGTTTGCCAAACACAAGGCGGGGCCTGCAGGCGCTTTGGAGGCGCACCACGAGCGCACCAAAGAGAAATACGCCAGCAACCCGGATATTGACATGAGTAAGAGCAAGTACAATTTTCATATTGTCCAGCCGACACAGAAGTACCGAAAAGAGATAGACAGCCGCATCAAGGCTGCGGGCTGTAAGACCCGCAAAGACAGCACCATGTTTGTAGACACCATCATCACCGCCAGCCCAGAGTTCTTCAAAGGCAGGGATCGGAAAGAAATTCAGACCTACTTCACCGAGGCCGTGGCGTTTATGGAGAAAAAGATCGGGCGGGGCAATATCTTTTCCGCCGTCGTTCACATGGACGAAAAGACGCCGCATCTGCACCTTTGCTTTACGCCCATCACTGAGGATGGCAGACTGTCCGCGAAGGAGATATTGGGTAACCGGGCGCAGCTATCCAAATGGCAGGACGAGTTCCACGCCCACATGAAAAAGCAGTTCCCCGTTCTCAAACGGGGCGAGAGCGCCCTTGTCACCAAGCGAAAGCACATCCCCACATGGCTGTTCAAGCAGTCGATCACGCTGACACAGCAGCAGAAATCCATCGAAAAGGCGCTGTCTGAAATCACGGTGATGAACGCTGGGAAAAAGCGGGAGGAAATTCTTGCGATGGTCGTTCCTTATTTCTCCCGTCTGGAAAGTCATTTGGGGCAGATGAAGAAGTATCAGGCAGCCATTGACTATCTGACACAGGAAAACGCGGGGTTGAAGGAAAAGGTAAAAGACGATAGCAGCATCAAGAAGCAGCTTGAGGCCGCAAAACTGAAACAGGAAAATGAGCAGCTTCGGCAATTCGTAAGCAAAATCCCGCCGGAAGTGCGGCGGGAAATCCAGCAGTGGCAGACGCCGCAGAAAGGACGGTTTGAACGGGATTGATTTGTACCTTGAAAATTGAATATGCAGCGCGGAGGGCCAAATAATGAAAAAGTCGGAGGCGCCGAAGCCCAACAGCGGCATGGAGATTCCCGATTATGCGATTGAATCGCTGGCAAGAAGCCTCTTGCCGGTAATGCAAGCGTACTATGAAAGTGAGGAAGGACAAAAGGCTCTGGAGGACTGGAAGGAAAAGCATCCAGAGAGCAGCGGTACTACCTAAATTGAAATTAGGGATGGAAGTCCATTTGTGGGCTTCCATCCCTTGATGACCACAAAGGAAAAGGCGGGCGGCCTGTCAAGAGTGAGCGAAGCTCATTTACTTGCTCTTGACAGACCGCCCGCCTTTTTTGCTATATCCCGATGTCTTTTAATAAAACAATAAATCCGAACCCATCGCCGACTGGCTTTAGGTTCGGATTATATTGATTTGGTGGAGACGAAGAGGATCGAACTCTCTACCTCTTGAATGCCATTCAAGCGCTCTCCCAAGTGAGCTACGCCCCCGGAGGTTTGCCGGCGATTTTTTCGTCAGCGGTGATTATAATATCATAAAAGAGTGTATCTGTCAACCATCATTTTTGTCGTAAAATGAATTTCCTCATCAGCTTACGAGCTTTGCCATAATGATGAATCGCTGGTTGGCACCCATGCCGGAGAAGTAGCGCGTGCAGGTGGAGAGCGTGAGCAATTTATCCGAGCTGCCGACGCCGACACCGTAATCATACATGCTGAGATTCTGCGCCTTCGAGGCGACGGAGGCCACATCGATGCCGTTGCAGTTGATATAGAAATTCAGGTTGGTGGTAAAGGCGACGGCGAAGATCCGGAAGGTATAGGTGGCGTCGTTTGTCGTGAGATAAATATACTGATTCGACGTCGCGAAGTCCGAATAGGTGAAGGCCATCAGCGACTCGAACTGCTTGCCGTAACTGGAGAACGGAACAAAGCAGTTCCCCCAGTTATGGCCGTAGATCACCGTATTCTGGGAAAGGCTGCCGCTGCTCAGGTGGGCGGTCGCCGCCGCCCAACCCATCTCCGTATAATACCATTTCGAGCCGGCGTAATAGTTGGTGGATCCGGTATTCTGGTAGATCGGGTAGTTCTGAATGCTGGTCCCGGAGACACTCAGCCGCGCAACCAGAGAGGAGGAAAATCCGCTCGTGGTATCGACCGGCGCGGAGGCTGTTCCGGCCCCGGTAATCGCGGTGCGGACAGCCGCAGCGGTGGCGGTCTCCGCCGACGCCTCGACGGCAGGCTCCTCGACAATCAGCGTCGCGGCAAGGTTGCTGTATCGGGTCAGAAGAAGGTTGCGGTAGCGCGTGCCCCGGAGATATTTATAAGAATAGACCGGTCCGTCTTTCTCCGACGACTGTTCGGAAACGGCCTCCTCTTCTTGGGAGGTCTCTTCCTGAGAGGTCCCCTCCCCGGTTTCCGCGGAAGAGGACGTCTCCGCGGCGCCGGAAAGCAGGCCCGCCATCAGAAGAGCCGCCAACAGGACTAAACTTTTCAGGAAAAATTGTTTTCCGCGGCCGGACATCCGATCTCCTCCTTTTGGAAATATCTATTGTGTTATTATAGCAAAAGCGGTTTCGCTTGACAAGACGGTACGCCGTTTTTTTCCATTCGTTCGCAATCCGTTTTTTCCTCTGTTCATTTGCTGCCGGTTGTAGTATAATTGCGAAGTATATCCGTTTATGCAGGAGGCAGCCATGATTCAGACAGAAAAAAAAGCGGCCTTGGTGATGCTGCTCTGCGCCGTCTTTTGGAGCATCGGCGGCATTTTTATTAAACTCATTCCTTGGAATGCCTTGGTGATCGCCGGCGTTCGCAGCCTGATCGCCGCGGGCATTTTGCTGATTTATATGCACCGAACCGGCGTCCGCTTCGTTTTGAACCGGTATAGTCTCGCTTCCGGCGCCGCGCTCGGCAGCACCATGCTTCTGTTCGTCTCCGCCAACAAGCTGACCACCTCCGCCAACGCGATCGTGCTGCAATATACCGCGCCGATCTTCGTGCTCGTCATTTCCGCCCTCTTCTTGGGAGAAAAACTCAAGCGCCGCGATATTGTTGTCTGCGCGCTGGTCTCTGTCGGCATCACCCTCTTTTTCTTCGACAGCCTCACCCCGGGCGGCATCCTCGGCAACGTGCTCGCCGTACTCTCCGGGATCTCTTTTGCCAGCACGATGGTGATCTCCGGCCGCTCCGACAACGATTCCTGCATGTCCGGCATCCTCGTCGCCCATTTCCTGACATCGCTCGTCGGCCTTCCCTTTCTCTTTATTTTTGATACGCCCGTCACAGGGACGGCTTTGGTCTGCATCTTGGTGCTCGGCGTCTTTCAGCTCGGCATTCCTTATATCCTTTATGGATATGCCATTCGCCGCTGCCCGCCGTTTCTCTGCTCCATCATCTCTCTTACGGAGCCGATGCTGAACCCGGTCTGGGTCTTTCTTTTTGACGGCGAGACACCCGGCATCTTCGCCCTCTTCGGCGCTGTGATCGTCATTTCGGCGGTCGCATGGCGCTGCCTGAAAGAAGAATAAAAAGCCGCCGAAATTTCGCATGGTCAAAGAAATCCGGATTTGGAATCCCGCGCCGGGCTAAAAAATGGCGAAGAAAACATCCCCTGCCCGATTCCGAGCACCGCGCCGGTTGGAAAACGGCGTGAAGACATCCCCCCGATCAGTCTCAAGCATTTGCCGGACGGAAATCCGGTATGACGAATGCCGAATGCATTACCGGCCGCCTTTTAAAGAACCTTTCCGGTTCGCGGCGCATATATTTATAAAAAAGAACAACCCGGACGGAGAACCGTTCGGGTTGTTCTTTTTCTTGAAAATTACCGGAGGGGGAGAAAGGCGTTGCCTCATCTTCCCAAACTTTTTTCCGGCGGCACGAGATCGGACATCACCACAAATACCGGTGAAAACAGGTCCGTCATCAGTTCGTCGGCAGAGGCGCAGGAGGTGACGACACCGGACTCTCCCTTATCCAGCGGCAGGCTCAGCACGGCCTCCGTCCCCCTGCCCGGTTCCGAATTCAGAACGAGGCTTCCCCCGGCGCTTTTGGCGAAATGCCTCCCCAACGTGAGCCCGAGGCCCATGGAATCGGGATGTATCATATCCGGGTGCCACGAGAAAAACGGTTCGAAGGCCCGCGCCAGTACCTCCGGCGGCATACCGGGCCCGTTATCCCGGACGGAAATTTTCGCATA